>Ga0207909_1000085_pt1 | contig 35443 bp, 39 predicted proteins | sample LakMenEpi05May10_FD_150672 | JGI IMG/M metagenome (GOLD analysis project Ga0207909, IMG submission 150672) | Freshwater microbial communities from Lake Mendota, WI - 05MAY2010 deep hole epilimnion (SPAdes) | ecosystem: Environmental > Aquatic > Freshwater > Lake > Epilimnion/Euphotic zone ...
CTAGGTGATCTAGTTGCGGGATGCTAAACACCCAGTTCAACCAACTAGGTGACCCACCGGTTGACAAAATAGCTGGTGATATCAGAATTAATCCTTGGATGGCGTCTTTGTTGTCCACCACGTATTGAGCAGCAAGTGTTCCACCTGCGGAATGCCCGACCAAGATCACATCTCGCCCGCTGGCAAACTCAGCGATGAGCTGATCAAGAATCAGATCCTGTCCCACTGATCCGTAAGGGTTCTCCCCTTCCCAGCTGGTCGGTCTTTCAGAAAGTCCGAAGCCTGGTCTGTCATAGGCGATGACATCGCCTAGTTGACTAAAGGGTTCGGTCACTTCTCTGAATGAGAAGGTGTTGGCACCAAAGCCGTGCATTAGGAAAATAACTGGAGGATTGGAGCAATCCTTGCCCTCTTGGCATACAAAATCTGTTTTTTCGTAGTAGATCTCAATGCCTTGGGCACTTGCGAAGGTTGCCCCCTCACCCGCTACCTCTTTATAGGTGGCAGTTCCTGTGGTCTGAACCGGTATCAGAAAGGGAACTACGAGGATCAGCGCCAGCACAACCGCACCGATTATTGCGAGGATTCTTGAAATCTTCATTCCTCTAGCCTAAAGGGCAAGCTCTTATGGCTCCTTTGGGGCTGGCAACTAGCTGAGAGATTCCATGTTTAGCCTTATGCGAGAAGGCCGTAAGTGGTTGGATTAGATGTTGTAAAAAAATCAGCACTTCTTATTTAGGGGACATCCTTGTTCAGATTAGCCACCGCCTCACTTGCCAACCGCTCCGTTGTCGGTCTATTGACTGTACTGATTGTGGCTTCGGGACTACTGTCCCTGACATCTTTGAAGCAGGAGCTGCTGCCCTCCTTCGAGGTGCCACAGGCATCCATAGTCACGGCGTATCCTGGCGCATCCCCTGAAATTGTCGATGCTCAGATTTCTTCACTTATCGAAGATGAGGTTCGAACCCTAAACAACCTCGTTACAGTTCGTTCCACCTCCAGTGCCAACCTTTCGGTTGTCAGAGTGGAGTTTGATTTTGGAACCACTACTGCCACCGTTGAAGAAGAGCTAAACCGGGTTGTTGCAAACCTAAAGGACTCGCTTCCCTCCGATGTGAGCCCGAGGGTGATCTCGGGATCATTTGATAGCGTTCCAATTATTGTTTTGTCGGTTGCCTCGACCACGGGAAATAACAACGAGCTCGCCGAAATCTTGGCAGATGTTGCAACCCCGATTCTTTCTCAGGTTCCAGGTATCCAGGAAATAACCGTTGCCGGAGGCAAGAAAAAAGAAATCACCTTGGATCTCAAGGCCAAAGTATTGCGCGATAACGGACTATCTCAGCAATCCATCGTTGAGGCGCTTCGCGCCAATGGATTCATCATTCCCGCCGGATCAATCACAGATACCCAAGGTGAGCTCCAAATTGAAATTGGAACCAACGTAAACTCCCTGGAAGATTTCAAGAAGCTTCCTCTGATTTCATCGAACACCCAAAATGCTCAGGCAGCTGCACAAGCAGCTGCTGCCCAAGCGGCTGCGGCACAAGCTGCAGCAGCAGCGGCTGCAGGGCAAGGTGCTCCAGGTATTCCGGCAGCGCCGAGTATTCCAGCAGCTCCTGCTGAACCAGAGATTTTGACTATCGAGGATGTTGCTGTTGTCACATACGACTACGAGCCGGTGACTTCAATTTCACGCACCAACGGTTTGGACTCACTCGGTATCCAGGTCACCAAGACTCAAGATGGTAACACTGTTGCTATCTCCAACGGCGTAGAGGCCAAGATCGAGGAACTCACCGAGAAACTCGGTGGCAACGTTGAAATCAACACCGTTTTTGACCAGGGACCTTTCGTTGAGAAGCAGCTTGAGAACCTAACCATTGAGGGAACTCTGGGACTGACCTTCGCAATCTTGATTATCTTGGTGTTTCTAGGCTCGATCAGATCCACCCTGGTCACCGCTATCTCGATTCCGACTTCCCTATTGGTCACCTTTGCCGGCTTGCTGGTATCTGATTACAGCCTGAACCTATTCACCCTGAGCGCGCTAACAATCGCGGTTGGTCGAGTGGTGGATGACTCGATTGTGGTTATTGAAAACATCAATAGACACCTGTCCTATGGTGAAGAAAAGAAGAGCGCCATCATTCAGGCCGTGAAGGAAGTGGCTGGAGCGATTACTTCGGCCACCATCACAACCGTGGCCGTATTCTTGCCGGTAGCCCTAGTTGGCGGAGTGGTTGGAGAGCTGTTTAGGCCCTTTAGCCTGAGCTTCACAATCGCACTTCTCGCTTCATTGATTGTGTCTCTAACAATTGTTCCGGTGCTGGCCTACTGGTTCCTGAAGACTCCAAAAAATGTAGTTTCCCTGGATCAGATGTCCGAAAGCCAGCTCGCTTCACAGATGGAGCAGGCTCGCGAAGTAGAAGAGCAAAAAGAGAAAAAGAGCTGGTTGCAGCGAGGCTACATCCCAGTTTTGAAAACCACTCAGGCTCACCCAGTTATCACTTTGATTGCATCGGCTGCCGTGTTGGGCTTTACCTTCTCGCTAGTTCCTCAACTAAAAACCGACTTCATCGGTGATTTCGGTGGAGACACTTTCTCGGTTCGCCAAGAACTTCCAGCTGGAAGCACATTTGAACAGCGCGATGAAGCGTCGAATGTTGTTGAGGCCCTAATCCTCGAACAAGACGGTGTTGAAACAGTTTTGGCAACCTTTGGTGGCCGAGCTGATGGCCGAGTCAACTTTGGTGGCAACGCCAATGCCACAACCATTCAGGTCTCACTTGCGAAGGATGCCGATGGCGATGCCATCAAGGATGCCATTCAAAAAGGCATCGACGCACGTTCTGACATCGGAGAGACTTCGATCTCAGCCGGCGGAGGTCCAGGTGTTGGCGGTTCAGGAACAATCGACATCAAGATTTCAGGAACCAACGACAAGGCACTTTTTGCAGCTGTTGAGAAAGTTCGAAGCGGGATGATCGCAGTTGAGAACCTTTCCGAAATAACCTCTTCACTTTCAGAGCAGCAAAGAACTCTGAAAATTACTGTGGACCGAGTCAAGGCCGCCGAGTATGGGCTGACCGAAATTCAAGTATCGGGACTTGTATCAACAACCCTTCGCCCATCATCAATTGGTGATGTGAACATTGAGAACGAGTCAACTCCGATCTTCCTAGTCCAGGAGGACACTCCTGCCACACTCGAGGAGATCGAAGAGATCCAGATACCAACTCGTCGCGGAGTGATTGAACTACAGAAGATTGCTGACATCAGCGAAGTTCAGGCACCTGTTTCAATCACCAGCGAAAAAGGCGAGCGGGTGGCAACAGTTTCCCTAACCCCAGATACTGATGACTTGGGTGCTGTCACCAGAGACGTCACAGCCAAGCTTGCCGAGATTGACCTTCCTGTTGGCGCCACCGCAACCATCGGTGGAGTTTCAGCTGAGCAGACCGAGAGCTTCCAGCAGCTGGGCCTAGCCCTGCTGGCTGCAGTAGCGATAGTTTACCTTGTTATGGTTGCGACCTTCTCAAGCCTGGTTCAGCCGCTAATCTTGCTGATCTCAATTCCGTTTGCCGCTACCGGTGCACTTGGTCTTCTATTGATTACTGACACACCTCTTGGCGTTCCAGCACTGATTGGAATGCTGCTGCTGGTTGGTGTTGTAGTGACAAACGCAATTGTTTTGATCGACCTTATAAACCAATACCGAAAGCAAGGTAGAACAATTCAGCAATCAATCATGGATGGTTCCCGTCAGCGCCTTCGTCCAATTTTGATGACTGCTTTGGCAACTATCTTCGCCCTGTCGCCGTTGGCGTTTGGAATTACCGGTGGTGGATTCATTAGCCAGCCGCTTGCGATTGTTGTTATCGGTGGACTGGTTTCCTCGACCCTGTTGACTTTGGTGATTGTTCCGGTTCTTTACTGGTTGATCGAAGGACGCAAGGAGCGCAAAGCTCTCAAGGGGCCAAAGAAGCCAAGGGGTAAGGCAAGAAGACTTGCCGAAGCCGCCCGCTAAGCTTGCTTAGTTATGAAGTCCTCTGAGAACCTAGTCTGGATCGACTGCGAGATGACCGGTCTCGATGTCGAGAAAGACTGTTTGGTCGAGATTGCAGTTTTAGTCACCGACTCCGAATTAAACATTCTGGATGATGGACTAAGCGTGGTGATCAAGCCTCGGGAAGACTCACTTGCTGGAATGGGTGAATTTGTCACCAACATGCACAAAGAATCGGGCCTGCTAGAACTATTGCCAGAAGGCTTGAATCTTGAAGAAGCTGAGGAACAGATTCTTGAGTACGTCAAGAAATTCGCCCCAGAGGCACGAACTGCCCCGTTAGCTGGAAACTCCATAGGCACCGATCGGATGTTTATCAATCGCTACATGCCTACTCTCGATGCTCACCTGCACTACAGAAATGTTGATGTTTCATCAATCAAGGAACTTGTCCGCAGGTGGTACCCAAAGGTTTATTTCCAGCTGCCTAAAAAATCTGGCGGCCATCGCGCCCTTGCCGACATCAGGGAATCAATCGCTGAGTTGGTCTATTACCGCAAGACCGTGCTGGTTGAAGCCCCCGGTCCAACAAGCGTTGAGGCCAAGACAAGCGCCGATCAAACGCAATAGAATAAAAAGGCTTTGAAGCCAAGAGGCTTCAAGACATGGTGGGTATAGCTCAGCTGGTAGAGCGCCTGGTTGTGGTCCAGGAAGTCGCGGGTTCAAGTCCCGTTACTCACCCCAAGTTGAGACTCAAAAACCCCTTCCCAAACTAGCTACCCTTATCTAATGACTTCCTTTATCGCCTCCCCTGAGGTCGCCGACGCTCTTGCAACGGGTAAGCCCGTTGTTGCCCTCGAGAGCACAATAATTTCGCATGGTTTACCAAGACCAAGAAATCTGGAAGCTGCCAAAGAGTTTGAGAAAATACTTCGCTCCAAGGGCGTTGTCCCAGCAACAATTGCAATTCTCGATGGGGTGCCAAGAATTGGGCTCGATGAAGATGGCATAAATCGCATCGCCAACGAGGACCTGGCTAAAGCTAGCGTCCGAGACATTCCTATTCTTGCCGCCAGAAAAGAGTCGGGGGCAACCACCGTTGCTTCCACCGCCCACCTAGCCTCGCTTGCTGGAATCAGAGTTTTTGCAACAGGCGGACTCGGTGGAGTGCACCGCGGCGCCATCGAAACATTTGACGAGTCTGCGGACTTATCTACCCTTGCGGTGACCCCAATAACGGTAGTTTCTGCCGGAGTGAAATCGGTTCTAGATATTCCGGCAACTCTTGAGCGACTGGAAACCCTGAGCGTTCCAGTGATTGGCTTCAAAACCAAAGAGTTTCCAGCGTTTTGGCTAACCCACTCTGGTTACACTCTGGATTGGTCGTTGGATTCTGCGCAGCAGGTTGCTCTAGCGATGAAGGCTCAGGATCAGCTTGGCCATGGCCAAGGAATGGTTGTTGCAAACCCAATTCCAATCGAGAAGCAATGGGATCCGATTGAGCACGATCGCGTGCTAGCAATTGCTTTTGAAGCGGCTAAGAAAGCCGGCGTCACCGGCAAGGCTGTCACCCCATTCCTTCTTGGATTTATCGTCGAAGAGTCAAAGGGCAGATCTCTGGAGGTAAACATTGATCTAGCTCGCAACAACGTTTCAGTGGCTGCCGAAATTGCTAAGGCCTGGGCGGAGCTCAAGTGAGCAAGATTCTGGTAATTGGAGATGTCATCGAAGATGTCATCGTTATTCCAGAATCTGAGATACGCCCCAACACCGACACTAAATCTGCAATTCACAAGTCCATGGGTGGCCAAGCTGCCAATGTTGCATCGTGGCTTGCCTTTCTTGGAGTCCAAACTAGATTCGTTGGTTGCGTTGGTTTAACCGATGTTAGAAAACTGGAAGCTGAGCTTGACCAAATCGGAATTGAGGCAGCGCTTCAATCAAGTGCCAAGCCAACGGGTTCACTAGTTGTTTTGGTTCAAGGAGCTTCGCGTTCGATGCTCACTGACCGTGGAGCGAACTTAGATCTAAACCTTCGCGCTATTGATCCAACAGGTTTTGCAGCGGTTTATCTCTCGGGCTATTCACTCCTTGGAAGAGCGCTTGATGAAATAAAGGACTTTGCTGCAAGGGTCAGACAGGCAGGGGCACTTTTGGCGATTGATCCAAGTTCCTACGGATTCATCGAGGACCACGGGCTGGAAGCATTCAAGGAACTGATTTCTGAGGCCGATCTGATCTTTCCAAACCTCGAAGAAGATCAGCTCCTTGGATTATCAGGAGCCGTGGCTCTAAGTGTTGTGACCAAGGGTCAAAACGGGGCTGAAGCTCACTGGGCCAACGGCCAGAGCGTTGAAATTGCTGGTCTAGCCACCGAGTCGATTGACCCCACTGGAGCCGGCGATGCCTTCTGCGCTGGGTTCTTGGCTTCCTTGGTCGCTAGTGAGCGCTTCCAGGACCTTAGGCCTGAACTGGTCCAAAAGGCCCTGAAATCGGGCGTAGAGGCCGGTTCTAAGGCGGTTTCGCTGGTAGGAGCTAGGCCTTCCTTCAACTCTGGAGTGTAGGTTGAGAGTTTTCCCCAGCCAAAAGCCCTAACCTTCAGGGAAAACTTCAAGTTATCCACAGAGTTATACACTTGTATTGTGGTATCACTTTGGTAGCATTATGGTATGGCTATGACACTTAGATTGACACAAGAACTAGATCAAACGCTCGAGGCTACTTCGGAGCGCTTGGGTATTTCAAAGCAGCAGGCAGTCACCAGGGCAGTCGAAATGTACATCGACGCCATGGCCGAGCGCCAGCAGGTACTAGATGCCATGGACGCCCTCATGGTTCAGGACAAGAAGCTGATGGAGCGGCTGGCTGACGCTTGACCAGGTTTGTCAGCTTCGAGGCTGCACAGCAAATAGTTCAGTACCACGGCTTCTACATCAAAGACGCCGGCTTGCTGGGCTCTGCCATTGCACGTCCTCGTACCAGCTTGTTTGGAGAAGATGCATACCCGGCATTTGAACTAAAGGCAGCTGCCATGATGCACTCGGTGATCAAGAATCACTCATTGGTCGACGGGAATAAGCGCACAGCTTGGTCGCTGATTTATTACTTTCTCTACATCAACGGCGTTGGCCACACCATGAACGATGACCAGGGATTCGATTTAGTCTTGGGATTGGCCACCGATCGATACAGCATCGAACAAGCTGCCGGAATCATTGCTAGGCACATTGTTCCTCTAAAGAACTAGTTACTTTTCAGTAGCCCTCTGAATAACAAGTTCCCTGACCCTGGCAGCATCAGCCGAGCCGGACATAGCCTTCATAACCGCACCAATAACAGCTCCGGCAGCCTGAAGCTTTCCTTCTCGGATTTTTTCAAGCACATCAGGCTGTTCTGAAAGTACTTTGTCGATAGCGGCAAGCAGTGCACCGTCATCGGAAACAACTTCCAGTCCTCGCTTGGAAATAATCTCTTCAGGATTTCCCTCGCCTGCTAATACTCCGGTGAGAACTTCACGAGCCAGTCGATCGGTAAGTTTTCCACTCTCAACTAATGCTGCGATCTGAGCAACCTGTGCTGGGGTTATCGAAAGTTCTGCGATGTCTTTATCTTCGCTGTTAGCAATTCGAGCAAGCTCTCCGGTCCACCACTTTCTGGCAGCTTGGGGCTTAGCTCCTGCTTTTACAGTGTCGTCGATTTCATCTAGCAAATCTGAATTCACTACATCGCGGAATTCCAGATCGCTAAAGCCCCAAAGTTCTTGAAGACGCTTGCGTCTAATGGCGGGCTTTTCAGGAAGTGTTGCACGTAGCTGCTCAATCCACTCCTTGGAAGGCTGGATTGGGACAAGGTCAGGCTCAGGGAAGTAGCGGTAGTCATCTGCATCGGATTTTGGTCGACCGGAAGAAGTTGCCCCACGGTCTTCGTGCCAGTGACGAGTTTCTTGGATGATTGCAGTGCCCTGGGATAGCAAGTGTGCTTGACGCTGAATTTCGTATTTGACCGCGCGCTCGATGCTGCGCAGTGAGTTCACGTTCTTGGTCTCGGTTCGAGTGCCTAGTTTTTCTTGACCCTTCGGGCGAATGGAAACGTTGGCGTCACAGCGCACGTTTCCTCGCTCCATGCGAGCATCAGAAACACCAAGGTTTTTAACAATCTCGCGAATTGAGCGAACGTAGGCGGCAGCTAGTTCAGGTGCTTCATCGCCTGCGCCATAGATCGGCTTAGTTACGATTTCCACAAGTGGAACACCAGCGCGGTTGAAATCAACCAGTGAAAATTCGGCTCCTTGGATACGTCCTGTGGAGCCTCCAACGTGGGTTAGCTTGCCGGCATCTTCTTCCATGTGGGCTCGCTCAATGGCAACAGTAAAGACCTTGCCCGATGGAACCTCGATGTCGATGCTTCCCTCGAAGGCAATTGGCTCGTCGTACTGTGAAGTCTGGAAGTTTTTGGCCAGATCAGGATAGAAGTAGTTCTTTCTGGCAAAGCGGCCGGTGGCGGCAATCTCGCAGTCGAGGGCTAGCCCAATCTTGATTGAATTCTCAATTGCCTTGCCGTTTACCGCAGGCATTGCTCCAGGAAACCCTAGGCAGTTTGGGCAAACGTTGGTGTTTGGCTCATCACCGAACACGTTTGCGCAACCACAGAACATCTTGGTGTTGGTGTTTAGTTCGACGTGTACCTCGAGTCCAATAACAACTTCGTAAGCTTCGAGTGCCTTCTGGTAATCCATTAGCTGATCTTTGGCCATTAGTTCACCTCAAGCTTCGGTGCGAAATCCAGCATGGACTTTGACCACTTGTTTTCGAGAAGTTTTTCAAGAACTGCTCCGACTTTGTAGAGTCTTGCGTCTTGCCTTGCTGGAGCTAAGAACTGAGCTCCAACTGGAAGGTTGTCTTCGCTTGCAAGACCTACCGGAAGACTCATTCCTGGAATTCCAGCTAGGTTGGCCGGAATTGTCGCGATGTCGTTTAGATACATAGCCAGCGGATCTTCTTGTTTTTCTCCAAGCAGAAAAGCTGTGGTTGGCGCAGTTGGCGAAACTAACACATCGGCTTTCTCAAAGGCCTTGGCAAGATCTGCCTGAATAAGCGTTCTTACCTTTTGAGCGCTTCCGTAATAGGCGTCGTAGTAACCGGAAGAAAGTGCGTAGGTTCCGAGGATGATTCTTCGCTTAACTTCTGCACCAAAACCTTCTTCGCGGGTTGCAGCCATTACCTTTTCAACGGTTGCTGCACCTTCTGGCATGACACGTAATCCAAAGCGAACCGAGTCGAAGCGAGCCAGGTTTGAAGATGCCTCTGCCGGCTGAATCAAGTAGTAGGCAGCGATTGCGTATTGAAAGCTAGGGCAGGAAACTTCAACGATTTCAGCCCCTGCGGCAACCAGCAGATCCAAAGCTTCCTGGAATCGCTCAGATACCCCGGCCTGGAAGCCTTCACCGGTAAGTTCCTTGATGATTCCAATTTTTAGTCCCTTGACCGAATCGTTCTTGGCCGCTTCGGTCATTGAACCAAGGGATTCTGGCAGCGAGGTCGCATCCATCTGATCGTGGCCAGCGATGGCATCGTGCAACATGGCCGCATCCATCACGTTTCTGGTGACGGGACCAACTTGATCCAATGAGGAACCCAGGGCAATAAGGCCGTATCTAGAAACCGCTCCGTAGGTTGGCTTGACTCCAACGGTTCCAGTGACCGCTGCAGGAAAACGAATGGATCCTCCGGTGTCAGAACCCAAAGCCAGCGGTGCCTGCATGGAGGCAACGGCTGAGGAAGATCCTCCTCCTGAACCTCCAGGAGTTCGAGCAAGGTCCCAAGGATTTAGCGATGGACCGTATGCCGAGTTCTCTGTTGAGGAACCCATAGCAAACTCATCCAGGTTGGTCTTTCCAAGAATTGGCATGCGGTGGGCAAGAACCTTTTCGACCACCGTGGCGTTATAAGGAGGTACCCAGCCCTTGAGAATCTTGGATCCGGCGGTAGTTTCAATTCCGATTGTGGTGAGGTTGTCTTTGACTGCAATTGGCACACCTGCGAGCGCCGAAAGCTTTTCGCCTTTGGCACGAAGCTCATCAACTTCTCTAGCATGAGCCAGGGCTAGCTCGTGAGTGACGATTAGGTAGCTGTTGAGCTTGGGGTTTAGCTTGTCGATGTTATCTAGCTGAGCTTTGGTTAGCTCAACCGAGGAGATTTCCTTGGAGGCCAGCATCGAAGCTAGCTCATGGGCGGACTTGTTTAGAACAGACATTGTTTTTATCTAGTCCTCATCCAAAATGGCTGAGACCTTGAAGCGACCTGATTCGCTGTCAGCGGCTCCAGAAAGAGCCTGGGCTTGAGTCAACGAAGGCTTGACAACATCTTCACGGAAAACATTGGCCATAGGAATTGGGTGGCTGGTGGCGAGAATTTCGTCGCTCACGGCAGCCTTGACAGTGGCAACCGATTCCACGATCAAAGCCAGCTGACTGGCAAATTGGGCCACCTCAGCCTCGCTTACCTCAATGCGGGCAAGGCCGGCTAGGTGCCTAACTAGCTCAGGGGTGATCTCGGACATGGAAACCTTCGGTTTAGAGAAACTCTGAATTGGAGGGGTTTTGGCCCCAGCTGGCCCATTCTAGCAACAAAGAAATTGCTTGATTCTGGGGCGAAATACCCTACTAAAGTAGGTATCTAGGTAGTAAACCCCCTATCCCCTATAAAAAGGTTAAGACCCGTGGACAATTCAGAATTTCAGCTCGTCTTTAGAGGCTACGACAAAGACGAGGTAGACGCAGCTGTCTCCGCAATGCGCGAAGAGCTCGATCACGTTCGCGACTACAACTACAAAGCCGCCAGCGAGGTTGAGTTTCTCAAGTCTGAGATCGCAAGCCTAAAGCAGCGCCTAAAGCGCGATGCCGGAACTGGATACGCGGAACTTGGTGCTCAGTTCGAGCAGACCCTTCGTGTTGCTGAAGAGCAGGCTAGAAAACTTATGACCGATGCCGGTCAAGACGCACTGCGCGTTCGCGAGACAGCAAAGGCCGAGGCTGAGCAACTGACTCGTAAAGCCGAATCAGCCGTTCAGAAACTTCTTTCTGATGCGGAGTCAAAAGCTAAAGAGATTCGTCTTGATGCCGAACGAACCAGCGTAGAGATCTTGGCTCAGGCCAAAACTCAGGAAGCAGACGCTACCGAGAAGATTGTTCACGCTCAGCGCGAAGCATCAGCTATTCGCTCAGAGGGTGAAAGATACGCTGCAGAGCTTCGTGCCTCTGTTCACCGCGAGACTGAAGAAGCGCGTGCTCTTGCCACTGAACTTGCTCAGCGCACAGCACAGTCCCGAGTTGAACTTGAGGCAGAGCTAAAGGCTAAGCGCGACGAAGGTGAGCAGGAAGCTCTAAGAATTTACGAATCTGCCGTCAAGCAAGCTCAGCAAGCAACCGATGATGCCAACAAGGCAGTTGCAGAAGCATCAAGACTCGCTGCCGAACTTAACTCGGAAGCAGAAAGAAATCTTCGCGACGCCAAGGTAACAGCGGCAAACGTGACCGAAGACGCTCAGCGAAACGCTGGCAACTTGATCAACCAGTCACGCCGTCGTGCAGAACTTCTTGCCCGCAAGGCCGAAGCATTTGCAAACGCGGTAATCGTAGACGGACAAGATCGACTATCTCGCTGGGAGTCAGAGGCTAACGAAATTGAAGACTTCCTAAACACCTTGAAGTCCTTGATGTCTACTGAGTCCATGGTTGCAGCCGACGAAACCCTAGCTCAGACCGAGCTCGAGGGATCTTCGCCTTCAATCACCGAGGGCTTTGAGACCAATGTTGACTACTCTGAGCCTCGCGCTGAATCCTACGAAGCGATCGAAGTTGAGTCCTACGAGGACAAGAAATACTAGTTCGCTAGCCTCTTAGCAAACTCAGCTTCATCAATTACTTCTACGCCGAGCGATTCTGCCTTGGCTAATTTGGACCCGGCCGCAGATCCTGCAACAACAAAAGCGGTGTTTTTAGAAACTGAAGAAGCAGCCTTGCCCCCACGCGAAATAATGGCTTCTTCTGCCTGCTCGCGAGTAAGCTCCACAAGAGTTCCGGTGACAACAATGCTCATTCCCTGAAATGGCCCTGAGTCGGAAGCTGAAATGTCTTGGGTAAAGTTGACCCCAGCTTTTTTCCAAGCTTGAACGATGTCCTTGTGCCAATCCACCAAAATCCACTCTTTGATGGTTGCTGCAACTACCGCGCCGACTCCATCAACTTTCGCAAGCTCCTGCTCGGAGGCCGCGAAGATTTTCTCTATTGACCCGAAGGAATTCATAAGCGATCTTGCTGCTACTGGACCCACGTGTCGAATGGATAGCGAAACCAGCACCCGCCAAGCAGGTTGAGATTTTGCTTTTTCTAGTTCCTCTAGAAGTTTGGTTGCAACTGTTGCTGGTGAGCCATCTTTTTTCCTGAAGTATTCAACTACCTTTTGCTTGCCATCGGAATCAAGCTTGACGGCGCCAGTATCGGCATCAACTACCTGCGACTTGATTGGAAGCAAGTCCTCAAGCTTGAGAGTGAAAAGGTCCGCTTCAGATTTGACTGGCGGAACCTTCGGCTCAAGTGGCTGAGTTAGCGCAACGGCCGTGACAAACCCTAGTGCTTCGATATCCAGTGCAGAACGCGAACCGATGTAGGCAATTCGCTCGCGAAGTTGGGCCGGGCAAGATTTGGCATTTAGGCATCGAAGGTCAACATCACCATCTTGAGCTGGAGCCAGTTTTGAGCCACAGTCTGGGCAGTTTTTTGGCATGGCAAACTTTTTCTCAGAGCCATCCCGAAGAGCTACCACCGGGCCCAAAATCTCAGGGATTACATCCCCTGCTTTTCTAAGCACCACGGTGTCTCCGATGAGAATTCCCTTTGCGGCAACCACCTCTTGATTGTGTAAAGTGGCAAATTCAACTTCACTTCCGGCCACACGAATCGGATCTAAAACCGCGTACGGGGTTGCTCGGCCAGTTCTTCCAATTGAAACTTTAATGTCCAGTAGCTTCGTGTTTACCTGCTCTGGCGGATACTTATACGCAATTGCCCACCTCGGTGCACGAGAGGTGAAGCCGAGCAACTGCTGTCTTGATAGCTCGTCAACCTTTACAACAACACCATCGATTTCGTGCTCGAGAGTATGGCGCTGAGCTTCGAAATCAGCAATGTACTTCTTCACTTGTGCAGCGTTATCCAACACCTGATACCTGCTGGAGGTAGGAAGTCCCCAATCCTTTAGATGTGCATAGAGCTTAGATTGACTGACAACGCTCTTATCGATCCAAGCGCCGATGCCGTGAACGATCATCTGAAGAGGCCTGGAAGCTGTGACGCTGGAGTCTTTTTGGCGCAGTGAACCGGAAGCGGAGTTCCTGGGGTTGGCAAAGGGAGCCTTGCCAGCGTCAATCAGTGACTGATTGAGCTTGGCAAAATCAGCTAGAGAGTAAAACACCTCGCCACGGATCTCGACAACATCCGGGTGGTTTTTCCCTGAGAGAGTGTGAGGGATTCCCTTTACAGTCATGACATTTCGTGTGACGTCCTCGCCAACGGCGCCATCGCCCCTGGTGGCAGCAGATACGAGTTTTCCTTTTTCGTACCGCAAATTAATTGCCAGACCGTCAATTTTTAGCTCACACAGAAATGGACCGCCGCCAGTTTTCTCAAGCCAGCTATCTAACTCCTCGCTCGAAAACACATTGTCTAAGCTCATCATGCGCTCAAGGTGCTCAACCGGAGTAAAGGTTTGGCTGGCTTCTCCCCCGACTGTTTGAGTTGGTGAATCTCCAGTTATTAGCTCTGGATACTTTGATTCGAGCCCTTCGAGCTCGCGCATCAACTTGTCGTAATCGGCGTCCGAAATCAAAGAAGTGTTTGACTGGTAATAGGCAGCTCGGTGTTTGTTTATCGTATCTACTAGTTCGGAAACCCGTTCAACAACTTTCTTGTCCAAGATCACACCTGCTCTAAAACTGCAGAGACAGTTTTGTCGATTGTGGTTTGGCCAAGCACTCTAGAACCAAGGTAAACAACTGCTGTTTGGCCAGGAGAGATTCCGCGAATGGGAACATTTGGCCGAATCACCATTTGGCCAGCTATCACTCGAAGCTTGCAAGGGTGCGATTCACCGTGAGCGCGTACTTGAACTTCGGCTTCAAACCAATCGCTTGCATTTTCTGGCGCCTTGCCGCACCAGGAGAACTTTTCGCCCGAGAGCTCAGAGATTGTCAGTGCATCTTCTGGACCAACTACCACGACATTTTCTTTTGGCCTAATCTCAAGCACATACCTGGGCTGGCGATCTTTGGCAGGACGGCCTAGCTTGAGACCCTTACGCTGCCCCACCGTATAGCCGAGGGCTCCATCGTGCTTGCCAAGTTCTACTCCACTGCTATCAACAATTGATCCGGGGGTTAGCTCGATCTTGTCCGACAACCAATCTCTAGTATCGCCTTCTGGGATGAAGCAGATGTCGTAGCTGTCGGGTTTGTTTGCAACTGAAAGCTCTCGATCCTTAGCTTCTTTGCGGATGTCTTCCTTATTGGCAGCATTGCCAAGTGGAAAGTACGAGTGCTTGAGTTGATCTTCAGTCAAAACCCCCAACACATAGGACTGATCCTTGGCCATGGCAAGCGACCGATGAAGTTCCAAGTTTCCCTCTGCGTCTTTTTCGACGCTGGCGTAATGCCCGGTGCAAAGGGCATCAAAACCTAGGGCAAGAGCTTTTTCGAGAAGGGCTGCGAATTTGATGCGCTCGTTGCATCTCATGCAGGGATTTGGAGTTCTTCCAGCCGAATATTCCGCGATGAAATCATCCACCACGTCTTGCTTGAAGCGCTCAGAGAAGTCCCACACGTAAAAGGGAATTCCAATTTTGTTGGCAGCCCGCTGGGCGTCCATAGAATCCTCAACCGTGCAGCAGCCCCTGGAACCAGTTCGCAAAGTTCCGGGCATTCGTGACAAGGCAAGGTGGACTCCAACCACTTCGTGGCCGGCCTCAACAGCGCGAGCAGCAGCTACCGCTGAATCAACCCCGCCACTCATTGCCGCCAGAATCTTCATCGCCTAGTCAACCCTGCCTTCTTGGCGCCTTCGTAGGCTTTTGGAAAAGCATCCAGGAATGCATCAACGTCAGCATCAGACGAGTTGTGACCAAAAGTGATTCTCATTGTGCCCATCGCCTCATCTGAACCGGCTCCAAGGGAAAGCACAACGTGCGAGGGGCTACTCACACCAGCTGCGCAAGCCGAGCCCGTTGAAACAGAAACTCCATTTACATCTAATAGAAAAAGCAAGCTATCTCCGAGGCACCCGGGGAATCTAAAGTGAACGTTGTTTGCAAGTCTTGGGGCGTGCTCAGAAGATACCTTTACATCTGGTGCCACTTCCCGAACTCCAGCAACTAACCTTGCCGAAAGCTTCGCGTGCAGGAGTTCTAACTGAGCCTGTTCACCTACGGCTTCTTTGACTGCAAGGGCCATGGCTGATGCGGCAGCTGCATCCGGTGTTCCTGATCGCAAGTTTCTTTCCTGACCGCCGCCGTGAAACACGGGGGTGAGCTTTTCGGATCTAGCAAGAATTAATGCTCCGACTCCAACTGGGGAACCCACTTTATGGCCAGTGATAGTCATGGCTGACAAACCAGAAGCTGCAAAGTTCACTGGAATGTGACCCAGAGCTGCGATAGCGTCGGAGTGCACCGGTATTGCATATTCTCTAACTAGCGCAGTGATTTTTTGAATTGGATGAACTACACCAATTTCGTTGTTGGCCCACATCAAAGAGACAAGTGCGATCTGATCAGATCGCTTTTCTAATACATCAGCAAGCTCTGCTAGATCAAGAACGCCGTCATCGTTCATTGAAACAAAATGTGCCTCGGCGCCCTGCTCGGCAACTAACCAATTCACGGCATCAAGGACTGCAGCATGCTCCGCACTGGAAGTTACAATTAGAGTTCGATTGCGATCTTGCGCATGACGTTGCCAATAAAGACCCTTAACGGCAAGGTTGTCTGATTCCGTTCCACCGGAAGTAAAGATCACCTCATTGCGATCACAGTCAATACTTGCGGCTATTGTCTCCCTAGCTTCTTCCAGCATTTGCCTTGAGCTTTGCCCGAAGGAGTGAACTGAGGCTGGGTTTCCAACTTGTTCTAGAGCCTTGGAGTAGTGAGCCAGGACACTTGGCCGAATCGGCGAAGTAGCGGCGTGATCCAAGTAAACAGGCATGTAGTTAAGCCTAGTTTGCTCTACCCACGCCAGAAACTGCCTTACTCGGGCCATACATGGGCAATTTTGGCCTCTACTCCGGCCAGGTCAACTATCTCTGGCTCGTTGCTAGAAAAGCAGCAAACTTAGGGCTTTTCGAGCAGCCACCACATCAGGGTTGTCGTTTCCAGCAACCATGAACATCTCAACTAGGCGAAGCCTGATTGGCTCACGCGCGTCCTTAGCCGTTTTTTCAAATAGGGCCAACAAAATACTGAATCCCGCAGCCGAATTGCCAGTTGCTATCAGAGCATCTGCTTTTTCAAGGATTGACTCATCAGTTGTTGCATCGGAATCGACTATCACAGCGAGGTCTTTACCCTCGAGGCGCAGAAGTAATTTCACCTGTGCTAGTCCAGCATCAGCTAACGCATCGTTCGGATTTTCCAAAAGTGCTTTCTCGTAGAGAGCTAGCGCGCCTTTGTAATCTCCAGAATCAATTGCTGCGTAAGCTGCGCTAAGTGTTGGGCTAAGTTCCGGTTCTTTTTCAATCTCTTTGACAACGGCTTTTCCGGTAAGTCCGTTTTCTTTAGCTACTTGTAGAACTTTTGTAATTACCAACTGGATTTGCTCCATAGGTTGATTGCCGACAAACAACGGAGCCGGCTGGCCCTTCAACAAGCCGTAAGCGCTCGGGATTTGGTTGAGCTCAAATGCCTGCACTAATTCAGGAGAAGCGGCCGCATCGACAACCAGGGCAATCATGGCACCGGCTGTTTTTTGAACCAACGCGGTCACGGATTTCTCAAGAGCTTCTGAGGCTGGATCGGAGGCTTGAACAAAAAGCATCAAAATTGGAATCTTCTCCGACAAAGGCAGGTAGTCCCTAATTGATGCTGCGTCCACGCGCATTACTAAAGCTGGAACGTTTATTGCTTCAGAATTTACTTTAGGGCTACCAAATTCGATGGTCATCTATAGACCCCGAATACTTAGCAGTGATTGAGTGGCACCCAGCAAAGTAATCTTGCCCTCGGCGGTAGCAGCAGGAACGTAGAACAGCAGCATGCCTGCGTACTGAGTCCTAACTCCTTTGGCACTTCCTTCAGCTCCAAGAAGCAACTTTTCATTTCCTGAAACAGTTACTGCAGCGTTTTCACGGGTCGGACGAATTAGGTAATTGTCGGTCATCATCACAGCAACCAATGCGCCTGAGTCAGATGTCGAAAGCGAAATGATGTTCTCGTTTCCGAGTTCGTGCGTGAAGGTAATCTCAGCCCTGCGCAGCTTCTCGATTTGGTCCTTCTGGCTGGTTGAGATCTGGTTGTAGTACTCGTCCTCGGCCAGATCGAAAAGGGTATAAAACAGGCTGGTTGGGCCATTATCGATAACATCACCGAATGCAGTTGGTAGCTGATTAGGCGAGATTTTCAAAAACAGCGAGTCTGTAGCTACCGGAATGGCTCCAATCTCAGGTGCTGCAACCGCTGGAATTTCAGATCCCGGTAGCAGCGGAATGTTGTACCAGAGCTTGTAGCTTTCACGCGGTGATGCCTGCTGCAAAACCAGCAGCTGAGGAAGCTCTCCTGAGCCATCACCCTCGGTGACGATCATGAACGATCTTGGCCAGCTAGTTGTGCTGGCGGGTAGGGTAATCGAAATTGCCGATCCTGAAATTGGAGGCAGTGGTTGGATCTCTGGTGATTTAGTCATCAGCAGGTAGTGCGCTTGTCTAAATAGTAGAGCAGGTCCTGCAACTCTTGGTTCGAGCAAGCTCGAATCTCCCGACTCATCTGCTACAGCCACTACCTCTTGGAGTTGACGAAGAATATTCCTAACCTGCGTGATATTCACAACCGGAGGAATTGTTTCAACAGCTGCCTCGGTTTCAGATGCACTAGGAGTTGGGGTTGCAACTGGAGCCGTGGTTACAGAACACCCAGACAGAGCGAATGTCAAAGCAATACCAATTGGCACTAGTGCGATCTTTGACCGAGCGGCTCTTCTTCCGCGTTTAGGCACTTCGAAGTTTGACTTCCTTGGTCGATACTTAGGTCCTTGAGGAGCCTTAGGTAGCTTTCGTCTTGGACCTCTATTGATCAGCATCTTTCGAAGTGCCAACAGGTTCAACAAAATTGCTGCTATCAAGAAGCCAAAACCAACACCGAGGAAAACATCCGACACAACTGTCGAGTTTTCAATCGGCCAGGCCACCCGGACTCTAGTTGGGGCTGGCTCAAAGCCATCACTTGCTACTATCACTGCGTTGTTGCCACCAGCTGGAATTGCCAGTTCAGCAAATCCTTCACCGAGGCTCTGGTTTATCCAAAGGTCAGAACCACTGGGGCTTGCTAGCTCTGTGGTGCCCGCCACGTCGCGAACTCCTATGGCTGTTCCATCGTCAGAGGTAACCGCTTCGGAGTGCAAAGATTGGCCAACCCATGCCAGCACATCAGCTTCTCGACCGTAGGCAACCAACACCTCGCCGTCGCCGATGCCGCCAACAACTGGATCGCCGGGCATTAAAGCTAGCTCCTCGGCTGGAATCACCAGGTAGGGCTCATTGCCTGAAACCGAGAGGTTTACCGAGAAGTTATCCGGTGGCGCCCAGATTGTGCGCTGGGCCAAACCGAGCAAAAGTAGGGAAATAGCGAGGATAAACAGCAGTGCTGCCAGCAAAAAGCGCATGATTATCCATTCCAGCTAAACTTGGGTATCTGGCCTAAGGGCCAAAGCCCATTCTACCGAAACCGTGCTGGAGGCCCGATTTGTCAGGCGATGCGACCTCGTTCCCAACTGCGATGCGCGGCTACTCAAAATCAGCCGTCGACGACGCATTTTTGGACCTCAATCGTGACGTACTGCGTCTATCTACCCAGAATGCCCAACTAGCCGATGAGCTCAGGCAAGCCAAAGCCCAAATCGAAGAACTTAGCGCAAAGTTAGAAGAGGTCCAGTCACCTACCTACGCCGGACTCGGAAATCAAGCGGCAATCATTCTCGCCTCTGCCGAAGATCAGGCCACAAGATTACTGGCTCATGCGGAAAGTGAAAAAAGCCGGGTTCTTGGAAGCATCAACGAAGAAGTTGAATCTAAAAAGAACGAGGCAAAGGATTACTACGAATCCCTGGTTGCCGAGGCTGATCGAAGAGTTGAGCGCGTAATCAACTCCGCCAAGGGCGAGGCTAATGAAATTCTTGATAAAGCCCGCAACGAAGGCAAGCGTCTTATTGAAGAAGCGACCAGAGAATCTGGCTCGATTCGAGGCGCAATTGCCACCGAGGTGGCAAAGCTTCGAGCAGACACCAAGCGCCAAACCGAAAACCTGAAGGCCATGGTTGAGCGCAACTTGGCAGAAAAGAAGCTAATGCTTCAAAAGGAAATGATTCGAGAAATTGATACTGAAAAAGCGGCCTTGATCATCGGTGACCAAGCTCGAATCGATCTAGAGCTGGAACTTACCGCTCGAAGATCTGAAGCTGAAGCGGATTATCTGCGTAAACACCAGGAAGCCGTTCACCAGACTCAGAAGTACCTTGATGATGCTAAAGCTCAACTACAGGCAGCCATCACTAGAACAAATGCTGCGCAACTCGAAGCCGAGACGATTGAGTCGGCTGCGCGCTCAATAAACAAAGCGACCACCGATGCCGCCAGAGACCAAGCCGAACAAATGATTGCTATGGCCGAAGCTGAGTCGCGTCAAATTGTTGCGGATGCCAAAAACCGCGCAGCCAGAGAGCTTGATGACGCTAACTCAAAGCTTGCCAAGTTAGAGATCGAACGACGAACCGTTGGTTCATACCTTGAGCACTTAGAAAAAGTTGTTGAGGCATCAAGAAAATCACTGGAATAGAAAAGGCCGGTTTCTAAATGCCAGCTCAAGACCTCAAGGTTTCCAATCCATTCCTAATTGGATTATTTGGTGGCCTCGGCGTGCTAACCGCACTGCTTTTAGGAGGCGCTGTAGCCACACTGGCTAACGTCATCACCTACATTTTTGCTGCCATCTTCTTGGCCCTTGGTCTGGACCCGTTGGTATCAGCTTTGGAGAGATTGAATTTCCCTAGACCGCTGGCTGTTCTAACTGTGATTGTGGGACTTTTGGGGCTGCTGGGGGTTTTGATCTGGACACTGGTTCCAAGCTTGATAACCCAGAGCACTCGCTTCCTCGAAACCGCTCCCCAACTGCTCCAAGACATCACCCAGCTGCCTTTTGTTATAAGACTGGATGAACAGCTCGGCGGAGCAATTGGTTCAGCACTTTCCAACGCCGGCACTTTCCTGGCCGACTCTGCCAACTGGCCGACCATGGTCGGAGGTGTTGTTCAGGTGGGAATCAACTTGTTCAACGGAGTCTTTGGCTTCATCATCGTCGTTGTTTTGACTGTCTTTTTCTTGGCTTCACTTGATGGTCTAAAGGCTTCTTTATCCAAGCTTGTTCCAAAAACCAAGCGCAAGCGCTACAACCAGATTTCAGACCAGGTTGCCAATTCAGTCGGACGTTATGTGATTGGTCAAGTCTCCGTTGCTGGACTCAATGCCTTTTTGGGCTTTGTCGTGATGACGCTACTGGGGCTTCAGTTTGCTCTAGTGCTGGCATTTGTTGTTTTCATTCTTGCAATCATTCCGCTGGTTGGTTCAGTAACTGGTGCAGCACTGGTGGTTCTAGTCGCTCTGGCTGTGGATCCAACATCAGCAATTGTTCTTGCGGTTTACTACCTGATCTATCTGCAGCTAGAGGCTTATTTGATAAGCCCTCGGGTTATGAAGGTTGCAGTTTCGGTTCCAGCGCCGATTGTTGTTATTGCCGCCTTGTCCGGAGGAGCGCTACTTGGAGTACTGGGGGCGCTGGTAGCGATACCGTTCGCCGCTTCAATTATCTTTATCGTGCGAGAGATATTTATCCCTCGTCAAAACAAGCGTTAGAAACTATCCGGTAGCGGATACTTGGCCGGGTTTACCGCCCGCACAATTTCGTTCAAAACTCTTTTGGTTGCAGGCTCGCCCACCCATAGGTGCTTAGCGCCATCGACTGGAATCACTTCAGCTTCGGGCAAAACAGCAAATCGTTCAAGGGCTGCAGCGGGAGCCAAGTATTCATCGTGCTCGGGAACTAAAGCGACCAACTTCTTGCCGCTACCCACCCACTTCATCAAATCCTGCTCACCAGCTCTTCGAAGCGGAGGCGAGAGCAAAATGGCTCCTTCAATCTGCTTATCAAATCCATACTTGATTGCCAGTTCAGTACCAAATGACCAGCCAACTAGCCAAATTGGTCCAAGGCCCCGTGATTTGAGAAATTCCAGGGCGGCTTCGAGATCGCGCTTCTCATCGATACCTTCGCCGAAACTGCCCTCACTGGTGCCCTGCGGGCTGGTAGTTCCTCGAGTGTTGAATCTCAGCACTGCCAGATCAGCAAGCGCCGGCAGACGATTAGCAGCTTTTCGCAGAATGTGAGAGTCCATAAAACCGCCACCGGTTGGCAGCGGATGCAAAGTCAACAGCACCGCTTTGGCCTTGTTTTGAATTGGAGTAGCAAGTTCGGCAACCAGTTTTAGATTGTCAGAGGTAATTAGGACAAGCGGTTCCCGATTCGAGGGAAGTTCGGTGGAGGAAGTGATTTCAATCAAAGCAGCGGGCCCTGAAAAGTCTTCCAGCAGGCGTTGTGAAAGTGCCTTCTAGTGTCAACGCCTCGAACTGAGTCCCAGGCAACCGTATGGCTTTGCCCCTTGGAAATTCCAAGGTGGCAGTTTGGGCAAACCCAACTCTTGTCATCTTCTGCTTTAGCACCGGTTGTGGTTTGCACAGAGTACTCAACGCCGCGCTTTAGCTCGGTGCGCTTTACTCCGATGCGCACTCTTTCTAAATCAAGGGGCTGAAATTCGGCGCCCCACTTGGAACCGCGGTTGCGACGAGATTTCATTAGTACCAGTTGTGCTCTTCAGAATGCGCCCAAGCGCCACAAGGGTTTTTGTATCGAGCAGCGATGTATTTCACGCCCCAGCGAATCTGAGTCTGTGGATTGGTCATCCAGTCCGCTCCCTCAGTTGCCATTTTTGATCCAGGCAGGGACTGAGGAATTCCATAGGCACCACTTGAAGAATTCTTGGCGAGGTGTCGCCAGTTTGATTCTCTGTTCCATAGATTTACAAGACATGAGAACTGATCCATACCCCAGTCACGCTTAGCGATGTATTCGAGCGCATAGGCCTGGGATGAACCGGGTGCTGGCATAGGAGCGGCCAAAATGAAGTAGCTCTTGGCGGCAGATCCAGAAATCATTCGGTATCCACCGCGCTCAAAGCTAACGGTGTATTCCTCATCAAAAACAAAACTCTGATTCTTTTCATCGTCTGGGTCATAAACCTGAACTGTGGAAGCACTTGCAAGATTGCCTGAATATGGATCCACCACGTAAACCAAGGTCAAGCTGACAACAAAAATAAAGCCCAAAACTGGAAGTGATTTGGCCTTGGTCACTCTTGGAAGATGAGGTCTGGCTAGTCCGCGCTTGGCTAGGGCTCCATCAAAGGAGAAGACAATTCGCTTGGCAAGGGTTGGTTTGATGGCTTCGTACTTGCCCATGACAAAATCCTTCCCAAATAAATGACCTGCGACCTTCAACTCTACCTTGAGTGTTGCGCAAGGGCTAGGTAAGGCTAGTTAGGAAGGCCCTTCTTGGGGCAGGTGGCCAGTACTCGAGCCATGGCATCGTGCTCGGCCTGGGTCACCCAGAGTTGATACTTCACCTTCACGGCTATTTGCCTCGCCACAAACGAGCATCTGAAGCTTTTGTTCGAAGGCAACCAGCTGGCAGCATCAGAGTCACTTTTTGAACTATTGGCCGGACCCCAGACCGCTAGAAGATTCAGCGGATCGTTATAGAGCGCGAAGCGTTGGTAGCCAGAAAGCTGCTGTGCGCCCTTTTGCCACGCATCGCTGAGTGAGACAACATGATCAATTTGAACATCCAGAGAGGTTCTGACCCCTCGCTGAAAAGCGATTACCTGGCCAGTGAAAGGGTCCTCGAGAATTCCATTCTCAATGATGCAGTAGGAATCGTATCTGTAGTTGTACTGAACCAAATCCCGAGCAAGAATTCTATTCCTGACATCACAACCGTTGTAGTAATCCCAGTCGTCAGAGAACATTTCCCGCGAGTATCCCGTTTGTGGAGCGCGGCCCTTGATAGGCAGCTTGGCAAGAGCGCGAAGCGCTTCGCCCCTCTTGCTTTTAGGGATTGCTTCAGTGCTCTCGGTTGGTTCAGGAGTTGGAGCTATGGATTCAGTGATACTCGGCGTTGGTGACGGTGTAGGAGATGAGTCTCCACCGGATCCAAAGAGTGCGACATAGATAAGAAAGAATATGGCGACGACGCCAAGACAGCCGTAGCTAGTCTGAGATTTCAAGTTGCAGCGCCTCAATTACCTTATCTAGAAAGCTATCAACCTGGGGCATGGAGTATCCAGATCGAGTGGCGGTGAATTGTGCTCTTCTTACTTGAGCGACTCGGACTTTGGCTCCACCATTGAAATGGGAAACCAGCTGTTCACAAAGCTCATCCACTCTCTTCTTGTCATACCCGCGGGCTAACCACGAAACCTTGGTAAAGCGTTTGCCCTTGTCTCGACGAAGCCTTGGAAGGAGTGCTTGCTGCAACTCTTCAAATCGTTTCGCAAGTTCCGCTTCGCCAAAACGCTCGCTAAAGGCACTAACTTCGGCCCTAATGAAGTGATCCTCGAGGTTATCCAGTGCTGCATCTACCTGCGAAATCGAATACCCTCCGCTGACTAAATCCAACCGAAGGCCGCGAAGATCGGAGGCGCGAAGCAGGATTTGATCTGGCGATTCGTACTGAGCCTTCGCCAGATCTAGCAGTGCGTCAACTTGCTCAGGGTTGTATCCCATCCCCTGGGCTTTGGAAAAACCCGGGGTCTCAACCAAAGAAGACCACCATTACCAAATAGCTCATCAAAGAAGCCGGGAGCATGGAATCTAGGCGATCCATCATTCCTCCGTGTCCAGGCAGAAGTTTTGACATGTCTTTGACTCCAAGATCGCGCTTTATAAGCGACTCGGCAAGATCTCCAAATACCGCTGCCAGAATGATTGCGGCAGCAAGGATAAGTCCAACCCACCAGGGACCCTGTAGCAAAAACATCGTCAAGGTAATGGCTGTGGCTGAACCAAGAACAATTGAGGCAAGCAATCCCTCCCATGTCTTTTTGGGGCTAACTCCTGGAGCTAATTTATGTTTACCAAATACCCGACCAAACAAATATCCAGCCGAGTCAATTAGTGCGACAGTGGCCACGAAGGTTAGAACCCAATATGCACCATCATCGGGGCGCCTTAGAAGCAGCATCGAAAAACTCAAAGAAAGAGGTAGGTAGATCACCAGGAATGCAGCTGCTCCGAAGTCTCTAATCGTCCGAAGGAAGGTCTGGAAGTTTGCCTTTCGACGTTCCCAAAGTAGGTGAACTGTTCGCCAGACAATTAGCGCCGCTACGATTCCGATGCTAACTAGCCATTGCACAACTGGACCACCGTAATAGGTGGCTGGCATGATGATTGCGGATCCAACCACAGCTGGAACTCGAGGAACGTACCAGCCCTTAATTCGAAGCGCGGTCGAAAGCTCCCATGCTCCAATTGCTGTAGCGGTGACGAGGAAGAGAATGAAGAATTCTTTGTAAACCAAGAGGGAAGCTAAAAAGATTGCGGCCAACAACAAACCGACAACTATTGATTTTGAGAGCGACCTGCCCCCAGGGGCTTTTACCTCAGACAATTTAGCCTTACACCTCTAGAAGTTCGGCTTCTTTGCGCTTTAGGGCGTCGTCGATGGCATCCACATGATTCTTGGTCAAAGTGTCTAAGTCTTTTTCTGCGCGGGCAAGCTCATCGTCGCCGACGTGGCCGTCTTTTTTCAGTGCGTCAAGCTCTTCGTTTCCTTTGCGCCTGATGTTGCGCAGTGAAACGCGGTGGTCCTCAGCTTTAGTCTTTACAAGCTTTACGTACTCCTTGCGACGTTCTTCAGTCAGATCAGGAAGGGTGACGCGGATGATTGTTCCATCGTTATTTGGGGTCGCACCTAGATTTGGAACATCCTTCACGGCCTTTTCGATTGCTGCCAAGGCCCCCTTGTCGTAAGGAGTAATGACAATTGTTCGGGCCTCTGGGTTCTGAAGTGATGCTAGCTGCGCCAGTGGAGTTCCTGTGCCGTAGTAGTCGACCATGATCTTCTGAAACATCTGCGGGTTGGCGCGTCCGGTGCGAACGGTGGCGAAGTCTTCCTTGGCAGACTCGACAGCTTTGCCCATCTTTTCTGCTGCTGTCTTTAGGATTTCGTCAATCATTTGCTGCTCACTTTCCTTTCAATCAAAAACTTTAGGCCGTGACCGTGGTGCCGATCTTCTTGCCTTTAATGGCATCGGTGACGTTGCCCTTGCCTTGCATCCCGAATACTCGCATCGGCATCTTGTTGTCCATGCACAACGAGAAAGCGGTTGCGTCTACAACCTTTAGGCCCTGGACCAGTGCTTCCTGGTAAGTGAGCTTCTCAAGCTTTTTTGCATCGGAGTTCTTCTTTGGGTCGGAGGAATAAACTCCATCAACGCCATTTTTGGCTACCAGAACTTCGTCAGCCTTGATCTCAAGTGCACGCTGGGCGGCGACGGTGTCAGTTGAAAAGTAAGGTAGGCCAGCACCGGCACCGAAGATTACGACTCTTCCTTTTTCGAGGTGTCTCATTGCGCGAAGAGGAATGTAAGGCTCGGTGACTTGTGCCATCGTGATTGCTGATTGGACACGAACGCTAACGCCAGCTTGTTCAAGAAAGTCCTGAAGTGCCAAAGCATTCATAACCGTTCCGAGCATTCCCATGTAGTCTGCTCGACTGCGCTCCATACCGCGCTGAGATAGTTCCGCCCCGCGGAAGAAGTTTCCTCCACCAACAACAATTGCGACCTCGGCTGATTTGGATCCTTCAGCGATTTCTTTTGCTAATTCGGCAACCACATCTGGATTTACCCCAACGGTTCCACCACCAAAGGCTTCTCCGGATAGTTTCAACAAAACTCTGCGTCGTTTTTGCGGCACGGGACTTCCTCCAAATGGTTTAGCTCTAGTCTAGGCGGGCAAAGAAAAAGACCCGGCCCCAAAGGGCCGAGTCTTTTTGTCTTTCAAGTTTTCTAGGCTCCAACGCGGAAGCGTACGAAGGCCGAAACCTTGGTGCTTGCTTGGTCTAGGACTTTCTGGACGCTTAGCTTGTTGTCCTTGGCGAAGTCCTGCTCGAGCAAAACGTTCTCCTTGAAGTAGCCGTTGACGCGACCTTCCACAATCTTTGGAAGTGCGGCCTCTGGCTTGCCTTCGTTCTTGGCAGTTTCTTCAGCGATGCGACGCTCGGTCTGAACTGTCTCAGCTGAGATTTCGTCACGGCTTAGAACTGATGGGCTAAAAGCGGCGATGTGAACTGCAACATCGTGAGCGGTTTCAGCGTTTCCATCGAATGCCACCAAAACTCCAACCTGAGGAGGAAGATCCTTTGAGGTGCGGTGAAGGTAAGCATCAACTGCAACGTCGGAGATAACTCCTACGCGGCGAAGCTCTGCCTTCTCGCCGAGAACTGCTGCCTCGTCGTTGATTGCATCTGAAACGGTCTTGCCCTTAAGTGGGGCAGCTAAAGCTGACGCAAGATCTTTGGCTCCGGCTGCAACAATTGCGTCAGCAATTTCTTCACCCAGGGCAACAAATCTTTCAGCCTTTGCAACAAAGTCTGTCTCGCAAGCAAGTTCGATTAGGTAGCCGGTTCCACCGGATACGCGAGCAACGATTAGGCCGTTGCTGGTAGCACGGCCTTCACGCTTGGAAACACCCTTTAGGCCTTTGAGGCGCAAAACCTCAAATGCCTTTTCGACGTTGCCATCGGCTTCATCCAGTGCTGACTTGCAGTCCATCATTCCAGCGCCGGATTTCTCGCGAAGCGCCTTTACGTCTGCTGCTGTGTAGTTAGCCATGAATTACGCCTTCTTCTCTTCGGTAGCTTCCTTGCCCTGCTCTAGAAGCTCGCGCTCCCATTCAGCAAGTGGCTCAGCTTGAGCTTCTGGCTTTGAGTGACGAGCAATCAAACCTTCTGCAACCGCGTCAGCAATGATGCGAGTTAGTAGCTGGATCGAACGAATTGCGTCGTCGTTTCCAGGGATACCGAACTGAACGTCATCTGGATCACAGTTGGTGTCCAGAATTCCAATAACTGGAATTCCAAGCTTTCTTGCCTCTGTGATTGCAAGGTGCTCCTTGTTGGTGTCAACAACCCAAATGATTGAAGGAGTCTTGGTGACGTTTCTGATACCGCCGAGTGACTTTTCTAGCTTGTCTCTCTCGCGGCGAAGGATTAGAAGTTCCTTCTTAGTTAGACCTGACTTTGCTGAGTCAGCGAAGTCCATAGTCTCAAGTTCCTTGAGACGGGCAAGACGCTTGCTCACAGTCTGGAAGTTAGTTAGTAGTCCACCAAGCCATCTCTGGTTGATGTATGACTGGCCAACGCGAAGAGCTTCAGTTGCGATTGCTTCCTGAGCCTGCTTCTTGGTACCAACGAAAAGAACTGAACCGCCGGCTGCGACGGTGTCCTTTACGAACTGGTAGGCGTTGTCGATCATCGCAAGCGACTGCTGCAGATCGATGATGTAGATACCAGAACGGTCGGTAAGGATGTATCTTTTCATCTTCGGGTTCCAGCGTCTGGTCTGGTGTCCGAAGTGAACGCCGCTATCTAGCAGCTGTCTGGTGGTTACGACTGACATAGAGTCGAACTTCCTTTCGGCGCAACAAGTGCGCCCACTCAGTTAATGGTTGTTGGCGGTTGCCAATAACCCCTGGTGCCGGATTTTTTCCACAAGCCCGTTAGGGCCACTGAGTGGAAACCATCTTGGTCGGCACGCGAAGTCGACATTTTCAAAATCAATGATTTTTAGCGAGAATGCCGCTAACACAAAGCATACCAGCAGCGGCCAGGGCCCAACAGCCCCGAATTTTCCACAACCTACTGCTCCATTGCCAAAACTTAGGCTGTTCGAGGCAGATTTGACGGGTGATTGAACCAGATCGAATAAGCCTTCTGCAACTGGCTAGTTTCTTGGCGGTAGCCCTTTCGTGGCAACTTCCAGCTCCAAGTCTTGGTGCGGAAAGGACCATGGATAGCCCACTGGTGGGCTCAAGTGTCGTTCGCGAATACCGGCAGTCAGAAACCCCTTACTCCGCTGGTCATCGCGGAATCGACTACGAAGCAACGTTGGGCCAAGCTGTATTTGCCCCGGCGGATGGAAAAGTTCACTTCGTTGGAGAAGTTGTAAACCGACAGTTGATTTCACTAGATCATGACCAAGAACTTCTCAGCGCTTTCGAACCGGTTTGCTCACAACTTAACGAAGGGGATTCCGTGGTTTCGGGACAGCTGATTGGAGAAGTTTGTGAAGGCAAGGCAAGCTATGACCCTCACTGTCAGCCAAGTATCTGCGTGCATTTTTCTGTTAGAAAAAACGGAGAGTACTTATCGCCACTTTGGTTCACCGGTGAGCTGACACCTTCCAGGCTCCTGCAATGGATCGAACCAACTAAGCCCTCGGATGAGCCTTGAGATAACCCTGCTTGAGGCGATCAACTGAAACATGGGTATAAATCTGAGTGGTAGCCAAAGATGAGTGTCCAAGCAGTTCCTGCACTGCCCTTAGGTCAGCTCCGCCATCAAGTAAGTGGGTGGCCGCTGAGTGCCTAAGTGCATGAGGGCCTGCTTGACCCACCGCAGTTTCACTAAGTAGCGATGCAACCAGAGCGTATACCTGTCGAACACCGATTCTCTTGCCACGCGAGGAGATAAGTAGTGCGTTTTGACTAACCTCGTTTTCAAACTGCATACGACCTGCTCGAATCCATTGCGCAAGAGCGTCGCTGGCAGGATCGCTGTAGGGAACCATGCGCTGCTTGTTTCCTTTTCCAGTGACCCGAAGAATCTTTCTGCCATAGTCAATATCTTCAAGATTTAGACCAACAAGCTCACTGACTCGAATACCGCTTCCGTAAAGCAGCTCGACAATCAGCAGATCTTGCATGGCGGCTGGATTATCAAGTGTTGCTAGAGGCTCGAGCTTGTCAAAAATTCCAGACATCGCCTCTCTAGATACGACCTTGGGCAAAGTTCGTGAAGCTTTTGGTGAGCGAAGCTTCAGCCCTGGATCTAAGTCAAGTTTTCCGTTTTTGTGTAGCCAGGCAGTGAAGGCTCTAACCGCAGCAGATTTTCTGGCGAGGGTAGTTTTTGTCAGACCCTTTTCACTTGCTCTCCAGAGCCAATCGCGAATTAGCTCCAAATCCAGATCGGAAACTTCCGTTTGAGCTTTACTTTCCATAAAGCCCTGCAGATCTGAAACGTCAGAGAGGTATGCCTTCACAGTGTTTGAAGAAAAGCCCTTCCCAACGGTTAGCTCAGAGGCAAATTCCTCGAGTAGGTAGGCAAGCTCAGAAGGCATATTTCAAAGCGTAATGTACCTCTCCGTTGGAACTGAGATTCTCGATCACTTTGTCTTGCGCAGTCAGTTCGCGAAGTGCTAATTCAGATTCAGACAGCGTCAGGCCTGCGAGCTTTGCAACCTCCAGTAGTGAAGGAAAACCACTTTCTCGGATGGCATCCTGTGCCCTTTTGGCAAGTGCACTTTCTATATGCTGGTTTGGAATACTAAGTGTTCCGGTGGCAAAGTACTTCAGATCCGACAGAATTTGAGCTTTGCTATCCGCAATTAGTGCATTGGTTCCAAGAGATGTTCCAGAAAGCACTGAACCCGGCACCGCATAGAGTTCACGAGATAGTTCAAGTGCGTTGTTCGCAGTTCGAATCGATCCTGATCTGATTCCCGCCTCAATCACAACCGTGGTTGGAGTCAGTGCAGCAATAAGTCGATTGCGCTGTAAAAATCTCCAACGAGTTGGTGCCACCCCCGGTGGCATTTCACTTAGCAATAAGCCTTGGTCTATGACTTGCTTGAAAAGCTTGAAATTTGCACTGGGATACTTTCTATCCATTCCTCCGGCCATCACCGCCACAGAAGGAAGTTTCTGCTCGATGCTCGAGCGATGAACCTGTGCATCGATTCCTAAGGCGCCTCCAGAAACTGTTGGACGAGCAACTTGTGCAAGCTCTCTAACCAAGAAAGAAGTGACCTGCAAACCATAAGAAGAAGCCAGCCTTGAGCCAACAATCGAGACGGCTTGAGAAAGCTTCGTTAGCGTTTCTGGGTCCCCCTCGACGAAAAGTATGGAAGGAGCTGAATCTTGCAGGTCATCCAAGCCAGCCGGCCAGTTCGAATCCTCGGCAGTCACTAGTTTTAGCTTCAGCGCAGCACTTTGAGAAAACAAATGTTCCAACCGAGACTTTGATAATCGCGGTAGCCACCTCTGCCTTGAGTCAGCGAGCGTGCCTTCCAAATCCCCAAAGCTTTGCTGGCAGGAATCTAGCTGGCCCCGCTGTTGCAGGGCTTGCACTACCGATTTAGTTTCTAGTCCATCAATCAAGTGCTCAACCAATGCCAGCTTCCCAAGGCACCTAGCCAGCGCTCCGGCCATTCGATCGCCAGGTTCAGTAATCATGGCGATGCAGCCAGCTGCAGCAAGCTCTAGGGCGCGATCTTTAGAGTATTCGGCAGTCTGGAATGGACGAGTTAGAAAATCAAGTTCTTGGTCGGTAAGGATTTGGGGTTTGGCCATGCCAAAACTCTGTCAAGAATGTGAGTTGGTTGGAGCAAGAAATCTAAAGGTGTGTAAAACCTATTCGCCGACCGCTAGTTCCTTTGGTAGCTCGTAAGCCTTGCCTGAAAGCTCTTCGACGTTGACGTCTTTGAAGGTGAGCACTCGAACCGACTGCACGAATCGATCCGTGCGGTAGATATCCCAAACCCAAACATCTGACATGTTCAGCTCGAAGTAGAAATCAGAGGAAGTGTCAATGCGCTTAAGCTCGACCTCATTGGCGAGGTAGAACCTGCGCTCAGTTTCGATGACATATTTGAAGGTGCCAACGACGTCCCGATACTCGCGATAAAGCGCGACTTCGGCTTGTCTGTCGTAGTCCTCGAACTCGTTCTCTTCCATAACTTTGTCTAGTCTATTCCCGCTCTAGGCAAGAATCCTAGTCAGCCAAGTCAATCGGTGGATAGCCGAAGGTCCGTGGGTTCTAAGGGCTTGAATGTGGGCTGCCGAGGCATATCCCTTGTGTCCAGCAAAGCCATATTCAGGATATGTGCCATCGAAAGCTTCCATGAGCGCATCTCTTTTCACTTTTGCCAAGACCGCTGCTGCCGCAACCGAAACGCAAGTGGTATCAGCTTTGACCTGAAGATCAACTTCTAAACCGGCGGCTTGTTTGCCAAGCCAATTTTGTGAACCATCTAGCAAAATAACAGCACCTTCCGAAGCCAACTTTGAACGCATAGAACCAGAAGCCAGCAACTCAGTGAGGGCTCTAGAGGCAGCGGAGCGAAGAGCTTCACTGATTCCGGACTTATCAATCTCTTCATTCGAAGAGTAACCAATCGCGAATCCGTCAACCCACGTTTCCAGCGGTTCGGTAATTTCAGCTCTGGATTTGGGTGTCATCAGCTTTGAATCTTGAAGCCTCTCGGGCCAGGAAGTAAGTGCTGGATTCAGTTTGTCAATTAGCGAGAGTCCAACTGCAACCGGGCCTGCGATAGCACCTCGCCCAACTTCGTCAATGCCAATTACGAACCGGTTGCCCCGCTCGAATAGCTTCGACTCAGTTTGTAGAGTCGGGTATGTCTTTGTAGACATCAGGGTAGTTATCTAGCCACTTCCAGTTATCAACTGGCCAGCTAATAATGAATGCTCTTCCAACAACCCAGTCGTTCGAGACAAAGCCCTTGCTTGGTAGATCTCCGTGGAAGCGAGAATCCTCACTGTTGCCTCGGTTATCCCCGAGCACCCATAGCGAGTTTTCTGGAACGGTGACATCAAACTCAACGCTTGATGGTGTTTGACCTGGGGCGATGTACGGTTCGGTAATTGGGACACCGTTAACAGTTATCAAACCATTTGCGTCGCAGCAGATAACTTTGTCACCTTCCACGCCAATTACTCGCTTGACGAGGTGCTGCTTGCTATCAGGAGCGGTAATTCCAAATGCAGACAGGAACCAGTCCACGGCCATAACCACTGGGTCTGTTGGTTCCTCAACATTTGGACCAAGCCAGCCGCCTGGATCTTTGAACACAACAACGTCGCCGCGCTCAATTGGGTAAAGCGCTGGAGTTAGCTGATTGACGATAATCCGGTCATCGATCTGGAGGGTTTCAAGCATCGATCCCGAGGGGATGAAAAATGATCGAATCAGGAAGGTTTTTATCAGTAGCGACAGAACTAGGGCAGCCCCGAGAACTACAACGAGATCAATAAGAAAAGCAACAAAGAAGTTCTTGCGGGCGCGACGAAACTTACGTCTTCTGTCGCTGTTTTTTCTTCTTGGTCGAAGATTCGCTCTAGGATCCTGCTGGTCGCTCACGTGTCAGTGCGCTTTGCTAGGGGATCTAAACGTTTTCGCGCTTTTCGCGAATCTTTGCCTTCTTGCCTCGTAGATCGCGCAAGAAGTAAAGCTTCGCACGGCGGACCTGGCCGCGTGAGACTAGCTCGATCTTGTCGATAACTGGAGAGTGAAGTGGGAAAGTTCTTTCAACACCAACCTGGAAGGTCACTTTTCTAACAGTAAAGGTCTCGCGAATACCCTCGCCGGAACGACGAGTTACGATGCCCTGGAAAACCTGGATACGGGAACGGTTTCCCTCAACGATGTTTACGTGAACCTTGACGGTGTCTCCGGCGCGAAACTCGACAATGTCGGTCTTTAGTGAAGGCTTGTCTACTGAATCTAGAATGTGCATTTTGTGTCGCTTCCTGTTTTTAGCACGCAGGTCAAAAACATAATTTTCATAAATTGGTGTTTTTCCTTTTCGCCTTGTCTCCCCTGCGGCAGAGTCCATTGCTGGCGGCGAAGTACCTATATTGCCACAGTTTGGTGCCTCGTGGCAACCGCTTAGTCCAGTAGCTCTGGCCTTACCTGCTGGGTGCGCTCTAAAGCCTTGGCTTTGCGCCACTTTGCTATCTCAGCGTGATTGCCACCCAGTAGAACTTCGGGGACCTCAAGTCCTCTCCAGGTGGAAGGTTTGGTGTAACTCGGGTACTCAAGCAGTCCATCGGAGTGTGATTCCTCGGTCAATGAATCGGCGTTGCCGATAACTCCAGGAATCAGTCTTGCAATTGCCTCGATCATGGCAACGGCTGCAACCTCACCGCCGTTCAAAACATAATCGCCCAAGCTAACCAGGCGAACTTTGGCCTTTGATGTTGCGTAGTCAACCACTCGCTGATCAATGCCTTCGTATCTTCCGCAGGCAAACACCAAGTGCTTAGCTTTGGAAAGCTCTTGTGCGGTTGCCTGCTTGAAAAGCTCTCCCGCAGGAGAAGGAAAAATCACAATTGTTTCAGCTGTCATAACCGAGTCCAAAGCCTGGCCCCAAGGCTCAGCCTTCATAAGCATTCCTGCTCCACCGCCAAAAGGGGTGTCGTCTACAGTGCGGTGCTTGTCATCGGTGAAATCACGCAAATCATGGATTTTTACTTCCAGTAGATCTTGGGCTTTGGCTTTACCTAGAAGTGAGATATCTAGCACGTCAAAAAACTGCGGAAAGATGCTGATGGCATCAATTCTCATCTTTGGCACTTCCTTCCAGGTTTACTTCAAACAACCCCTCGGGCGGAGTCAGTGTTACCTGGCCTAATTCAACACTTACTTCGGGAACAATCTGCTTCACAAACGGAACCAGCACTTCACCGTTAGCTGTATCGATAGCCAAGAGGTCTTGGGCCGGTAAGTGATCGACGCGAGCTACAGTTCCAACTACCTCTGTGCCCACCAAAGCCTTCAAGCCAACCAGCTGGTGGTCGTACCAAGCTTCTGGCTCTTCGGGCAGAGCATCGATATCGGTTTCAATCAGCAAAATTGCCTTGATAAGAGTTTCGGCACGAGAGCGATCCTCGATGCCTTCAAGGAACAAAACTGGAGACTGGTTATAGAAGCGAAGCTCTAGGACCTTGATTGTTTTGCCAAACCACTCGGAGGTTTCTGGAACCTGAAGCTCTAAAACCTGACCTGGCTTGAAGCGCTGATCTGGGCTGTCGGTGTATAACTCGAGCTTGATGGCGCCTTTCAAACCGTGGGCTTTGACCAGTCGGCCGACCCGCAGTTTGGTTTTGCTAGAAATCGCTGTCCACCACATCAACGCGAATCTTCTTGCCATCGGCAAGAGCGTTGACGAGTGTGCGAAGAGCCTTTGCTGTTCTGCCGCTTCGCCCGATTACCCGACCCAGATCATCTGGGTGAACGTGAATCTCAAGAAGATCTCCTCTTGAAGTAGAACGTTCGGTGACTGAAGCATCGTCGGGATTATCGACGATGCCCTTCACTAGGTGCTCGAGCGCAGCGGCCAACATTTTTTTGACTAAGCCTCTGGCTTTGCTTCTTCAGCTTCAGCTGCCGGTGCCTCTTCAGCAGCAGGAGCTGCTTCTTCGGCTGGAGCCTCAGCTGCTGGAGCTTCTGCAGGTGCCTCTACAACTTCTGCAACTGCCTCGGCTGGAGCCTCGGTAGCTTCAACTGATGCTTCAGCTGCTGGAGCTTCTGCTGGAGCTTCGGTCTTGGCCTTCTTGGCAGCAAGTTCTTCCTTAGGAAGTAGAACAGCCTTCTTCTTGGTGTCTTTTTCGAAAACTGGTTTTGCAGGCTTAACCTGAACAGTGTTCTTTGCGTCCTTGTCACCCTTTGACTTCTGGAAGTCTCCGGTGAGCTTTAGTAAAACGGCAACCTGCTCGGTTGGCTGAGCGCCAACGCCGAGCCAGTACAAAGCTCGCTCTGAGTTGACTTCAATGAAAGACGGGTTCTCGGTCGGAATGTAACGACCAATTTCTTCGATGACGCGACCGTCGCGGTGAGTTCTAGAGTCAGCCACAACGATTCGGTAGTGCGGCGTACGGAGTTTTCCGAGACGCTTTAGGCGGATTTTTACAGCCACAATGCTCCTGTTATTTGAATTGGGGCGAACAATCAACCGTGAGCGTGGGGGCACACTCGGTAGTCAAGCTCTATGGTTTTG
>Ga0207909_1000087_pt1 | contig 35342 bp, 37 predicted proteins | sample LakMenEpi05May10_FD_150672 | JGI IMG/M metagenome (GOLD analysis project Ga0207909, IMG submission 150672) | Freshwater microbial communities from Lake Mendota, WI - 05MAY2010 deep hole epilimnion (SPAdes) | ecosystem: Environmental > Aquatic > Freshwater > Lake > Epilimnion/Euphotic zone ...
CCTATCTTTCCTACCAAACCCCTGGAGGGCTGAACCTCGTTCAATTCAATGCCAATCCTCGCCAATCAAGGCCAGCCACCAGCACGATTCCTTCTGCCAGGGACCAGCGTGCAGGTATTTTTAACAAGACTGCAATGCTGGGAATCTCCAATAGTTTTATTTTGTCTGACCACTGGAAAACGGTTACTTCTTTTTCAACATCCATCACCGGGTTTAAAAATCCCTTTATCACGAATTTTGAAAAAAGGAAGGAGGCCAACCTTGGCATTCGTTCAAAATTTGTGTACGAAACAAAGCTTCCTTTTCCATTGCAATGGGTCAATGGGGTAGAGGTGCAACGTGGTGATTATACCATTGATAGCAGCGGAAACAACAAAGGGATATCCGATGGGAAAATGGTAAGGGATATGGTTGTCGCACGCCAGCAATTCGTTTTTTCACAGCTCAGTGTTCATCCGCTTGCCTTCATCCAGGTGCAGGCAGGAATCAGTGTCAATAGTTTCAATTATTCCATAGAGAGGACGGTTGGATTGCCAGCCTCTGGTAAAAAAAATATTGCATTCGCTGCCCAGTTGCTCCCAAGGTTTGCGCTGACCATTCATCCTTTCAAGGCCCTTGCTTTTTATGGTCAGGTTTCGAAAGGATATTCATCGCCCACCCTTGCAGAGATCCGTCCTTCTGCCGGCGGGCTTTATGCAGGACTACAGGCAGAGTATGGGTTGAACAAGGAGCTGGGGATGAAGTTGTCAGCTGATCAGGGACGTTTCTATTTTAGTACCACTGTCTTTCAATTTGACTTGAAGGATGCCATTGTAAGGCAGGTGAATGCAACAGGTGCAGAATATTTTGTAAACGCTGGAACTGCAGTACAGAAAGGCATTGAAGCAGAATTATCCTGGTTGTTGATCAACAGGCCTCAAGGTAAAATTTTTCAGTTACTGAAAGTGACACAGGCCCTGACCGTCAATGATTTCAGGTTTGGTACCTATACTGTTGCCAACATCAGCCATGCAGGAAAAAAAATGACCGGTGTCCCCAAAGAGGTGTATAATTTCTCAGTACAGGCTTCTTTTTTCCAGCATTATTTCTGCAACATCAATTTGAATTATGCCGGAAAAATCCCCCTCAATGATGCCAATACTTTCTATGCTCAAGCCTATCGTCTTTGGCAGGGAAAGCTAGGATGGAAGGGCGCAGTTGCAAAAAAACAGGCTGAATTGTTTGTGCTGGTTGATAACATGGGTGATGCGGTGTATAGCCTTGGCAACGACATCAATGCATTTGGTAGCAGGTTTTACAATCCTGCCCCTGCAAGAAATCTTCAGGTAGGGTGTAGCATAATTCTTTGATCTTCTTGCCAAAGGGTACTTTATTGCCTTATTTCTTTTTCGCGGACAATTTTTGTTCAAAAAGCCAAGGGAGAAGCGTTGGTTCAGCAAAGGCATTCGCCCAGCTGTTGTGTCCGATACCAGGGTATTCTGTATAGCGCACCTTGCTGTTTGTTTTCTTCATTCTTTCATACATCAGCCTGGAATTGGCAACAGGAATTACCGGATCTTTTTCGCCATGAAAAATCCACATGGGGAAGTTGGCTTTATAGGTGGATGTTTTTTCTGGATTTCCAGCTCCACAGATGGGGATGGCTGCAGCAAAAAATCCTGGCCTTCTCCAAAGCAATTCAAACGTGCCAAATCCGCCCATGGACAATCCTCCAATGTATATGCGTCTCACGTCAACTTGTCCAGCGCTGATCAGGGTATCGATAAAATCACTGACCAATTTCAAGGGTTTGCGCATGGGCGCATCTGTGCTGAAATCATAGCCAGTGCTGTCTTTCGGATTATTTTTGTTGTACTCTCCCCATTTGTCGTTTTTAGGACATTGTGGAAAAACAACAATCGCAGGAAAATTGATCCTGTTGGCGGAATCCATAAAAAGATCGCCTCCCCATTTCAGTTGGGCTTCATTGTCGTTTCCTCTTTCTCCTGATCCATGCAGAAAAATAACAAGGGGGTATTTTTTTCCCATTTTGAAATTGACAGGTGTCAGGATCCTGCATGGCAAGGTGTCTTCTCCAGATATGAAAAGTTGCTTTTCAAATAGTGTTGTTTCCTGAGACATGGTGAAGTTTGCGATGAGAAAAAATACAGCTGATAGGAAGATGTGCTTTTTCATGGTGATATTTTTCTTCTGCGATGATTGTACTAAAGTAGTCAAAAAAACAGATTACAATCTCCTGGTGATCACTGGTAGAATGTCTTTTTTCCAGGAGGAAAAACTTCCCTTCATGATCTGTTCCCTTGCTTCTGTAACCAGCCAAAGATAGAAGGCCAGGTTTTGTATGCTGGCAATGGTCAAACCCAGGATCTCCTTGCTTTTGATCAGGTGGCGCAGGTAGGCTTTGGAATAATATTGTGATGTCTCATTCTCAAGGCCCGGATCAATAACTGAATGGTCCATTTCCCATTTCTTGTTGTCGATGTTGATGATTCCTTCTGTGGTAAAAAGCATGGCATTTCTTCCATTTCTTGTGGGCATTACACAGTCAAACATATCGACACCCAGCGAGATGCATTCAAGCAAATCTGCTGGCGTGCCAACGCCCATGAGATAGCGGGGTTTGTTTTCCGGCAGGTGCTCGCAAGACCATCCACAGTATTCATAAATCAGTTCAGTGGGTTCGCCCACACTGAGGCCTCCAATGGCATTTCCCACTGCGTCCTTTGATGCGATGAACTCACAGGAGGCTTTTCTCAGGTCCTTTTCTGTTCCGCCCTGCACAATGGGAAAAAGGTTCTGGGTATGCCCATACAAGGGTTCTGTGTTGTTCATGTGGGTGAAACACCTGTCCAGCCAACGATGGGTCAGCTCCATTGAGTTTTTGACATATTTGTATTCACTGGGGTAGGGAGGGCATTCATCAAAAGCCATGATGATATCGCCTCCGATGACCCGTTGAATGTCGATCGCTTTTTCCGGGCTGAACAAATGTTTGGAACCGTCAATATGGCTTTGGAACACAACACCTTCCTCACTGATTTTTCTGTTGGCGGCCAATGAAAATACCTGATAGCCCCCACTGTCCGTGAGTATCGGCCTGTCCCATCCATTGAATGCGTGCAATCCACCTGCAGATTGCAATACTTCCAATCCTGGTCGAAGGTAGAGGTGGTAGGTATTGCCCAGGATGATCTGGGCCTGCACGTCAGATTTCAGTTGTTGTTGTGAAACAGCCTTGACGGTACCAGCTGTTCCCACCGGCATGAAAATGGGTGTTTGGATCACGCCATGGTCTGTAGTGATGGTTCCTGCCCTTGCCTGGGATGAAGGGTCTTTTTTCTCCAATTCAAATTGTAACGCAGCCATGCTGCAAGTTAAACAGAAAGGGTGATGATTTTTTTTTAGTCCTATTTCATTTTATTGGATTGCTTACTTTACTTTTGAAAGGTACAAAAACAACAATCATGGAAACAGGTCTCCTTCATTTGCACAATCTCCTGCGCTGGGTTATTCTCGTTCTTCTTTTGGTATCCATTTACAAAAGTTTCTCAGGATGGAAGGGACAGAAAGCATTTGCAGCCGGAGACAAAAAGGTTTGGTTGATGACCATGATTGCTGGACACATTACCTTGCTCCTAGGGCTCTACCAATGGACCATTGGCCGCATGGGAATCTTCACCAGTGGAAATCAATCTTTTGCGGATGTGATGAAAAATTCCGCGACCAGGTTTTTTCAGGTGGAACATCCTGTCTCCATGATTTTGGCCATTGTATTGATCACGCTGGGGCATGGCATGGCCAAGAAAAAGGTAACTGATGAGGAAAAATACAAAAAGGCTTTCCGTTATTTCATTTTAGCGCTGCTGTTGATTTTGGTAGCTGTGCCCTGGCCTTTCCGCGAAATCGGCAGGCCTTGGTTCCCAGGCATGTAAGGAGACCTTATTTTGAGGGCATTCTTTTTAGCTCCACTACTTCCATCTGCTTGATGTCACTTCCATCTATGCAAAACTTCAGCAGGGTTTGTACCTTGTGCCATCCTGATCTACCTGCTGCGCCTGGATTGAGGTGAAGGCAGTTCAATCCAGCATAAAACTGAACCAGCAAGATGTGGGAATGTCCGCAGACAAAAATGGTAGGTTTTGTAGCAGCAATTCTTTCTTTCACCGTTCCAACAAATTTGGGGGGTCTTCCACCAATGTGGGTCATCAGCACTTTCACCTCTTCTGTTTCCCATTCAAGCCATTCAGGAAGTTGATGCCTCAACGGATGCCCGTCAATATTTCCATAAACAGCTTTTACAGGAGCATAGGTTGACAGCTGCTCAAGGATGCTCCCTTCGCCAATGTCTCCGGCATGCCAAATTTCATCAGCCCCCTTGAAGTGGGAGAGGAATCTCTCATCCATGAATCCATGTGTATCAGAAAGCAGTATGATTTTTTTCATATCATTGAATATCAGATAGTTGTAGTTTTTTATTATCTTTGTTTCCAGTTGACAAAACCGAGATAAAGCAGGGAATTTGACGTTTCGTTAAAATATCTTAAAGTTTTTTTACTAATTCCGTTGATTATCTTATCTTTGCGCTCCCAAAAACCATGGCAAAACAAGCACTCATTAAACAGGACGGTAATATCATAGAGGCGCTGAGCAATGCTATGTTCAAGGTGAAGTTAGAAAATGGGCATGAGATATTGGCAACCATTTCAGGTAAGATGAGGATGCACTACATCCGAATTCTTCCCGGTGACAGGGTTGGGGTTGAGATGAGTCCATACGACTTGACAAGGGGGAGAATCATTTTCAGGTATAAATAAAAACCGCTCCAAGGAGCCCAAACCAGAGATATGAAAGTAAGAGCATCCATTAAGAAGCGCAGTGCGGATTGCAAGATTGTCCGCAGGAAAGGTAAACTCTATGTGATCAACAAGAAAAACCCACGTTACAAGCAACGCCAGGGTTAATCTTTACTCAATCATTCAATCGAACAAATACAATAAACATCTATGGCCCGTATCGCAGGTATTGATTTGCCAAAGAACAAAAGGGGAGAAATTGGTCTCACTTACATCTATGGTATCGGAGTGTCAACTGCCCAGTACATTTTAGGAAAGGCAGGAATTGACGTAAATAAAAAAGTAAACCAGTGGGATGACGATGAACTGAATGCGATCAGGACAATCATCACCAATGAGTTCAAGGTTGAAGGTCAACTGCGTTCTGAAACACAAATGTCTATCAAGCGTTTGCTTGATATCGCTTGTTACCGTGGTCTTCGTCACCGTAAGGGACTGCCTGTAAGGGGTCAGCGTACCAAAACTAATGCCCGTACAAGAAAGGGTAAACGTAAGACGGTTGCTGGCAAGAAAAAGGCCGCCAAGAAATAAATGAAACGGAAAAGTGGCTATGCCGCTTTTCTCTCATTATATCCTGCACCATCATTTTGCTGTTCATCGCCGGAAATCGGGTGCAATCGAGGGTTGAACAGGGTCTGAAAAGACTGATTTTTTTTGAGTACCTATTTTAAAAAATTATGGCAAAAGCACAACAAAACAGCGCCAAAGCGGCTGCGAAGAAAAGAGTGGTAAAAGTTGATAGTTTCGGAGATGCCCACATCAACGCCACCTTCAACAACCTTATCATCAGTTTGACCAACAAGGCTGGACAGGTAATTTCCTGGAGCAGTGCTGGTAAAATGGGTTTCAGGGGTTCAAAGAAAAATACTCCATATGCAGCCCAAATGGCAGCACAAGATGCTTCACGCGTAGCACTTGAGGCAGGCCTGAAAAGGGTTGATGTATATGTAAAAGGACCGGGTGCAGGTAGGGAAGGTGCCATTCGTGCCCTTGCCAATTCCGGCATTGAAGTTGTAATGATCAAGGACATTACTCCACTTCCACACAATGGTTGCCGTCCTCCAAAGAAGCGTCGCGTATAATTAACATCTATATCAGGGCAGGAGATTCAGTTTTATGATTTTTTTATAATCCCCTGTCATTTCTTAAAAAATCAAAACAAATTACAATGGCACGTTACACAGGTCCCAAAACAAAAATCTGCAGGAAGTTCGGTGAGCCGATCCTCGGAAATGGTAAGTATCTCGACAAGAACAGTGTTCCTCCTGGTCAACACGGAGCATCACGCAAGCGCAAGGCGCCGAGTGAATATTCTATCCAGCTAAAGGAAAAACAAAAGGCTAAGTACACTTATGGTCTTTTGGAGCGTCAGTTCCGCAAGACATTTGAAGAAGCAGCTCGTATCAAAGGTGTTACTGGTGAAAACCTGATCATCTTGTTGGAGTCACGCCTCGACAATACTGTATACCGCATGGGTATTTCTCCATCCCGTCCAGCTGCACGTCAGCTTGTTTCACACAAGCACGTAATGGTAAATGATGTGGTGGTTAACATCCCTTCATACCAGTTGAAGCCCGGTGATGTCATCACCATCGCTGACAAGAGCAAGGAGAGTGAGAACATCAAGTCCCTGATGAGACCAAGAAATCCAAAAATTGGATGGGTTGACTTCAGTGAGGCCCAAATGTCAGGAACCTTCATCGCATTCCCTGTAAGGGAAAATGTTCCTGAAAACATCAGGGAGCAGTTGATCGTTGAATTGTATTCTAAGTAATCTGCCTGATGCCTCATGGCATCTGGGTTTCATATCACCCGTTTTCCCAAGACAATTGGGAATTAACAAGTAAAAGGAGTTTAAATATGGCCATTTTAAATTTCCAGCAGCCGGACAAAATAGTCCTCCAGAAAGCAACCGACTTCGAAGCACAATTCGAATTCCGTCCGCTTGAACCAGGATATGGTGTTACCATTGGTAACGCACTTCGCAGGGTTCTTTTGAACTCACTCGAAGGATACGCCATCACTGGTATCGTAATTGAAGGTGCTGACCACGAATTTGCTACATTGAAAGGTGTTGTAGAAGACGTTACAGAAATAATCTTGAACCTCAAGCAAATCAGGTTCAAAAAGATCCTCGACCATGATGTACAGACAGAGAAACTGACAATTTCCATCAAAGGAAAATCTGATTTCACTGCCGGCATGATTGACGAAGTAACTGGAACCTTCCAGGTAATGAATCCGGAATTGCTCATCTGCACCATGGATCCTTCTGCAAAACTTAATATTGAGTTGCATATTTCTAAGGGAAGAGGATATGTTCCATCCGAAGACAATAGGCAAAAAGAGGCTCCATTTGGATTTATTCCGATTGACTCTATCCATACGCCGATCAAGAATGTAAAGTATGCCATCGAAAACACCCGTGTTGAGCAGCGTACTGATTTCGAAAAATTGTTGCTTGATGTGGTTACTGATGGAACAATCCATCCTGAAGAGGCTGTAAAGCAGGCTTCAAGGATTTTGATCCAGCACCTGATGATCATCACAGACGAAAACATCACTTTCGATAACAAGGAAGAGAAGAAGGAAGACCTGGTAGATGAGCAAACCCTCCAATTGAGGAAAGTGCTGAAAACACCTTTGGAAGACCTTGATCTTTCTGTACGTGCATTCAACTGTCTGAAGGCAGCCAAGATCAACAGTCTTAGCCAGCTGGTACAGTATGAGCAGGAAGACCTCATGAAGTTCAGGAATTTCGGACAGAAATCATTGTCTGAAATTGAGCAGGTACTTCAGGAAAGAGGCCTTCATTTCGGAATGGATCTTGCCAAACTGGGGATCGATATCGACGAATTTTAATAAGGGAAACCTATTTTTTATCAGGCTGTAATTCCTGACACGGTACAGCTTTAAACACAACAGTCATGCGTCACGGAGACAAAATCAACAATCTAGGCCGTAAAAAGGCACACCGCGAGGCCCTCATGTCCAACATGGCGAGCCAGCTGATCATGCACAAGCGTATTGTAACAACTCACGCGAAGGCAAAAGCATTGCGCACGTACATCGAGCCTTTGATCACCAAGACAAAAAAGGTGGAAAGCAAAGAGCAGATCATGCACAACCACCGTATTGTATTCTCATATTTACAAGACAAGACCGCAGTAAAAGAATTGTTTACTGAAATCGGTCCTAAAGTTGCGGCTCGTCCAGGTGGTTACACCAGGATCATCAAGCTTGGCATCCGTTTGGGTGACAACGCTGAAAGGGCAATGATTGAATTGGTGGATTACAACGAGATCTACGGAAAAGGTATTGCAACTGCTGCTGAACCAGCCAAGAAAACCAGAAGAAGTGGTGGTGCCAAGAAAAAGACCGCTGCAACTGAAGAAGCTCCTGCTGCTGAGGCGCAAGCCACTTCCGAAGAATCAACTGCCTCTGAATAAGAAAAATGTTGATAAATAATTTCTTTTAAAGGCAGGTCTTTTGGTCCTGCCTTTTTTATTTTGCATCCAAATTCCCCTCATGCCAACACAAGAAATGAATTCAGTCCCCGCCTTGCTTATTTTGGAAGATGGAATGGTTTTTCATGGCCGTTCATTTGGTAAAATCGGAACCGCCTCAGGTGAACTTTGTTTCAATACCGGAATGACCGGTTATCAGGAAGTATTTACAGACCCCAGTTATTATGGGCAAGTGCTGATCATGAATAATGTGCATACCGGTAACTATGGCGTCAAGGCAGGGGATGTGGAAAGTGAAACAGTGAAAATCAAGGGCCTGATTGGTAGAAACCTTGAAGAAAAATACAGCAGGTTGATGGCAGATGATTCTTTACAGAACTATTTGGTCAGCCAGCAGGTAGTTGCCATTGAAGACATTGATACAAGAGCCCTCGTAACGCATATCCGTGAAAAAGGCGCCATGAACTGCATCATTTCCTCTGAGAATACTGATGTAGCTGCTTTGATGGAAGCATTGAAAAAAGTACCCTCCATGGATGGATTGGAACTGGCTTCAGTTGTTTCTACCACTGAAGTATACCATGTAGGTGATCCGGATGCAAGCATTCGCATTGCAGTGCTTGACTTTGGTGTCAAAAGAAACATCATCCAGTGCATGGCCGATAGGGGTGCTTATGTCAGGGTTCATCCTGCCAAAACCAGTTTTGAAGAACTGCTTGCTTTTGAGCCCCATGGTTTCTTTATCTCAAACGGCCCTGGCGATCCATCATCCATGGATTATGCAGTAGATACCGTTAAAAAGATTCTTGATACAAGAAAGCCTGTTTTCGGCATCTGTCTGGGGCATCAGCTTTTGGCACTGGCCAATGGTATAAAAACTTTCAAAATGCACCACGGACACAGGGGCTTGAATCATCCCGTCAAGAATTTGATGACTGGCCTTTGTGAAATTACCACACAGAACCATGGTTTCGCTGTTGACGCCGATGCTGTCAGAAGTGCGGAACAAATTGAGGTTACCCATATCAACCTCAATGATGATTCCATTGAAGGCATAAGGCTCAAGGATCGTCCTGCTTTTTCAGTGCAGTACCACCCGGAAGCCACGCCTGGCCCGCACGACAGCCGTTATCTTTTTGATGATTTCATCAACCTGATCAACAACAACTAGGCCATGAAAAAAATCACCATCATCAACGGACCCAACCTGAACTTGCTGGGCAAGCGGGAGCCGGGTATCTATGGGAGTGAGGGTTTCGAATCCTATCTTGAAAAGTTGAAGGAGTCCAACCCAGATCTGGTGATTGATTATTTTCAATCCAATATTGAAGGTGAATTGATTGATGCCATCCAGAAAGCAGGATTTTCTGCCGATGGCATCATCCTCAATCCTGGAGGATATACGCACACCTCTGTTGCCATTGGTGATGCCATTGCATCGATCACTGCACCAGTGATCGAAGTGCATATTTCCAATGTGCATGCCCGTGAGGAATTCAGAAAAATCTCCCATGTGTCTGCAAAGGCAAAGGGAACGATTTGCGGGCTTGGCCTTGATGGCTATGCTCTTGCTGCTCAATACCTCAAAGGCCTCTAAAAAGGCTTATTTGGCCTCTTTGGTGACCATTTTCTGGATCAGGTCCAGCTTGCCAATATACAGGCTCCTGCCATGAGTTCCTAACACGATTTCATTTTCCCTTTCTTGAACCACCATGTCATGCACCGGAATAGCAATGGGCAAATTATTGGTGAATTGCATGAAGGTTGTGCCGCCGTCTGTGCTTGCGTATGCACCGCCATCAGTCCCCAAGTAAATAATGGTGGATGATTTTGGATCTTCACGGATGACGTTCACCGGTTCCATGGGCAGGTCGTTGCCCAGTTTCTTCCAGGTTTTGCCAAAGTCATCACTGCAATAAACATAAGCAGCAAAGTGATCATCCCGGTATCCGTTCATGGTAACATACACGCGGCTTTGCAGGTGGCTAGAGGCCAATACGCGGCTGATGTACAAACCCTGGGGCAGTCCTGACAGTTTGGTCCAGGTATTGCCTCCATCCTTTGTAAGTGAAACAACCCCATCATCAGTTCCTGTATAGATCAATCCAAACTTTAAAGGTGATTCACTGATGCTGGTCATTGTACCAAAGGGCACGTCGCCAGATTTTTTTCCATTCGACAGGTCTCCGCTGATCCGTTCAAAATCATCACCCCTGTTCATGCTTCTAAACAAACTGTTCCCCGCCATGTAAAGAATATCAGGATTGTGTTTGGACAAGAGGATGGGTGTTTGCCAGTTGAACCGGGGCTTTTCTTCTTTTGAATTTTGGGGAACAGGCCTCAGGAATTTAGGACCCTGGTTTTGCTTGTTGATGCGCATGTAGGCCCCAAACTGAGAACCTGTGTAAACGGTATTGTGGTCACGTGGGTCAATCTGTACCTGCATGCCATCACCACCGCCCATTCTCTTGAATCCATACTGCCCCTCATCTGTCCAGTCTATCGATTCTTTATTGGTGGATTTTCCGTACCAGGAACCATTGTCCTGCAATCCTCCGTATACATTATAAGGTTTTTCATTGTCAACATTGATGGCATAGAATTGTCCTACTGCAGGAGAATTGGCTTTGAACCAGTTCTTGCCAGCATCATAACTGATGTTACAACCTCCATCGTTTCCTGCAATCATGTGATCGTCTCTTTTGGGATTGATCCATAGTGCATGCCAGTCTGCATGGGTATTGCCCTTGTCCATGGAGATGAAGGATTTTCCTCCATCAGTAGAAAGATTGGCACTGGTTCCTAAGATGACAACCTTGTCAGGGTTGGCAGGGGATACAAAGATCTTGCCAAAATAGTAGCCGAAAGTATTGTAGATCTCAATGTTCTTTTCATTGGTCTTGTTCCAGTGTTTTCCACCGTCCAGGCTCTTGTATACCTCGCAGCCATAAATCTGGTTGGCCGCAGGACCTGCACCTGTATTGGGTTTGGGGGTCTTTGACGTATCTGGCTTCAGGTTGTAATTATCTACTACTGCATACACAATGGATGGATGTTGTGGGTAGACGGCCAGGCCGATTCTTCCGATGCCATCGCCTTGTGGGAAGCCTGAGCCTGCATTGGTCAGCAATTTCCAGGTGTTGCCGCCATCATTGCTCTTGTAAATACCAGAGGTTTTTCCACCCTCTGTGAAGTCCCAGGCTTTTCTGATGCGGTGCCAGGTTGAGGCATAGAGTTCATTGGGGTTTTTGGGATTGATGTCCATCTCAACAGCTCCTGTTGTTTCATCCACAAACAGGGTTTGTTTCCATGTTTTTCCGCCATCAGTTGTTTTGAAAACACCCCTTTCCTTGTTGGTGCTGTACAGGTGTCCCAAGGCTGCAACCCAGGCAATATCAGGGTTTGAGGGGTGCAGCGTTATTTTGCCAATATGTTGTGTTTCAGGAAGGCCAAGATAAAGCCAGGTCTTGCCATTGTCATTGCTTTTGTACATGCCAATGCCTGCGTAAGATGAACGGCTGCTGTTCACTTCGCCAGTTCCTACCCAGATGGTTCTTGTTTTCCAGTTGACGGCAATGTCTCCAATACCTATCACCAGCCCATTGTCAAAAATGGGGGTGAAGCTTTGGCCATTGTTGGTGGTATGCCATAATCCACCGGTGGCATAAGCAACATAAAATTCTGTTGGGTCAATGGGATTTACCTCAATATCGTCAATCCTTCCACTCATCACAGTTGGTCCGATGTTTCGGAAGGCAACATCCTTCAAACTGCTTGCTGCTGCCTTCTTTGCTTTGGCTTCAAGGCTGGCCAAACGGGCTTCTCCGGGTGTTTGAGCTACTTGAGCCTGAACCATTGAAATACAGCCCATCAGGGTCAGCAAAGCGAACGTGAATCTTGTGGTAACTTTATTGTGAAAACCTTTGGTATGCATATCGCGCTATTTTGATAAATTTATACCCATGCAATATAGAAATTCTATGGTTATTTCCGGACGCTTGTACAGCAAGATGATGCTCCTTTTTTTCTGTATGTTTTCAATTTCCACAAAGGCACAGCCTTGGTTGAGTTATAAGCTTACGCCAAGGGGTGATACCATCAACCGGCTTGATCAGCAAAAAATGAAACAGGGGCCTTGGGTGCTTCGCTTTGAAACACTGCGTGGCGAGCCGGGATGTGAGGAAGAGGGGTATTTTTTGAATGATAAAAAAGATGGGGCCTGGAGGCGTTTCAGCTTGATGGGCGACCTGATTGCCAGGGAAAATTACAAAGGCGGATACCGTGACGGGAAGCAACAATATTTCACACAAATGGGAGACATACTCAGGGAAGAAAGCTATAAGGCTGTCGATCCCAAGAATCCATATGATACCATCATGGTGCCTGACCTGGATCATCCAGACAGGATGTTGGAAAAAGTGATCAAACATGAGGCTGCTGAAGTGAAAAATGGCACCTGGACCTATTACAGCTCCAGTACAGGCGATGTTGTAAAAACAGAACGCTTTGTATTCGGTCAACTTGAAAAAAAAGGACCACCAGCAATTGTTCCCCAGCGTAACGCCACAAAGGATACCATTGCTAAACCTGTTCAAAAACAGCTTCCCAAAGCAGTGCAGGATTATGAGAAAACAAAAAAGAAAGGGAAGGGGTAATTCCCCTTCCCTTGAGCAGTATTGGTCAGCATTAATTTATTTGCTGTTCGCCCTGATCACATTCAACGCACCACCTGCCTTGAACCACTCAATCTGCTGGGCATTGTAGCTGTGGTTGGCCTCAATTGTTTCAGCAGTTCCATCAGCATGGTTGAGGACCACTTGCAATGATTGACCTGGAGTGAATGAAGTCAGTCCAATAATATCAATGTTGTCATCTTCCTGGATCTTGTTGTAATCTTCCTTGTTGGCAAAGGTCAATGCGAGCATGCCTTGCTTTTTGAGGTTGGTTTCATGGATCCTTGCAAATGATTTTACCATCACCACTTTGACGCCGAGATGACGGGGCTCCATGGCTGCATGTTCCCTTGAAGAACCTTCGCCATAGTTCTCATCACCAATAACGATTGTTCCAACATTTGCAGCTTTGTAAGCACGCTGTGTGTTTGGAACGGTTCCGTATTCGCCAGTGAGCTGGTTTTTAACGTTGTCTGTTTTCTCATTGAAGAAATTCTGTGCACCGATCAGCATGTTGTTGCTGATGTTGTCCAGGTGTCCACGGAATTTCAACCATGGGCCAGCCATGGAGATATGGTCTGTGGTACACTTGCCTTTTGCTTTGATCAGGAGTTTCAGCCCTTTCAGGTCAGTACCTTCCCATGCTGCAAAGGGGTAGAGGAGTTGAAGGCGCTTGCTGTCTGGCTTAACATTGATTTGAACGCCGCTGCCGTCTTCTGCAGGAGCCTGGTATCCGGCATCTTCCACATCAAATCCACGGGTGGGCAATTCATCACCACTGGGTGGGTCAAGCTTTACGGCCTCACCTTTTTCATTGATCAGTGTATCAGTAAGTGGGTTGAAGGTAAGGTCTCCGGCAATGGCCAATGCAGTTACAATTTCAGGGCTGGCCACAAATGCCAGTGTATTGGGGTTGCCATCCGCGCGTTTGGCAAAGTTCCTGTTGAAAGAATGCACGATGGTATTCCTTTCTTGCTTTTCAGCACCCATCCTGTCCCACATGCCGATACAGGGCCCACAAGCATTGGCAAATACCGTTGCACCGATTTGGGCGAAGGTATCCAGGAATCCGTCTCTTTCGATGGTATACCGCACCAGTTCACTGCCTGGTGTGATTGTGAATTCAGCCTTGGTTTTCAATCCCTTTTCTGCCACCTGTTTTGCAAGGCTGACAGCACGGCTGATGTCTTCATAAGATGAATTGGTACAGCTGCCAATCAAACCAACTTCAACTTTGGTAGGCCAGTTGTTTTTTGCAGCGGCCTCTTTCATTTGTGAAATAGGGGTTGCGAGGTCTGGCGTGAAGGGGCCGTTGAGGTGTGGCTCCAATTCACTGAGGTTGATCTCAATGACCTTGTCAAAATATTTTTCAGGGTTGGCATAGACTTCTTCATCGCCGGTCAAATAGGACTTTACTTCATCCGCTGCTGCTGCAACGTCTGCCCTTCCTGTAGAACGCAGGTAACGCGCCATGCTTTCATCATATCCGAAGGTTGAGGTAGTGGCACCAATTTCAGCACCCATGTTACAGATGGTGCCTTTTCCGGTACAACTCATGTTGGTTGCACCTTCGCCAAAATATTCAACAATGGCGTTGGTTCCACCTTTTACAGTAAGAATACCAGCCACCTTAAGGATTACATCCTTGGGTGATGTCCAACCATTCAATTTTCCAGTCAATTTTACACCAATCAATTTGGGCATCAGGAGTTCCCAGCTGAGGCCAGCCATTACATCGCATGCATCCGCACCACCAACACCAATGGCCACCATGCCCAATCCACCAGCATTCACGGTATGGGAGTCTGTACCAATCATCATACCACCGGGGAATGCATAGTTTTCCAGTACAACCTGATGGATGATACCGGCACCGGGCTTCCAGAAGCCGATGCCATATTTATTGGAGATGGAGGAAAGGAATTCATAAACTTCCTCATTTTCTGTTACTGCTTTCTTGAGGTCGCTTTTGCTTTCATCTTTTGCCACAATCAAGTGATCGCAGTGAACAGTGGAAGGCACGGCAACCTTTTTGCGGCCAGTGGTGTCAAACTGAAGGAGTGCCATCTGTGCGGTGGCATCCTGCATGGCAACCCTGTCTGGAGCAAAATCAACGTAGGCTTTACCCCTTTCAAAATCTGTGATTCCAACACCTTTCCAAAGGTGGGCATAAAGTATTTTCTCGGCAAGCGTAAGTGGGCGACCCAACGCAGTTCTTGCTGCATCCACTTTGGCGGGCATTTCACTGTAGGTCTTCTTAATGAGGTCAAGATCGAATACCATGGAATTTGATTTTTCTTGTTTTATGATGATCAACCCAACTCCGGCTCAGGAGTCAAGGCGCTGCAAAATTAATTAATTAAGGGGCGCTTACCAAACTTGATGGTATAATGCGGATTAATTATATTTGGAATATGGAAAAACTCAGGAATTTCATTGAATGGCAGGTTTTTGGTGTCTGTGCCAGGATTGGTGAGAAGATGGGCATACCTACTTTCACCATCCGGAAATACTTCATGTACATCTCCTGCCTCACCTTGGGTTCACCGGTGGTTTTTTATTTTATCCTTGCTTTTTGGATGAACCTGAAGCGCTACATTTTTCAGTCCAAAAGAAACCCACTGCGCTACAGCTAAACAATTGCCTTTCTTATCCGGATCAGTTGCTTCAGCAAATCTTCAAGGCTGTCCAAATGCAGCATGTTGGCGCCATCGCTCAAGGCTTTTGATGGATCAGGATGCGTTTCAATGAACAAGCCATCCGCACCTGTTGCGACAGCTGCCTTTGCAATGGTTCCAATCATGTGTGGATTTCCTCCAGTTACGCCAGCTGTTTGGTTGGGTTGTTGAAGGGCATGGGTGCAATCCATCACAACAGGCACGCCATGCGTTTGCATGATCGGGATATTCCTGTAATCAACAATAAGGTCCTGGTAGCCAAAACTGGTACCCCTTTCTGTGAGGATGATTTTGTTGTTGCCGGTTTTTCTGACCTTGTCTACGGCAAATTTCATGGCTTCACCACTTACAAATTGTCCTTTTTTAATATTGATGATGTTGCCTGTTTCGCCAGCAGCAACAAGAAGATCGGTCTGCCTGCATAGGAATGCGGGAATCTGCAGGATGTCAGCATAGGGCGCTGCCATTGCGGCTTCATTTGCCGCATGTATATCTGTGGTTGTAGGCAATGAAAATGCATTGCCTGTATCCCTGAGAAGATTCAGGCCAAGGTCATCTCCCAAGCCTGTGAAGGAGGCTGCACTGGTTCTGTTGGCCTTTCTGTAAGAGGCCTTGAAGACATAAGGAATACCCAGGTTCTTGCAAATGGCCGACACCCTAGAGGCAACAGTATTCAATACTTCCTTGCTTTCGATTACACAAGGCCCCGCAATCAGAAAAAAATTGCTCTCATCGTATTGTTGTGCGGCAAATAGGTCTTTAAGAAACGGCTCCATGCTGCGAAGATACAGTCACTTGTCTTATGTTTGCATATTCAACGAATAGGACATACATGAAAAAAGAGAAAATACTTGTCATTGGCGCCAGTGGTCAAATTGGGGTAGAACTTACCTTGGCTTTGAGAAAAATATATGGTGGAGCCAATGTTGTTGCTTCAGACCTCAGGGAAGAAAATGAATTACTGAAAGGCTCGGGGCCTTATGTAAGCCTTGATGTGATGAACAAGGAAATGCTGCATGTGCAGATCATTCGGCAGAACATTACACAGGTTTATCTATTGGCAGCCATTCTTTCTGCAACAGGTGAGAAAAATCCACCATTGGCCTGGCACCTCAACATGCAGTCTTTGCTGAATGTACTGGATATCGCAAAAGAGGAAAAGCTGACCAAGGTTTATTGGCCCAGCAGCATCGCTGTATTTGGACCAACATCCCCCAAAAATGACTGCCCTCAACATACCATTATCGAGCCCACAACGGTTTATGGCATCAGCAAATATGCAGGAGAGTTCTGGTGCAATTATTTCTATCAACGGTATGGGGTGGATGTAAGGAGCTTGCGGTATCCTGGGTTGATCAGTTACAAATCATCGCCAGGTGGGGGAACCACTGATTACGCTGTTGAGATATTTCATGCCGCAAAAGAAAAGCAAAAGTATACCAGCTTTCTGAGGGAAGATACCCATTTGCCCATGATGTACATGCCTGATGCCATCAGGGCAACCATTGAACTGATGGAGGCTCCTGCCGAAAAAATAAAAGTGAGGACTTCCTACAACCTTTCAGGAATGAGCTTTTCACCTGTAGAAATTGGCGATGAAATCAGGAAACATATACCAGGATTTCAGTTGGACTTTAAACCAGATTATCGCCAGCAAATTGCCGACAGCTGGCCCAAGAGCATTGATGATGCCAAGGCCAGTGAAGACTGGGGATGGAAACCTGAGTTTGATTTGGCCAAGATGACCGCAGACATGTTGATGAACCTGAACGCCAGTGCAGGCTCGGTAGGCTAGGGGATGAGTGCCACAATTTCCTGCAGGAATTGCGCATCCTTTTCGTCAAAGGAGTTGTACTGATCGCTGTCCACATCAAGAACCCCCCAAACCTCATTGTTTTTTAACAGAGGTACCACGATTTCACTTTTAGAAATGCTGCTGCAAGCAATATGTCCGGGAAATTTTTCTACATCCGGAACGATGACTGTATTGGCCTGACTCCATGATGTTCCACAAACACCCCTTCCTTTCCTTATCCTGGTACATGCAACTGGTCCTTGAAAAGGGCCAAGCACCAGTTCATCGTCTTTGACAAGGTAGAAGCCTACCCAAAAAAAATTAAATTGTTCTTTTAGTGCGGCTGCGATATTGGCAAGATTGGCTACCAGGTCTGTTTCGCCGCTGATCAGGCCCTTGATTTGGGGAAGCAATGAAAGGTATTGTTGCTCCTTGCTGCCACTGCCGATGTGAAGGTCTTCTGCCATTGGTTTATTTTTGAATCAAATCCGCTACAGTCTTGTTCTCTAGTATTTTCAATGTTGCGTCACGTACCAATACCATTGTGTCGTGCAGGCCACAGTTTTTTTCATCGCAATTCTTGCAACGCTCGTAGAAATAAAGGCTTGCACAGGGCAACATCGCAATCGGTCCATCAATTTTTCTGATGATGTCTGCCAGGGGAATTTTATCAGGTGCGGTGTTGAGAAAATAGCCGCCGCCTTTGCCTTTTTTACTTTCCAGGATGCCTGATTTTCTTAGCTCAAGCAAGATGTTTTCCAAAAATTTCAGGGGAATCTTTTTCTTTATGGCAATATCAGCAATCAGCACAGGCCCATCATCCTTGTGCTCGGCAAGGTACATGAGCGCTTGAAATGCATATTGTGTTTTTTTATTGAGCATATTGCTTAGTTTCCAAATCCCAAGACATCTTTCATGGTAAAAATTCCTTTTTTCCCATGGATGAATTCTGCTGCCAAAACCGCACCCAGGGCAAATCCATTCCTGCTGTGTGCATTGTGGATGATCTGAATTTCATCAATACCTGAACTGTATTTCACTTCATGCCATCCAGGATAGGGGTCAATCCGCTCACTTTTGATAAAAAGTTCACTTGCCGAAGCAGGGCTTTCATTGACCCAATGTTTTTTTGAACTGTTGAAGGCCAATACCTGCTCAGCCAAGGTGATGGCCGTTCCACTGGGGGCGTCTTTTTTTTGTGTATGGTGAATCTCCGTAATGCTCACGTCGTATTGGCGCTGACCCTCCATGAGTTGTGCGAGCTTTTTGTTGACTTCAAAGAAAATGTTTACCCCAACACTGAAATTGCTGGCATAAAGAAAACTGCCATTGGCTTGGGTACATTTTTCCTCCACTGCTGAAAGCTGTTCAAGCCATCCCGTTGATCCACAAACAACTGGTGTTTTCAAGTCGAGGCATTTCAATACATTCTGCAGTGCAGTGTGTGGGCCGGTGAATTCAATGGCGGCATCTACTGATGCAAAATGCTCGGTATTGAACTCATCGAGGTTATTGATGTCTATCTTTATGCCAACCTGATGACCCCTTGAAAGAGCTACCTCTTCAATAATTTTTCCCATTTTTCCATATCCCACCAATGCAATGTTCATACCTGCGATTTTTATGAAGTTAAAATTTTTACCGCTAAAACGAGATGGATTTTACCGGTTTGGCTTTACCCAAATGAAATGAGGCAGTAAACCCCATCTGACCATTTCTGCCTGTTGAAAGATTCGGCTTCAATCTCATGCTCAAATCATCAGATATGTCAAATGTTTTGAGGTGCCCGTCTACAGCTGCATCTGCTACATTGAGTCCCCACAACACGAGCAGGCCAAGGATGGAAAAATCCATTCCTTTCCTGAATTCATTTCTGTAGAGCTTCAGCGACGCTGTGGCCAGCGGCTGCAACTCCGGCGCAATGAGCTTGTCGTTGGTGGTGTCTGCATCAGACCTTGCGGAATAGGCGAACCTTGTTTTTTTATACCAGGTGCTGTTGTAGCTGAAGGTGCTGACGGGTATGGCCAGGATACCGTATACGATAGGAACTTTCCAGTATTTCTTGTTGTATACCTGCCCAAGGCCGGGCAAGATGGCTGACCGCAATGAGGCTTTACTGGCAATGGACCTGACCTTGCGGGTTGTATCCTTGATGGATGATTTTTGGGTGGAGTCTTTGGTTAATGTTGCTTGTGTTTTTTTAACCGAAGGCTTCAATTCTTTTTGGGCAAAAATACTGCTGGTACTGGTAACCAGCAGGAACAACAAAAAGCATTGTCGAAGTGTCTTTGCGCACATCAATGGATGTTGACATTCATTTTTTCGAGCAGGCCATTCAGCTCCTCCAGTGAATAATATTCCAGGCTGATTTTGCCCCTTCCGGTTTTTTGGTGTTCCAGTTTGACTTTGGTTCCAAAGAAAGAGGTGAGCTGGTCCTGGATTTTATTGAACTGTCCCTGTGGTTTTTGTTTTGTATCAACTTTGCCCTTTGAAGGCTTGTACAATTGCTTCACCAGGTCTTCTGTTTGCCTTACAGAGAGTTTCTTTGATAGAATGGTATTGTAGACATAAAGCTGTTTGTCTACCTCGCCAGCATTGATCAATGCCCTTGCATGGCCCATAGACAAAGAGCCATTCCTGACAGCCACCACAATGTCTGGAGGGAGTTTCAGCATCCTGATATAATTGGAAACCGTACTTCTGTCCATTCCCATTCTCGTGGCAACTTCCTCCTGGGTCATTGAGCACTCATCAATCAGGCGTTGGTAGCTGAGGCCAATTTCTATGGCATTGAGGTTTTCTCTTTGAAGGTTTTCCAACAAGCCGAGCTCCAGGATTTGCTTGTCGTCAACCACACGCAGGTAAACTGGAACATCTTTGAGGCCTGCGAGCTTTGCTGCCCTCCACCTTCTTTCACCGGCGATCAGTTTGTATTTCCCTGAGGGCAACTTGGTTACCGTAAGGGGTTGAATGATGTCGTGCAGCCGAATGGATTGGGACAGTTCTTCAAGTGCCTTGGCATCGAAGTCCTGACGGGGTTGTTTGGCATTGGGGCTGATATCTTCCAGTGGTATCCTTGAAACAGCAGTTGCCTGTTCAACAACTGCTGACTTTAGTGTACCGGATGGATTTTTCATCTCTGAGTCAATGCTGCCCAGCAAGGACCTTATCCCCCTGTTCAATGCATCTTTCTTGTTGCTGGGATTATTGCTCATTGTCTGGATTTATGGTTCTTTCTGCTTCCTTGATTTTTGTCATGTTGTTTTTTTGCAAAATCTCTTTTGCCAGGTCCAGGTAATTGATGGCACCCTTGCTTTCCGCATCATAAAGGATGGCAGGTTTGCCAACACTCGGTGCTTCGCTCAATTTGGAGTTGCGGTGGATGATGGTGTCAAAGACCATGTCTTCAAAATGCCTTCTCACTTCATTGACGATTTGGTTGCACAACCTGAGCCTTACATCGTACATCGTCATGAGTATACCTTCAATGGCCAGTGATGTATTGAGCCTGCTTTGAACAATTTTGATGGTATTGAGCAATTTTCCCAAACCTTCTAGCGCAAAAAACTCTGCCTGCACAGGGATTGCCACGGAGTCCGATGCAACAAGGGCATTGACAGTTATCAGTCCAAGAGAGGGGGAGCAGTCAATCACGATAAAATCATAATCACCGCGGACTTCATCCAGCAATTGCTTGATCACATTTTCCCTGTTGGGATAATTGATCATCTCGAGCTCTGCGCCTACAAGGTCAATATGCGAAGGAATAAGGTCAAGGTTGGGTATCTCGGTTTTGAGAATGGCATCGATGGGTTTGGCATCTCCAACCATGCAGTCGTAGATGCTTTGCTGGATGTTTTGCAAGTCGAAACCAACGCCGGAAGTACTGTTGGCCTGAGGATCTGCATCCACCAACAATGTTTTGTACTCTAGTACAGCCAAGCTTGCTGCCAGATTGATTGCCGTGGTAGTTTTGCCAACACCGCCTTTTTGATTTGCTACGCCAATGATCCGGGCCATGAATGTAAAAGATTTATTGAGAATGACAGGATGACAAATTTACAATTTCGGCACCATTTTAGGGAACATTCTGCATAAAATAATGTTAGTCTTGTATGAAGGATGATATTTACAGGATAATTGTTGGTACAAACCGGGTTGGAAGCAACTCCAGGAAGGTTGGAAGTTTCTACAAGAGCGTTTTTCTATCTAAAGGTATTGATGCTGAACTGGTTACACTTGAAAATTTCAGCCTGGATCCCAGCTCTCCATCCTTTATTTCTTTTCAGCAGGAACACCTGAAACCTGTAACCAAGTTTATTTTTATTTTGCCTGAATACAATGGGAGCTACCCTGGTATTTTCAAGAGCATGATTGATATTACCGATATCAAGAGCTGTTGGCCTGGGAAAAAAGCATTGTTGGTTGGTGTTGCCACAGGCAAAGGCGGAAATATCAGGGGATTGGAACATGTGACTGGTGTGTTGAATTACCTCAAGGTGAATGTGCTATCCAACAAGCTGCCTATTTCAACAGTGGACAAACTGATGGACGCCGAGGGAAATATCATTGAATCCACTACCATCAGCAGCATTGAACAACAAGTTTCGGAATTCATTTATTTTTAGCCAATGAAAAGACTATTGGGATCCTGGGTTTTTATCCTCATCATGCTGGCCGTGGACTTCTATGTTTTTCAATCACTCCGTGTTGTCACTTCATCGTTGTCTTCAAAGTCCAGGCTTACCATCCATTTGTTTTACTGGTCTTTCACTGCTGTGGCCCTGTTGCTTTTCATTACCATCTCCTTCATTGGATTCGAAAAACTTCCCCAACTGGTGAGGAGTTTTGTATTTCCAATCGTCATTGGTTTCTTTATTGCTAAAATAGTGGCCACCTTGTTTTTCCTGCTGGATGATCTCCGCAGGATTTTTCAGTGGGGAGGAGGCAAGGCCATTTCGGCTATGAATGGGTCGGCTTCAAATGCTGAGGGTATCAGCAGGTCTGTATTTCTGTCCTGGCTTGGTATTGGGGTTGGTGGTGGACTTTTCGGAACGCTGCTGTATGGATTTGGGAACAAATACAAATACAGGGTTGAAAAGGTTAAATTAAAATTCGAGAACCTTCCCTCTGCATTTAAAGGGCTGAAAATCATACAAATATCAGATATACATTCAGGAAGTCTTGAGGACAAAATTGCGGTTGAAAAAGGTGTCCGCAAGTTAATGGAGCAAGAACCCGACCTCGTGTTCTTTACTGGAGATCTTGTCAACAACGTGGCCACTGAAATGGATGGATTCATTGATGTTTTCTCAAACATAAAAGCGCCCTTGGGTGTATTTAGTATTTTGGGAAACCATGATTACGGGGATTATGTCAAATGGCCCAGCAAAGATGCTAAAGAAGCCAATCTCAATCGCCTCAAGGAAATTCATGGTGAGATGGGTTGGCGTTTGTTGCTCAATGAAAACGTTACCATTGAAAAAGATGGGGATACCATTGCCCTGATCGGGATAGAGAATTGGGGCGCAAAGGGTAATTTTAGCCGTTATGGAGACCTACAAAAAGCGTACGAAGGAACAACATCTCATCCCTTCAAGATACTGTTGAGTCACGATCCCAGTCATTGGGAGGCACAGGTTTGCAAAGACTATAAAGACATCGACCTCATGTTTTCAGGCCATACCCATGGGATGCAATTTGGCGTAGAAATTCCAGGGTTCAGGTGGAGCCCTGTTCAATACATGTACAAACATTGGGCAGGTGTTTACCGGAGCAGCAACCAGAAACTCTATGTTAACCGTGGATTTGGCTTTCTGGGCTATCCAGGAAGGGTTGGTATTCTGCCAGAAATAACACTGATAGAGTTGGCATAAGATTTAACAAAGGGTTTCAATATTTCCCTTTATTTTTCGTTCGTTTTCAAACGGTCATCTTGTTTCTCTAATTTTATGTACATGCAACATGCTATAAAGCCAGTGTTTCTGTCCTGTTTATTTGTGTTGGTGTCAAACTTTTTGGTTGCACAGGATCAGGGTCTGGACACGATTGCTTTGAAGGCCGAATTGTCTTCGATGAAAACGGATAGCCTGATCAATGAATTGAGGAGCATGCTTGATTCAGCAGGGCGTAACCAAAGTTTTTTTTCCGTCAACATCTCAGCCAGCAACAGGCTCTTCAGTACAAAGAACAATGCCTTTAATTCTCAACAGTCTAATGCAGGTGTTACAGCAATCCTTCCATCTGTTTCTTATATCCACAAGTCAGGATTGGGATTGTCTGCGACAGGATATGTGAGGGGCATTGACGGAACCCCATCGCTTTACCAAATGGCCCTCAGCCCATCTTATGATCATATTGGGAAAAAATCCATGTATGGCATTTCTTATACCTACTACAACAAGAATGAGCAACTGAGTACAGCTGTAACGCCTTATGACCATGAGGTCTATGCCTATGTTCAACACAGAAAATCATGGCTAAGGCCCGCCCTGGCATTGGGTTGGGCTGAAGGACAGTATGAGGACGTGTCTATCATTCCCCTAAAATTCAATGGAAATTATTATTGGATAAAAGATACTTCAAGTGTAATGCTCAATGACCTCTCAGTCAGTGCATCCATTTCACATGCATTTTCATTCAGTGAAGTGCTTGGTAAAAATGATATGCTGTTGATTTCACCACAGCTCAGCATGATCGGAGGAATGCAAAGCTATTCCACTGTTTCAAGGTCTACGACGATTGTGGGCACAAGAACAAGAGAGATTGAGCTTGAAAGAATCAGAAAACGCTACAATGTATCTGAAACTGATATTTCGAGTTTCACACTGCAAACTGCCGCCTTTTCAACCAGTTTTTCATGGTACAGAAAAGCATTCTCCATTTCTGCGGGGTATTTTTTAGCCTATTATTTTAACAGCAGCATGTCCAACAGAACTGCTCATATATTCAATTTGAGCACAGGTTTGACATTTTAGTATTTATTTATAATCTTTAGATTGGATTTGCCACTGCATCGGATTACTTTCATGCTTAGAAATCATTTCATCAACAAAATTGATCACATGAAAAAAATTATCTTGATCCTGTTTGTGTGCATCTTGACCACTGGCATAAACGCACAGGGATTTAAAATTGGGGTTAAGCTGGGTTCTAACATCACTGATGTAACTGGGCTTCAATTCAAGGATGGATTCAACTATGGTTATCATGCCGGCGTTTTTTCTGAGATCATGTTCTCTAAATATCTTGGCATACAGCCTGAAGCATTGTGGAGCCAAACCAACCTCACCAGGGCTACAACAATTTCATCACTTTATCAACCATCTTTGGGTTCGCTCAACAGCATAGAATTGACATATTTGTCCATTCCTGTACTCATGAACATAAGACCCACCAAATTGATAACATTTCAGGCTGGTCCGCAATTTGGCATCCTGGTAGACAAAACCCAAACGGCAACTGCCAATGCAGGAAATGCCTTCAAAAACGGAGATCTTTCAATGGTCGGCGGGGTTCAATTCAACATGTTTAAGTTGAAGTTTTATGGACGTTATCTCGCTGGGTTGAATAATATCAATGATCTTAGCGACCAAGACAAGTGGAAAAGCAAGTCCTATCAATTGGGCGTTTCCCTGGCATTCTAAAAACAAGTACAGCGCAGAAAGATCCCGGTCTTTGGCCGGGATTTTTTGTTGGCATCAAAGTTGGGATATATACCCCATACCCTCATAAACCAGGTTTTGGGGAGGGTAATATGTCATATTGTCTTAAATGATCAAGCATGGAACTGAACATGAATTTTTTACAACAAGAGGATGAAGTTGACTTCATGCCCATTATACCGTTCAATGAAAATGAGGGGGATGGTACCGACGATACGCTGATTCCAAAGGAATTGCCTTTGTTACCGCTCAGGAATACTGTCCTTTTTCCAGGCGTTGTCATACCCATTACCGTTGGAAGAGACAAGTCAATCAAGGCCATTGCAGAGTCATACAAGACTGACAAATTGGTAGGCGTGCTCTCCCAAAAAGACAGCAACATTGAAGATCCTGGAATTGGAGATCTTGTAACTGTTGGAACCGTGGCCAAGATCATCAAGCTCATCAAGATGCCGGATGGCGGTACTACAGCCATTTTGCAGGGTAAAAAACGATTTTCCCTGCTTAAGGTAACCGCTGAAGATCCTTATTTCAAAGGTGAGGTTGCCGTCATTGAAGAGGAAGTTATCAAAGATGATCAGCCATTCGATGCTTCAGTTGCCTCCATCAAGGATCTGGCGGGCCAGATCATTCAGCTCTCTCCCAATATTCCAACCGAGGCCTCCATCATCCTGAGGAATATTGAAAATCCTTCCTTCCTGATTCATTTTGTGGGAAGCAACCTTAATTGCGATCTCTCAGAAAAACAGCAGTTGCTGGAATTGAGTGACATGCGGCAAAGGGCAGAAATGCTGTTGAACCTTTTGCAGAAAGAGCTGCAGTTCGTTGAGCTGAAAAACAAGGTGACCACCAAGACCAAGACCGAACTGGACAAGCAGCAGAGGGATTATTTCCTGCAACAACAGTTGAAAAGCATCAAAGAAGAGCTGGGCGGAGATTCAAACGATCGCGAGATACAGGAAATGAAGAAAAAAGCAGAGTTGAAAAAATGGACTCCTGCTGCAAAAGAGCTTTTCCAAAAGGAAATTGAAAAGCTGGAAAGGATGCACTCCAGCACACCTGATTACTCTACAGTTTACAATCATGTAGACCTCATGCTGGATCTGCCCTGGGAAGATTACACCGAAGACAGCTATGACCTTAAAAAGGCCAAAAAAGTGCTTGACAAGGATCATTATGGCATGCACAAAATCAAGGAAAGAATCCTGGAGTACCTGGCTGTACTCAAATTGAAAGGAGACATGAAGAGCCCCATCCTGTGTTTTGTAGGCCCTCCTGGTATCGGAAAAACATCTTTGGGCAAAAGCATTGCCAGTGCTATCGGCAGAAAATATGTCAGGTTCAGTTTGGGAGGCCTGCATGATGAAAGCGAAATCAGGGGACACCGCAAAACCTATATCGGTGCAATGCCCGGAAGGATTTTACAGTCTATCAGAAAAGTAAAGTCTTCTAATCCTGTCATGATCCTTGATGAAATAGACAAAGTCGGCAAGGATCATCGTGGAGATCCTTCTTCAGCCTTGCTGGAAGTATTGGATCCAGAGCAAAACAACAGTTTCTACGATAATTACCTTGAGCTGGAATACGATCTCAGCAAGGTTTTGTTTATTGCAACCGCCAACGACATACAAAGTATTCAGCCTGCACTGAGGGACAGACTGGAAATTATTGATCTATCGGGCTACGCGGTAGAAGAGAAGGAAAAGATTGCACAGACCCATCTGCTTCCCAAGCAAAAGGAGTTGCATGGCCTGAAGGAATACAATCTCAAGGTAAGTACAGCAGTGATGACCTATATCATTGAGAATTTTACCCGGGAAAGCGGCGTAAGGGAGCTCGATCGGCAGCTTGCCAGCATCATGAGAAGCCTGGCAAAGGATGTTGCCCTCAAAGGTAAAATGAAGTCTATTCTCACCTTGAATGATATCACCAGAATACTCGGAAAGCCCCGATACAGCAATGATCTATACAAAACAGTGAACATGCCAGGTGTAGCTGTAGGCCTTGCCTGGACTTATGTTGGCGGTGATATCCTCTTCATTGAATCGACCATCACCGACGGGAAGGGGGATCTGCAGCTCACAGGAAATTTGGGCAATGTGATGAAAGAAAGTGCCCACACTGCATTCACTTATTTGCATGCCAATGCCAAGAAAAATGGGATAGATCCTGAGATGTTAAGGAAGAAGAGCATCCACATCCATGTTCCCGAAGGTGCAGTGCCCAAAGATGGTCCCAGTGCCGGGATTACCATGTTGTCTGCCCTGGCATCTGCCTTTACGGGTAGAAGGGTTAAGCCATACTTGGCCATGACTGGGGAGATAACCTTGCGTGGTCAGGTTTTGCCTGTTGGAGGTATCAAGGAAAAGGTGCTGGCTGCAAAAAGGGCGGGTTTGAAAGAGATTATCCTTTGCTGGCAGAATGAGAAGGATGTGAATGAAATCAATGCAGAATTCATCAAAGGAATGAAATTCCATTACGTAAAGACCATGCAGCAGGTACTGGAGCTGGCCCTTGTATAAGTTTTTTTAGATTGGCTAAACATTTTTTAAACCAAATGTGTTAAATACCCGATTAAGAGCATTACGCTCTTATGTTGGTTGTTTTAAGGGTTAAAGAACTTCCCCCATTTTCATGGGGGATTTTCATTTGTGGAAACCGATGATTAATTTCGGTCATGGTTTTTCGGCTGACTTTGATGGGTTTATTGGTGTTTGCCTTTGCAGGTGGCACTGCACAGACCCTGGGTGGCTCATCTGCATTCAATTTTTTGAGGCTTCAGTTGCATCCCCAGGCCGGGGCTTTGGGGGGGCGAAATGCATCCCATTTTGGAGCTGATCTTGGAATGCTCAGTGAAAATCCCTCTCTGTTAAGAAAAAACCATCATTCCGTCGTTTCGGCCAATTTTACTTCATTGGCACCCACCATTACGGGACTTTATGCAGTGGGAGCCTATCATCTTGAAAAAGCGGCAACCACTGTGGCACTGGGCATCACCCACCTTGGGTATGGTGAACAACCAGAAACAGATGCTTCAGGAAACATGCTGGGAACTTTTCGGGCTTATGACCAGTTGCTTGGGGTTAGCGTTTCCAGGAAGTATAACAAGAAATGGTATTATGGATCAACGATCAAGTTGATCAACTCAAGGTATGGCGCCTATGCAAGCCAGGGCCTGGTGTTGGATATGGGCTTGAATTATTACAATGAGGAACGCATGATCCAGTTCGGTTTTGCCGCCAAAAACATGGGAGTTCAGCTAAAATCTTATGGCAATGGGAAAGAGGATCTTCCGTTTGATCTGGTCTTGGGGATGACCAAGCAATTGGAGAAAGCCCCCATCCGTTTTTCCATCACTGGTCAACGGATGCACCAGTTTGATCTGCTTTACAACGATACCCTGTTTAATGAGACCAATTTTGGTAGCCAGCCCAGGTCCAATTTGGGGACAAAAATTTTCAGTCATCTTGTTTTTGGAACAGACATACTGGTGGGAGAGAAAATTGTGCTTACAGGTGGATACAATGTGTTAAGAAGAAGGGAGTTGCGCATACAAAACATTGCCAGTGGGCTTACAGGCTTCAGTTATGGTTTTAACCTTCACTTGCAGAGGCTAAGCATGTATTACGCACGAACACATTACCAGTCATCGCTTTCCCATCATCAAATCAGCTTTTCTTTCAGGCTTCAGCCCGCAGAAGACTAGAAATAACTCAGTTTGGTTTTGGGTGTCAGGGCCAACAATGTTTCATACATGAGGTGAATGGTCTGTTCAATATCATCCTTGTGTATCATTTCAACAGTGGTGTGCATGTACCGCAATGGGATGGAGATCAACACGGATGGGCATCCGTCGTTGGCATAGGCAAACGAATCAGTATCTGTTCCTGTGCTGCGGCTCACTGTTCTCATCTGAACAGGAATGTCTTTTTTCTCAGCAACATCTTCCACCAATGAAAGCAACTTGTTGTGTACAGCAGGTCCAAAAGCCAGTGATGGCCCCTTGCCACAGGCCACATCACCTTCAATGATTTTATTGATCATGGGTGTGGTGGTGTCGTGGGTAACATCAGTAATGATGGCCGCATCAGGCTTTATTCTTCGCGCAATCATTTCTGCACCCCTGAGTCCAATTTCTTCCTGCACGGCATTCACCACATACAGGGCATAGGGGAGTTTCTTTTTGTTCTCCTTGAGCAAGCGTGCCACTTCTGCAATCATGAACCCGCCAACCCTGTTGTCCAAGGCCCTTCCGATGATATAATCATAAGCCAGTTCATCATAGCCCTCTTCGTAAGTGGCTACTGCTCCAATATGAATACCCAGTGCTTCAACTTCTTTTTTATTCTTCGCTCCGCAGTCAAGAAAAAGGTTTTCAACTGATGGCTGTGGATCTTTTCGCTCGCCACCACCAATGCGGGTATGAATGGCAGGCCATCCAAAAACAGCTTTCACAGCTCCTTTTTTTCCATGGATCAACACGCGCTTGGCAGGTGCTATCTGGTGGTCAACGCCTCCATTTCTTTTCACATAAATCAGCCCAGTATCGGAGATGTAGTTAACGAACCAGCTGATCTCATCAGCATGTGCTTCAATCACAACTTTGAACTTTTCGGTAGGATTGATGATGCCTGCAACAGACCCATATGCATCGGTGAAAATCTCATCCACGTGCGGCTTGATGTACTCCATCCAAAGTTTCTGGCCACCAGACTCAAAGCCAGTAGGGGATGGGGTATTGATGTATTTTCTGAGAAATTTGTAAGATGCTTCTGAAAGTATTTTCTTGGATTTTCCTTTGGTAGCTTTTGCCATGATGGATCAATTTTTTGTAGTGCCGGTCATCTGCGAAGGATGATGGGCTGTGTTTTTGCTGTATCGCTTTTGTTGCCTTTTTTGTCTTTCATCCAAAAGCTGAATGTTGCTGTGTCATTCCTGTTGCACCGGGGCTGTAGCTCAATGGCATATGTAAAAGTTACCAACACCTCACCATCAAAATTTCTTGTTCTGGGTGTTTCAGCCGGGATGCGGTATAGGAACGAATCAACAAAATTGCTTTGCGCGCAACGGGTGGTTGTTTTTCTTACCCAAATGGTATCCACAAAATCCCCTTCTTTATCAGTTAGCCTCATGTTGATCAACAGATCACTGCCGGGAGGAATGAGGGTGGAGCTGATGCTTTTGATGGTCAATGAAGGCTTGGACTGGAACGTCTCTTTTCCACAAGCCACCATAAACAGCACGAATAGTAACGCTATGAACTGTTTTGTCATGTACCTTTGTTGTGTTTCAAAATTAACCGATTCAAGTTGAAAAACCTATTCGGACAGGCTCAATTTACAGAACATTTAACCCTTGGGGTCAACGAGGATTTTTCAGCCCTGGCCATGGCTATTTTCAGGAGGCAAGCCATCCAAAACCCTGTGTATGCTGCATACCTTGGTCATTTGAAAGTTGATGAAGCGAAAGTTAAGACCACACAGGAGATTCCATTTCTTCCCATTTCATTTTTCAAGTCGCATGTACTTAAGTCTGGAGAATTTGCGGAAACATACATTTTTGAGAGCAGTGGTACAACAGGCAGCGTCAACAGCAGACATTATATCAAGGATGTTTCTTCCTACCTGGCCAACGCTGAAAACAATTTTAGGGAGGCCTATGGCGACCCCTCCGCTTACTGTTTTCTTGCCTTGTTGCCTTCTTACCTGGAAAGGGGGAACTCCTCTTTGGTAGCCATGGCGGATCATTTGATCAAATTGAGCCAGCATCCGCTGGGAGGGTTTTTCCTCTATGACTTCAAAAAGCTTCAATCAATGCTTTCACAGTTGGAAAGCCAGGGCCAGGCCGTTGTGCTCTTGGGCGTAACCTATGCCCTGGTTGATTTTGCAGAAGCATACCCCATGAACCTTCAACACACAATTGTGATGGAAACAGGGGGGATGAAGGGCCGGAAAAAAGAACTGACCAGAGCGGAGTTGCATGCGTTTCTGAAATCAAATCTTGGCGTGGAAACCATCCATGCCGAATATGGAATGACCGAATTGCAATCCCAGGCCTATTCAAAAGGAGAAGGTATTTTCAAGCCCTCCTCTACCATGAAGGTTTTGTTGAGGTCTCCCGACGATCCTTTCGACGTTTGGGCGGCACATGAAAACCCAGGGAAGACAGGAGCCATCAACATCATTGATCTGGCCAATGAAGACAGCATTGCATTCATTGCCACCGATGACCTGGGCAGGTTTACGGGTGATGGAGGGTTTGAAGTATTAGGACGGATAGACAATGCGGATATACGCGGTTGCAGTTTGCTTTCTCTTTAACAAAATCATCAATTGCGTGTTAATCAACGTAGTTTTGAATCAATAACAAACACATGAGCGTACTCAAACAACTGGCCACCTATCTCTATCTTCGGAAAAAAGATCCCAATACGCCCAACTCACAGTGGGTCAAATACATGCATGGCATCAACAGGCTATCCCTCTTGTTATTTGTTTTTGCGATCATCGTCATGATCGTCAAGTTGTTTGTCAAAAAATAGGCCTGGTGCTGTGCTATTTCACCATTGCATCAATGATGGATGCAGCTTTTTCAGATGCCTTGCCGCCTGCCTTCAACAGTTGGTTGAGTTGAAAATAATCCTCCTTGATGTGTTGGATGGCGACAGTATCTGAGAGCACCCGCTCGAGTGCGGCTGCAATATTGTCTGCACTGAGCTCATGTTGGATCAGTTCTTCAACTACCTGCTTGTCCATGATCAGGTTCACCAATGAGATGTATTTTATTTTGATGATTCTTTTGGCAATAGCATAAGAAATGGGAGATCCGAGATAGCATACCACTTCGGGTACGCCGAATAAAGCTGTTTCCAGTGTTGCGGTTCCTGAGGTAACCAGCGCTGCATCTGCAATGGACAACAGGCCATAGGTATCACCCTTTAGCACTTTGATATTTTCAAATGCACCGGTGAATTGGGCAATCATTTCGTCTGCAATACCCGGAGCCTGTCCCACCACAAATACATGCTGTGGAAACTGGGCAGCTGCTTCCAGCATGATGGGAAGTTTTTTCAGGATCTCTTGTTTTCTCGAGCCTGGAAGGAGAGCGATGATTTTTTTTCCTCCCTCGATTTGCAGGTTGTTTTTGGTGGTAGCAGGGTCATTGTTTTTTTTGTAATCCTCAATGATCTCAATGAGCGGATGCCCAACATAATCAACAGGGTAATCCCATCGCTGATAGAAGTTTTTTTCAAATGGGAGGATGACCATCATCTTGTCTACCACTTTCCTCAAAGTCTTCACCCTGTTTTCTTTCCATGCCCATACCTGGGGGGAAATATAATAAGCTGTTTTCAATCCTTTTCCCTTGGCAAAGCCTGCCATCGGAATATTGAAGCCGGGATAATCAACAAAAATGACGAGATCTGGGTGATACTGCAGGATATCGCTTTTGCAAAAACGCATGTTGCCCAAAATTGTAGGCAGGTTGCTGATTACTTCTGCAAAACCCATGAATGCCAGGTCCCTGTAATGTTTGACAATTGTTGCTCCTTCCTTCTCCATCAGGTCTCCGCCCCAGGCCCGAAAATCAGCCTGGCTGTCATTCTGCTTGATGGCCCTGATCAACCTGCTTGCATGCAGGTCTCCTGAGGCTTCACCCGCTATAATGTAATATTTCATGGGGTTGGGGTGTTGTGCGATCAGCTGAAAAACTTGAAAAGCAATGCAGTTACTGCGTATATCAAGGTTACGGTAAAGATTCCTTTGGCTGTTTTATCCCTTTGGCCATTGATGTGAAAAGTAAAGAGAACGATGTTCAACAGCAGACAGGGAATCGTGAGGGCAGTGACCAGTTGTTTGTTGCCTTGCAACGCATGAAGAAAATCACTGAAGCTATAGAGGCTGAATTTCCAGAGATAATAACCATAAAAACTGAATACCGGAATGATCAGCCCCAGAAAAACGCCGTAGACAAAATTGTCTTTTTTCAGGATTTCCATGTGTAGTCTTTTTCAATTTTATTTCTGAGCAAATGATTGGTCAAGTCATATTGAACGGGAACCACACTCACATAATTGTTCTCCAGTGCCCACACATCAGTGTCCTTGCTTTTTTCAAGGTTCTGGAAAATGCCGGTAAGCCAGTAATACTTTTTGCCGGAAGGGTCTTTCCTTTCTTCAAAATCCTCTTCATATTTCGCATAGGCCTGTCTGCACACTTTGACCCCTTTGATTAGTTCAACATCCCCCTTGGGGAAATTGACGTTGAGGCAAAGGTGCTTGTCAGCTTTTTTTGAAAGTACCTTTTCCACAATCAGCCTTGCATATTTTTTGGCGCCGGTAAAATCCGCTTCCAGGCTATAGTCCATCAGGGAGAATCCGATGGAGGGAATGTTTTCAATCGATGCTTCGATGGCGGCACTCATGGTTCCGGAATAAATCACATTGATGGAATGGTTGGCGCCATGGTTAATACCGCTGAGACAGATGTCTGGTTTCTGGTGAAGGATCTTGTCTACGGCCAGTTTCACACAATCAACGGGTGTGCCACTGCAAGACCATGATTCAACACCATCCATCAAATGAACCTTGTGTAACCTGAGGGGGAAGCCAATGGTGATGGCGTGCCCCATCCCTGATTGTGGCTTGTCTGGTGCCACTACAACAACCCTTCCGAGGTCTTTGACCGCCTCAATCAGGTGCCTGATGCCGGGTGCTGTCAGGCTGTCATCGTTGGTAATCAGGATTACCGGTACTTTTTTTGTCTTTTTTGCGCTGCTTTTCTTTTTCATCGGCTTAATAATGCATAAAAATAGCACTTATTTCAGTTATGCTCAGGATGGGGCACCACAGATGATGAATAAAAATTTAGCAAAAAATACTTTGAAAACTAAAATATTTAGTATATTGCCCCAAATTCATTAGTATGTCACAGTCGTATGCAGGCCAAAATCTCAAGTATCTGCGCAAGTTGAAGGGGCTTACCCAGGAAGAATTTGCTAATAAACTTCAAATCAAGCGCTCCCTTCTTGGTGCTTATGAAGAGGAAAGGGCGGAGCCCCGGATTGATGTTTTGGAAATCATCAGTGACCAATTCGGGATCAGCCTGGATGAGCTCTTGCGCAGAGACCTCAGTGAGTCCAACGTGAGTTACCTTTCCAGGAGAAGGCAACAGAAACTTGGTGCAGAAAACAACCAGATTCATTTCGTCCCCATGAAGGCTGCTGCGGGGTACCTGGCAGGCTATGCCGACGAAGAGTTCATTGATGAACTGAATACATTCACCTTGCCCATGTTGGGAAGTGGTCATTACCGTGCATTCGAAATCATTGGCGACAGCATGTTGCCAACGCCTACAGGCTCCATCATTGTTGGCCAGAAGGTAGAATCCCTTGATGACGTGAAGCAAGATGCCGCTTGCATCGTGGTCAGCAGGAGCGAAGGCATTGTGTACAAACGGCTGTCACGCAATCCCAAGGCCAAAAGCAAAGTGACCCTGATCAGCGATAACCCGGCCTACCAGCCCTACAGTGTCAACGCAGAAGACATCCTGGAAATGTGGCAGGCACAAATGGTGATTACAAAAGTGGCACAGCAACAGCGCTGGGATGTGGGTCAACTGGCCAACCTTGTTACCAATTTGCAGGAGCAGGTCAGTACCATGAAAAAACGCATGAACTGATCGCTCTGGTGCCATTCTGAATTGTTTATTGCATAATTTATGCACATTCCGTTGATAACCTGCTCCAAGAGGGGAATACCCATTCAATTATCTTTGACAGCCAAGGTAATGGTCAATTGGGTAGGTTTTACATTTAAACAAGTGAAGCAGCATGTCTAAGCAGAAGGAAACCGAAATATTTGAATACAACGAAGACTCCATCAGAAGCCTTGACTGGAAAGAGCATATACGCCTTCGTCCAGGCATGTACATAGGCAAGCTGGGAGATGGAAGCAGCCAGGACGACGGCATTTATGTGCTGCTCAAAGAGGTGATGGACAATTGTATTGATGAACACATGATGGGCTATGGCAAGCATATTGAGCTTGTCTTGAACAGCAGGGAAGTGACCATCAGGGATTATGGTCGTGGAATACCTTTGGGTAAGCTGGTTGATGTGGTCAGCAAGATCAATACTGGTGCCAAATACGACAGCAAGGTCTTTCAGAAAAGCGTAGGACTGAATGGTGTCGGTACCAAGGCGGTCAATGCC
>Ga0207909_1000088_pt1 | contig 35157 bp, 38 predicted proteins | sample LakMenEpi05May10_FD_150672 | JGI IMG/M metagenome (GOLD analysis project Ga0207909, IMG submission 150672) | Freshwater microbial communities from Lake Mendota, WI - 05MAY2010 deep hole epilimnion (SPAdes) | ecosystem: Environmental > Aquatic > Freshwater > Lake > Epilimnion/Euphotic zone ...
ATACGAATGCTGAACAAGCCAAGCACTCGCTCATTTATCATATATAGTTCGCTACATTTAATGGACACTAAGAATAATGGAGCATCTACACGATATCCAAGATTCTGTAGCAACATCAGTAAACATAAAACTCTTTTCATCACTGAAAACATCTTCGTATTATCATATTTTCAAGAGCAAGATGATTCGGTTCCCACTATCAAAATGCAGAGAACTCAATAATTTTAATCCAGACCGTCTTTCAAAGGATCCTTATCCCAAAGAAGATCGTCCCAGAGGGCAAAAAGACTTAGAGTCAGTTTCACATCATAGACGAACAATAGGTGATAAAGGTGATACACAACCAATATGGATAGCATTGAAAAAGAGAGAATATACTTTACTAGACGGTGCACATCGTATTATTGCTACGTATTTAGAAAACAAACGAAGTATTCCCGCATATATAGTTCATATTGATGAATAAAGTAGTGTGTTTTGTGAGATTTCAGCAATATAGATCATCGTTATCATGTGGAATGCGAATTCGCAGAGGGGAGAACCCACCTGAATGCATTATGTGAACCTGTCTTAGATCACCGATCTCCTTTACCTTTGCGTTAACCCAGATCTTGCAAATAGTTCGTGGATCCAGGTTGTACTTTCGTGCTTGATGTACTAGCCCTTCCTCGACACATCGTAGAACGAGATAAGAGTTCAGGTTAAGATAGCCACTGTTCTGAACAATAAATCGACTAATCTCTCGCACAAGTTCCGGCATGATTCGAGTGAGTCTTTTTTGCCGCATCATGTCCGAATACATTAACTTTGAATCTAGAGGGTGTTGCAGAACATCGTATACAAATGCTGAACAAGCCAAGCACTCGCTCATTTATTATATATAGTTCGCTACGTTTAGTTCTGTAATACCGTATGTTACATATATACTAAATGGATTCCCAGATAGTCTGCTATAAGGGAACCTATTGGCCAAAAAATGATGGATCCGGTATAACCTCCGACAGTGCATCTTCTGATAGTTCATGTTTTGCTATTCTAGGTGAATTCTCAGATGTTCCATCATTAGTTGCAAAGTATGTTCCCGTTAAGGGGGTTGTTCTTCAAGCGGGGGGTAACTGTGGTATCTTTCCCAAGATGTATGCTGAGATTTTCCAGACAGTATATACTTTTGAACCAGACCCAGTACTATTTCAATGTCTGACTCGGAATATTGACTATCCAAATGTCATTAAAATTCAGGCATGTTTAGGGAACGAACGTAAACTTGTTGGAACAAAGAATGATAGTGCTCCAAGCTGCGGAGGCACGCATATTGACGAACGAAATGGCATAATCCCCACTATTTTTATAGATGACTTAAATCTCCCGAGATGTGACCTGATACATCTTGATATTGAAGGTTATGAGTTTAATGCTCTACGTGGGGGATTAAAGACCATCGAGAGATGCAAGCCGATTATTGTTCTTGAATACTTTGCGCTATGGCTTTCTCGTTTTCGAACAAATATTGAAGAGATTGAATCTCTCTTACGATCAATTGGATATTCACATGTGGGAGAAGTGAAGGGAGATCGAGTGTATAGATGGTCGTAAGCGTAAGTAATGTCTTGGAGATCAACTACAATGTAAAAATTTGTTGTATTGTGTTTTGTATAGATTCGAGTTTAGACAAGAGGCTCATCGTACCACTCCATGATCACTCCATTCTCACGACGCACTTGCAGATTGTCGTACTTTGGCAGGCCAAACGCCCAACCGGGACACTTCTTGAGACACTCGAGAACAAGATCCGTGCCGAAGAACGGATGGCCGATGATAGGACCAGTGAGTCCATGAGCAAGCGTGCACGCCATGATCCCACCAATATTGATGATGTGTCCACTGTCGAGCACCAGGTTATAGAGTACATTGAGATCGCGACACACATCCTGTCCGACGGTATCTGCACCCACCACCCATCCCACTTGACCAACCTCGTCGATATGAATGAACGGATGGTACGGCGTAAGAAAGCACTCACCGACCTTACTCATCATGAGACTTCTCGTGTCACCGTGTCCGATCGTAACAAGAGCGACGACCTTTGCATTTCCCCCGGGAACCCAAACGCGATCGCCTGGCTTCAGATACTGAATCTGCGTGAAACTGTCGTCATACATACGCACCAGATTTCCGCCGTAGAAACATCCACCCGACTGGCCTCCCTGCGTCATGTTACGCAGGTACGCCGAAGCAGTTGTGGGGTCATACGCTGCAGGAGGAGCAACGCTTCTACTGAATCCAGTGGGGACAGGTGGCTCTAGACTCATGAACATTTCCTCTCCAGCGGTGACAAGCTTTCCGAATGGAGTCGTCTCGTCACCTCCGTAGATAAGAGAACCCCTATCCTTGAAATTGAGCCGACGCTGAACCTGTTGAGAACGGCGATACGATCGCAAGTAATGGCCGCCCCAACGCGCCCAGTACTTTGTCGCCATTCCGATCTGACCCTCGGTAGGGTCCATAGAAGACACATCGAGCAGAAGTGCCTTGATACGAGGATCATCTGACACTGCAAACTTGTTCTTGAACTCGGTGAGAGGAACAAGTGCAAGATCTGCATCCCATCGGGTCTCTGCGATGGCAGCCGTCTTCTCCATTGCAGAGATGTACTCGTGACGTGCAATCTGAAAGTCAGTAGACCCAGGAGGCGTCCACTCGACGGCCACATCCGTTACATCGCTGCCGGCACGAGAACGAACACTGACCTGTGCTCCCATCGGAACAGGAATCAGGAACTCTTGACGCTGTCCGATGAGGATCGGGCCAGTACTGAAGCTGGTAGGATAGAACGGCTTCCCCAGCACAGAATAGTCAATGTTAATACCTCGGTTTCCGACCATCATCGTGTTCGCGACCCAGTTGATGAAGACAGTAGCAATCATCGTCAGATCTGGGATGAAACCGAACGTTCCGCCACCCATCTCACTCAACTGAGCAAGTAGGATGCTATTCAGCTCATAGCCGAGACCGAACGTAGACAGAACCCACGGATTCTTCATTGCGACTCGAGAAAGAGCCTTGACCGTTCCGCTAGGAGAAGGAATGACCGTCTCTGCACCGTCCGTGAGGAGAGCACCTACGATGTTCCGGCCAGCCATCTCGGGGCGGTTGGCGATTCCCATCATGGTCCGGATAGCAGCGTCAATGTTCGTAGATGCTTCCGGATTAACGGTCTTCAGAAGAGCCTTCAGCGTAGACCTTCCTACATCATCCATCGACGTGGGCTCCATCACGATCTTGGCCTCGGTGGAGAAGGAAACGAGTGCAATCGAGTCCTCGGGGCCGAGAAGGGCCGCAATCGAGTTAATCGTGTGCTTGGACAGATCCATGCGAGTGTAGAACACTTCCTTCGCAGTATCGTCCGTTAGCTCAGCCATCGACCCAGAGTTATCCAGGCCGATAATATAGACACTTCCCTGCTTTACATTCGCAGGATTTGTCTCGACTGCGATATGCAGATAGTTCTGACCGCAGAACGTAGAAAGAGCCGCCTGAACTTTGACATCACCGTCGCGAAATGGCGGAGTCGAAAGTCCTGCAACAGCCCCAGAAGGATGTGCAGCGTTCCAGTCTGCGATAGCCTGCTTAAGGTGCCGCTCCGGCCTGTGGGAGCCAAGTGGGCCCCTACACGTCGGGCATGTGGCGTGGCCGCCGCCTACCCATTGAGTAATTGCAGAACGTTCGAAGATATGTCCGGCGATGCAGGCGTTGACGGGGTCGGTCATGATTTCACCGGTGATCGGGCAGATGAAGTGGTCGGGGACAGACATTATATATACTATAGTTCACGATAGACTACTCATTAGATCCATTTTGATTGGTTACAAATCCCCACTGCCGTCAATCTTAGTTCCAACAAACATAAAATAAATCGTCAATGCTAAGATTGCAGTATTGATTACAATTGCAATACAGGAAAATACACCGTCCGAGTTATCATCGTATGAATCATCAAACATGCTCGTCATCTTAGATTTATTAGGTACCATCGTTTAAAGAGGATTACACACGTGGTTCGTAATCAAAGAAATGGAGGCATTCTACAAGAACACATCTGCCCTTCCTGAAAAGGAACGGAAAGACAAACTGGAAAAGATCGTTGGGTTTTTTAGACAACACAATGCTCATCCGCATGCAGATGCGTTCAAGACTCTTCGCGATTGTTATGCCGATTTTCCTGTTTCAAAGAGAGATGTTGAATGGAGAGCCTACCACGCATGGAGTGCCATTTTCGATCTTCCTCCAAATCCAGTCTTTCAGCATGTAGTTAATCAGGGCTAACGTTCTTTTATAGCATATTGTAGTAATGGAGAATGCGTTAAACGCCCTCGCCGGAGAACATACATCCATTCTCGCATTCGATTGCGAGTTTTGGCACGTAGGGGATACCTTTCTTCCACGAGAAGTCGGTGGATATCATCTAACAAAAAAGGGAAGTTCGTGGTCGAAATCAAAGTTCTTGGCAATTCTTCCTGCACCACGCAATCAACTCAACCGTATCTCATCTAAGTATTCAACGACAACTGCAAAAACAGCCAAACTGTTAGATAGAATTCAAAAGGAGGAGCATTCTTCACCTGAAGACTTCATTCGCGATCAAGGGCTTGAAGCGTACATGTCTGATCCACTTGTAAAGCCACATCTAAAGCCAGTTTCGTGGCTAAAGAAGTTCGTGGAGACAATGTCTCATTCCGTCGTAGTTGTAAAGGGAGATACAGATCTCAAAGCAATCAAATCGGCTTGTTTGCGTAACAAGTTTGCCTATCATCCTCCTTTGAAGATCATTGACATTGCAAAGTATAATCGCAAATTCACGCAGAGATGCAAGACTGCAAGACTAGAAGGTACTTACAAGTGTATTTCACAAGAAGTAGATTCAACATTGAAAAAGTCGTTTCCAGTTGTCCGTGCACACAATCCAGTTACGGATGCAGCCATGACCTTGCAAATTGCGATTTGGTTGAACAAGAAGCGATCAATGAACAAAACACGCCGCCGCATGTAAAAATATTTTTGTTGTTGTTGTCTTGTTACTTACTGTTTACACCGCCTGGATGTTCAGCCACTTCATCGCCTCCTCCTCCGTTGCACCTCCGTCCACGTGCTGCTGCAGAAGCTTGCGGACACGCCACTCGATCGCATCCTCGCGGCGCCCCAAATGATCCGCGACCTGCTCGAAACTCTTACCCTCAACACGAATCATGCGAACGAGGGTGTTATGCTCGTTCTTGGTCCAACGGGACCCATGGTTGGCGAGACGACGGACGACGGTCGGCTTGTTGCTGTTGCGGAGAACGCGCATCTGGTACATCGAATACTGCGGCATCTTGTACTCTATAAATCCGACTGGGGTGCGGCGGATCCATTTTGATCAGTCTGAATGATACCGACGACGCTTATGCTCTAGAATCTTCTCAAAGTGCATGTCGCGCCTTGAGCAGATATACATGAGGTATGAAGCCAGAAATGCAGCGGTGAGAATGATATCGAACATCTTGTATACCATGTAAAAATTGTTAGGTTCCCGCAAATCCGTTTTGATCGTAAGGAATCAACGGATCGGGGTGAAGCCTGGCCACTTTGCAGTTGGCCTGCACTCCCAGCACATGCCCTTTGTGTAGGTAGTCGGCCCGTATACACGTGCACGCGTGCAGAGCCGGCAGTTGTAAATGGGCTGCGTACCGTACTCGGTTTCCATTTCATTAAAGCAGCTCATACATGCAAGTTCGTCACCGTATCTGCAGAAATTCTGGAAGCCGCTCTCGACGGGCTTCCAGTTGCAGAAACTACAATGTGTGCACATCTCACACGTCTGGCCATTGTAGTCAACCGTGGTGTCGCAGTCGGTGCAGAAGAAGAGATGGGTGTGGGCCGGGCAGAAGGAGTAGATGAGGCCGCTGTCGTCACGAAGGAACATCAGGGAAGAAGGCATCTTGTTCGATGAAGGGCTGCACTCTTTCAGTATATTGACTATCATATGGATCCATTTTAGTGAGAATGTAAAAAGTTTGTTTATTGATCATGGATTTCCTTCAGCTACTGCAGCTATCACAGAATCCTGTACGCAAGAAGTTGTCCGTGATGGGGCAGTCTGTCTCGCATCCGTCACAGAACATCTTGATAAAGGGGTTCTGGACGTCCGCGTCGGCGAGAGCGGCGGTGGCTGTGGAGGCGACGGCATAGCACTCGCCACACAGAATCTCATCTTCTTCCGCGTGATGATGGAGGATATCGTCACACTCGATACATCTACGCTTCAGCTTGAACTCGCAGATGGGGATGGAGGACCACGGCGAGTTGCCATAGCCGTGACACAGCACGTCGAGCAGCGCACAAGAATTGCACTGTTCGTACCGGTTTGCGGTATTTCCGCACTCGTTGTTGATGCAGAAGAAGGTATGCTTGGCCATGGTGGAGTAGGTTGCCGTGTAGAAGCCGCGCCAGTTGTTGTGCTCGTGCTGGCAAGTGAAAGAAGACATCTTAGCAGTTGTCCCCACTCCTAGTCTAGGAGTAATTGATAAAAGATCCATTTTTGAGATCCGTTAGTCAATATGTCCGTTGGTCGGGAAATGTAAAAAGTTTTTTTGTACGCCTCTAATGTGCCGCAAGATTAATCTACCACTTCAATCGTACGGGGGAATTCGTCGCCATGCAGATGAACGAAGCACTGGCGACAGTGCTTCCCGTCCGTCCACAACTGGCTATTGACGCCGCACGATCTGCACGGTTCCGCGTACTCCTCGGCACAGAAGTCGCACATCAGGCCCGTCTCGCGATTGCATGAGCAGGAAGGCTCGGGCACGCCGCACCAAATGTCGTACTCAGCCTGATCGTTAAGGTAGCGCTGGCAGTGGTCGCATGGCTGCTCGTATCCAGGAGAGAAGTCTGCACACTCGCAAACTGACCTGTTATCTGTAGGCTCATCTTCGGGGTCGCACTCGTAGCACAAATTCCCCATATAGCCCGTATCTTCCTCCTTGAGGAGATACTGCTTGTGGCATCCGTGGCAGGTCCGCGGTCCCTCAACAGACTCTAGGTGGTCAACCACCTCCGCCATGACGGCGGTATCGTACCCGCCATCGTACGAATCCCGATCGTCTTCGGTCATCGGTGAGCCGCGATCGGCACGCAGATTGATCTGAATCCGCCGGTGCTCGGAATCCGTACAGCCATTCTCGAGCGTGAAGAACTTGTGGCATAACGGGCAGATCACGTCACCAACAGCTTGTTCTTCAACGTCTGCACAGTCCTCGCAGAATCCGTTGATCGTGAGGAGGGCGCAGCTGTCACCGCACGAGATGCACTCGCCGGCCGCCATTGAGGCGTTGGACGGGATGCGGATGAAGAAGGGTGCAGGAAGGGTGGAAGGAGACGACATGTTGCTTGTAGTAGAGAAAGTAGTCGTTGGGGCCCGCACACTCCCCAACGGCTAAGAATATCTGAATGGATCCATTTTTGAGATCCGTTAGTCAATATGTCCGTTGGCCGGAAAATGTAAAAAGTTTTTTTGACTAACGGATACTTTACCAGCCCCGGCGGTTGGCGAGATCCATCTTGTTCAGATCATCCTGATCGTAGCCAGCCCACATCTCCTTCTCGTTCTCTGCCAATTCGTAGCGGCGGCGACGCAGAATTCTTGCCCAATCTGCACGCTGGCTCGCAGTTAGCCCGCGTGTATACTCGATCTTGTTCTCGATCTCCTTGATGATCTCGCGTAGCTCTTCTAGAGTCTTCCATGATGGTTGCTTGCTAAAAGCAGTTGTGCATCGGCGGCAAAGGGTCGGGCCTTGCTCAATATAGTCCTCACAACTGCGACACCAGTTTGGGCAGGCCTGCTGGATCTTCTCCCAACACGGGAGACAGTGATCCATTCCGAGCATGGTCGGGCCTGTGTCCCCGCAGTCGGGGCAACAGTCCTGCTTGGTTGAAGATGAAGATCCGGTTCCACCGCAGACACTGTTGGTGATGGTAGAGGAAGACATGATGGATGATGAAGGCCACATTACTCAACGGTCAATAATCTTATAACGGATCCATTTTTTTGAGATCCGTTAGTTTTCTGGCCGCAGGTCAGGTAGAGTCCACTCCGGATGTTCGAGCAAGAAGCATGCGGCATTCCACGCGACCTCATCACATCCGCCTGCAGTATCCTCGAAGTCGTTGTAGCCTTCCTCCGCAGCTTCATATCCGAAAGAGCCCCTGTTATACAAGTAGCCGACAACGCGGAGTTTGAACTCTTGCCACTTGAACGTGTGTCGTCCACCCAGAGCCCTTGCAGCCTCCCATCCTTCCGGATTAGAATCCTTGAGGCGGAGCGATGGATAGCAATCCTCTAGGATTGCAAAGACATTCTCGACCACATTTCTGTTGTTTACAAATCTCTTCCAACCGTACTTCATGGCCGTGCGGCGTTCCAGATTGATGACCTCCTGACGAAGTTGAGCCTTGGTCAAGAGTTTAGGCTCTTTGGTAGTGGATTCAGCCATCGTATACTCTCTATCCGTTGGCAATACATATTGCATCCATTTTCAGTTAAGTGAGTTCAAAACGGATCTATTTCACCCCCTGTACCCCTCCCCAGTACACATCATGTCCGTTGCAGATACATACCGCAAGCACACGCACCGCGAGCACGTTCTCGCTCTCCCGGATACCTACGTCGGCAGCATTGAGACTGCAGCTGACGAAGTGTTTCTTCGGAATGGCGATTCGTTTGAGCCGATCACAATCCCAATCAACCCCGGTTTCTACAAGCTGATTGACGAACTTCTGGTGAATGCACATGACCACGTCATTCGTCTTCTGCAGAAGAAGTCGGAGAACCCCGTCAAGCACGTTGACATCTCGTGCACGGATACGTCGTTCACAATCCGTAACGATGGTGAGGCAATCGACGTTGTTGAGCATCCGCAACACAAGGTCTGGGTTCCGCAGATGATCTTTAGCGAGCTTCTTACGTCTACGAACTACGACAAGGATGAGAAGAAGCTTGTTGGTGGAAAGAACGGCTACGGAGTCAAGCTTGTCAACATCTTTGCATCGCAAATGACTGTAACTGTTCTGGATTCTGTTCGTCTTCTCAAGTACACGCAGACGTTCCGCAACAATATGACCGTTATTGAGCCGCCCGTTATCAAGATGTGCAAGCAGAAGTCGTTTGTGCAGGTCGAATGGACTCCGGACTTTGCACGGTTTGGATACACGAACATTCCGAAGCCGATGCAGCAGCTGATTGAGCGTCGTGTATGGGATCTGGCCATGACATTGGGCAAGGATGTCAAGGTCTCATTCAATGAGACTCTGATCAAGTGCAAGAACCTGACGGAGTATGCAAAGGCGTATGGGTGCGAGACGGTCGTCTACGAGGAGCCGAACGACCGTTGGAAGATCGCCATCTCAGATTCGCCAACGGATAAGTTCTTTGCAATGTCGTTCGTAAACGGCGTTTGGACATCTAAGAACGGAACTCACGTGGATGGAATCACTACGCAGGTTGTGAACCATATTGTCGAGTACCTCGATACCAAGAAGAAGATCAAGGTTAAGCCGGGTCTGGTTCGTGAGAATCTTGCAGTGTTCGTTACTTGCATGGTTGAGAATCCGTCGTTTACCAGTCAGACGAAGGAAACTCTGACGACAAAGGCTGCTGCATTTGGATCATCGTTCAAGCTCAGCGAGGATACTTTGAAGAAGATTCAGAGTAAGCTGAAGCTTGTGGAGACGCTGATTGAGGTTCAGAAGGAAAAGGATGGTAAGGAGAATAAGAAGAGCGATGGACGCAAACAGACAAAGATCACGGGCATCCCAAAGCTTGAAGACGCTGCTGCAGCCGGCACAGCAAAGTCCGCAAGTTGTACCCTCATCCTCACCGAGGGAGATTCTGCAAAGGCTATGGCGCTCAGCGGGCTCAGCCAGGATCAGCGTAAAACCTTCGGCGTGTTCCCGCTGCGGGGCAAGCTACTGAACGTTAAGGATACGTCCTCATCCAAGGTCGAACTGGCTAAGGAGATTGCGGAGTTGAAGAAGATTCTCGGTCTCGAGTCCGGGAAGAAGTATTTGGATCTAGCGTCTCTGCGGTATGGGTCGATCCTGATTATGACCGATCAGGATTTCGATGGATCGCATATTCGCGGCCTACTCGTCAACCTGTTTCACGAGCTTTGGCACGAATTGATCAAGGTTCCGGGGTTCATCACGTTCATGTCAACTCCGATCGTAAAGGCATCGAAGGCTGCAAAGACACAGACGTTCTACACTCAATATGAGTACGAGCAGTGGCGGAAGACAGATGCTTCAAAGGGATGGAAGGTGAAGTATTACAAGGGATTGGGCACGTCGACGCGCGCCGAGGCCCAGGAGTACTTCAAGGATCCGAACGTGGTCAAGTTCGAGTATTCCGGTGAGTCTGACCAGGCGATTGATCTCGCATTCAATAAGGCGAGGGCAAACGATCGCAAGGAGTGGCTTCTGCAGCATGATCCTGCAACGATCATTGTACCGCGGGCGGACAAGAAGCTGTCATATGACGAGTTTATTCACAAGGATCTCATCCACTTCTCGTACTACAATCTGGAGCGGTCAATTCCGAGTGCAATGGATGGGCTCAAGACATCGCAGCGTAAGATCCTGTACGCGGCATTCAAGCGAAAGCTTACAACGGAAATCCGCGTGGCACAGTTTGCAGGATATGTCTCGGAGCACACGGGATACCACCACGGCGAGGCATCGCTGAACGAGACAATTATCGGTATGTCACAGACGTTCGTTGGCTCGAACAATGTCAATTGGTTCGTTCCCGAGGGTCAGTTTGGTACGCGTCTGGAGGGCGGGAAGGACTCAGCATCGCCGAGGTATATTCACACGTATCTCTGTCCGCACACGCAGTGCTTGGTTCCTGCAAAGGACTTCCCAGTCCTCGAGTATCGTGATGATGACGGTATGCCCGTTGAGCCGGTACATTATCTCCCGATTCTTCCGATGATTCTAGTCAACGGTGCTCGCGGCATCGGAACCGGCTTCTCGACGTTCGTTCCTCAGTTCAATCCGGATGTAATGGTTGACCTTATCGAGGGCTGGTTGGATACGAAGATGGATGCAATCATCCAGACTGCAAAGATCGTTCCGTGGACTCGCGGGTTCAAGGGAACTGTGCTTCCGGATGGAAAGGGTGATTATATTGTTCGCGGTGTCTGGTCCTATGCAAAGAAGGTTGTGAAGATTCGCGAGCTGCCGATCGGCACATGGACATCCGAGTACAAGGCGATGCTCACTGTTCTCGAAGAGGAGGGAAAGATTATCAAGGAGTTCACAGACATGTCGACGGATCAGGATGTACATTTCGATGTAACTCTTGTTGAGGAGATGAGCACGGAGGCAATGATCAAGGCTCTTGGATTGGAGGTTAAGATTAAGATGTCGAACATGCACCTGTTCAATGCAGAGGGTGTCATCCAGAAGTACGCGAGCCCGAATGAGATTCTGATGGAGTATGTCCGCGAGCGGCTTGCACTCTATGTCAAGCGTCGGGAGTTTGAGATTGCAGATATCAAGACTCGGTTGCCCTACCACGAGAATGTTGTTCGGTTTGTGAAGATGCAGACACAGGTTCCTGGCCCGCTTCCGAATCTGCACAGGAAGACTCGTGCAGAGTGCGATATTCTCCTCGCCGAGACCGACTTTGTCAAGATTGATGATTCGTTCGAGTATCTGATGAGGTTGCCGGTCTCCTCCTTTACGTCGGAGACGATTGCAAAGCACGAAACTGATCTGGCGAAGCTTCGTCAGCAGCTCTATTCAATGGAACAGACAACGCCGGAAGTTCTTTGGCAGCAGGATTTACGTATGTGGAAAGAGAGTAAGGTATGAGTAAGAATCCACTTCTAGAATACCAGAACATTCTGGTGGAAACGGATACAGATGCACGGGAAGAATACGATTTCGATCCTCGTGTTGAATTTGCAAGACAGTCGTTGATCGGCGAACCCGAAAAGGAATATGAACAAGAAACTCAATACAAACCTGCTGATGCAGATGCACCCTTTTTACTTGATGAAGGCGAAGAAGCTCATTTCAGTGGAGGCCGAGGAGATAAGCGTGCGATTCAAGCACCACCGAAACATAAGGAGAAGAAGGTCTTGGTTATTTTGGATACCGGTCATCGCGATTGGATTCGGCAGTACAATGCATACTCTTGCACATTTGCATTTGGAACTCCGAACAATAATACTGACAGACTCATAGAAAAGTTTCCTGTTTTTGAGAACAACAAGACAATTCCGACGATCGCATTTGAGAATTCAAATAAGGTTCTCAATCAACCCAATATTGCCGGATTTACAATCAGTGGGCGTCGAGAGGACCGAGGAGTGTTTCTCGAATTTAAACCATACAATCCTTTTTCAGGTCCCGGTCGTTTACTTGGGTATGATTTATACACCAAACCAGTTCAATCAAACTTTTCGACATGCAATGCTATTTCCAATGTAGTCTCGGTTCGTCTAGCACGTGCAACTCTTCCTCATCGTCGCTTCTTCAATTTTAATCCTGCCCTGTTTCCATCCTATACAGATGGGAGTGCGGGTATACAGAACATGTTAACATCCTTCTCGACCGAACCATACTTGCTCCTTAACGTAAACAAATTTCAAGGTCAATATCTTGGTGGAAACGATCCGGTCAGTCGTGCGTTCTCAGTTCTTGCACAAGATCGTAGAACGGTTCTGGACCCGGCGAAGACGATAGGTGTTCAATTTCAAGACTACTATCCCTGGACTGCAGAGGAATTCGAATTCTCCCATCCTCTTGCCGCATTACCAAACTTCGAAATTACACTAACAGATAGCACTGGCAGTGTATACTCTCAGATCGATGACATTATGATTACTAAGATCGAATACGCAGGAAGTATCATAAGCAATTCTTCAGGCAGCGGAAGCAATGAAATAGCTGCTGTAGGTGCCGCAAGACTTTTATGTACAATGACAAGACAGACTGCTCCTGTGTCAGTTACATCTGCATACAATATAAACGAGCTTCGGCCAGGAGATCGCATTCGCTTCCACAATGCTGTTCTTCGCCAGCACTTACTACGAGCAAGAACTCAGACTGGATCAAACATTCTCGGCTATTTCCTTTCAAATGACGGAGTTATTCTTGCAAATACTATCGATATAACCACAAATATATCACAGGCGTGTTTCGATACACAGTTTATCATTGCATATGATCCATTCACGTTTTATGGAGATACTCCAGCCTCGGCCGTTATCGAAGAAAATGAATTCACAGATCTTTCAAACTTGTCAATTCCGGTATTGAATATCAATATGCAAGCAACATTTGCTTTTGAAATAAAGACCCTTGTCCCAGACACGTCGTCGTTATCGTCTGTTCCGGCGAGGTAAGTTCTCTCTGTTCAATACAAATGTCAGGACTCGAGCAATATTACTTGCAGTCGGCTGTTCCGGATGCACCTAAAAACACGGGACGTGTTCCAAACATTCAGAATGGGTTCGCCCCTCAGTTTGTAGTCCAGCAAGAGGATCCGTCTATCAGACGCGTTCCGTATGCTGCACAGTCACTCATTCGTATCCACGATACAACTCCGCTGAACAGTACCTTTTTCAGTGATGCAAATATCAAGTTTCTACAGGATGAGATTCGTTACCGTGTGTGGATAGAAAGCGACAAGAAGCATGTGATTGATGCCCAGAATACGGACGACCTCAAAACAATCATGCGAAGCTACTACCTGCAGTACTCGACGAACTCGCCTGGAAAGCTCAGAGAAGAGATTGAACAGCTAAATAAGCGTGTCCTTGCGTATTCGGTTACCTACATCCTTGGCGAAATCAACATGTACCTCCGCTATCGCAAGGACCAAGAGAACTTCCCCGCTCCGATTGCTAACCCGGTCAATGCGAATATGTTCGGAACAAAGTCTGCGGAATTCAAACGGTTTTTCTAAAGAGACAACTGAACAATGAAGAAGTTCCAGGGGTCTATCTACATCCGCTCGAACGACAAACTGTTTATGTACGATAGTGGTTGGGAAACGATTCGACCTGTAATGCGTGTTGTTTGGGACCCACTCACTCGTTCTGCCGAGAATGATTACGGAACACTCTGTGATGATCTTCTTGCTGAAAATTACGGGTTTGGAGATCTTCGCGATCTATGTGATCAGATGACAGACGATCTCATTGAATCCTTTGACACTGCAGATGAAATAGAATCAATCGAAGAATTCTGGAGATGGTGTCGCACCCCACTAGTCTGGGCATTTGATCGAGGTCTTTGTCTGAAAGATGAACCGACCTTCTCTGCATGGAAATCATTTCCCAAGAAGCCAAGGACCCTTCGCCGTGCACCCCGTTCGTTTGACTTTCGTGCGACAAGACGGAGTATCAAGTAATGCCTCGTGTCAATATCATCACAAATCATCGCAATCAAACGGGCCTCTCTCAAGATGCCGATTTGATTCACGGTATCCTCGCAATTGTCTATGGAGATGAGCTGAAACTTGCACGGACGCCTCACCAGCAGCCGGTGGGTCCTGAATGTGATCTAAATATCTTCCTCGAAGTGATCAATCCCGCACTCTTCTCCTTCGCATCCAAGAATATATGGATTCCGAATCCGGAATGGACGTATACCGCATGGGATCCCTACCTTGAAATGGTCGATGAAATCTGGGTAAAGACTCACGAAGCGGAGGCTATCTTTTCAAAGCTAACAACGAAGCCGATCGTATATATTGGTTGGTCTAGTATCAGCAAGGAATGTTCTGTGACCAAGAACTATTCAAAGGCTTTCGTTCTTGTTGGAAAGAACATCTTTCGTCATCCTCAATTGATCGTGGATGCATATGCACATTCATCTGATCGCACTGGATTCCCCGAACTGCACATTCCCTACGATTCAACCCGTATGAATCTAACCGTTCCCGAGGACGTTGCGAGTCTAATTCACACCTATCCATCAACGTTGAAGCAGGTCGAGTACGATTCACTTCTAAGTGAATGTGGCCTTGCAATCTGCTTATCGGGTGCAGAAGGATTTGGGCACGCGGTGAATGAAGCATCATCCAACGGATGCAATCTTCTACTAGGCCGTATTCAACCGTTTGAAGAACTCACGAGAACGGCGACGTGGGTTGAATCGATAAAGACAACTCAGCATCCTGAATGTCATATCCAAGTCCGTGCATGGAGCGAAGAGAACTTTCTAGCTGGACTTTCAACCTACATCTCTTTACCGTTAGAGAAGAAGCAATCGGATTCTGAGGCCGTTAAGAATGAGTACATGGATCGTCACACTGCGTGGATCGAGATGATGAAGTACAGATTGGGTCAATTAGTATTTCCTGAACGCGTGAATACTCTTCCTGCTGAAGCAGATCTTCCATGTGTTTCGATTCTAACGCCTACACGTGATCGAATTGAATTCATGCGTCTTGCAAGAGACTGCTTTCTACACCTCGCCTATCCTGACGATAAAATTGAATGGGTTATCGTTGATGATAGCGAGATCTCGTGCGAGTTCATATTCAAGGGAGTCAAGAACGTCAAGTATGAATGGGTTGATCCTGGAAAGACAATTGCATGGAAGCGGAATCGAGCCGTTGAACTTGCGTCCCACGATGTTCTTGTGAACATGGACGATGACGACGTCTATCCGAACAATAGCGTAATTATGCGTGTTGCATCCATGCTTAAGACTCCGGCAGTTCAGTGTGTTTTCTGTACGACAATCCCGTGCTACGACATCAAGAAAGTCATTTCGTTTATTAACGTGCCTCCGCTGAAACTCCCGATGGCTGCTCGCGTCTCTGAGGCAACTCTTGCATTTACTCGTAAATTCTGGGAAGCAGGAAAGTTTGACGATACAGTCAAGATTGCAGAGGGCAACGCATTTATTCGCGGTCGCGAACATATGTGTAGAGAATTAGGTCCGCAAGATATTATAGTAAGTTTAGTTCATCCACGCACAACATCGGCTAGAAAGTCCCCGGCTGGAATGGAATCAAACGGATGTCACTTTGGATTTTCAGATGATTTATTCAAGGCTGTATCAGAGATTGCTGCAACTCTCTAATAAAACATCTTCATCGTGTGGCGGCGGCGGTGTCTGCGTCCACCCTTCGCCGTGTGGCGGCGGCGACGGCGGCCACCCATCAGCTGCGGCTCCTCACCTCCGCGGTGACGGCGACGGCGACCGGCCGTGTGACGGCGGCGACGGCGACCACCCTCGAGCTTCAGCTCACCACCACGGTGACGGCGGCGACGGCCGGCCGTGTGACGACGGCGGTGACGGCGACCGGCCTTCATCGTGTGACGGCGGCGGTGACGGCGACCGCCCTTCGCAGTGTGACGGCGACGGCGTCCGCCCTTTGAGAGCGTGGCAGAAACACCTCCAGAAAAGGGGTAGGGCGAAGCTTCAGTGAGTAGCAGAGACATTCGTATGTTATACTTTTTCACTGAGAAATTCTTTAAACGCAGACTAGTTTTTGGAGACTAGGAGCTGCGACTCTAGGAGCTGCACATCAAACAATCTGCTTCAGCCTTGGGTTCAATCGTAAACTTCTGTGCAGAGACAACAGCCTTCGTACGAAGATAATAGCATCCGGTTTTCAGACCGAGTCGCCATGCGTAGAAATGCATGCTCGAAATCTTTGCGTATGTGGGCTCAGTTAGGAAAAGATTGAGAGACTGCGATTGGCAGATAAACGGTGCACGATCTGCAGCAAAGTTAATCAGAGTCTTTTGGGGGATCTCCCAGGCGGTCTTGTATAGCTCACGTATATCAGCTGGAATCTCACCCATTGACTGAATACTTCCATTGTTTGCAATAATCGCTGTCCGAATCTCGGGCGTCCAGAGACCACGTTCTAGAAGATCAGCAACGAGATACTTATTGATGACTACAAAATCGCCTGCAAGTACGTGGCGAACATACACGTTATTCGTGAACGGTTCAAAGCACTCGTTATTTCCGAGAATCTGAGACGTAGACGCCGTTGGCATCGGTGCAATTAGAAGAGAATTCCGCATTCCAGATGAGCACATCTCACGTAGACGGTCCCAATCAAGGTACATCGAACGGGGCTTCTCTCCCCATAGAGTATACTGCATCTTGCCATGGCTCATCGGCGATCCAATAAAGGATGAATATGAATTGCTTATGTCATAAAACACAACACCTCGCCATTCATCCTGTATAATTGCAGTCACCGTACTTTGAGTAGCTGCAGCGTAGTAGATATTCTCAAAGATTTCGCGATTCAATGCACGAGCCTCGTCGGATGTCCATGCAATACGCATCTTTGCGAACACATCTGCAAGACCCTGAATACCAATTCCAATTGGTCGGTGCTTCATATTCGAAGTACGTGTCTCAGGTGTGGGATAAAACGTCTTATCAATCACAATATCTAGATTGCGAGCAAGGATTGAGGTATATTTCCTCAGCTTTTCGAAGTCAAATGTCTTATCCTCGCGAACAAACTTCGGGAGTGACAGCGACCCCAGATTGCAGACCGCAGTTTCATCGGGAGACGAATACTCGATGATTTCAGTACATAGGTTTGAACACTTGATTGTTCCCAGATTCTGCTGATTGCTCTTTGCATTCGCAGCATCCTTGTATAGAAGATACGGCGTACCCGTCTGGATCTGAGAATCCATCACCATCTGCCATAGCTTCTGTGCAGGAATCGTCCTCCGACCCTTGCCCTGCTCTTCATAGGACGTGTACAGCTTCTCGAACTCATCTCCCCAAACATCTGCAAGTCCAGGACAGTCGGACGGGCACATTAGAGTCCACTCTTGACCTGCCTCTACACGCTTCATGAAAAGATCCGGAATCCAAAGAGCATAGAATAGGTCGCGCGCCCGCTCATCTTCGTTACCCTGATTCAACTTGAGACGGAGGAAATCCTCGACATCAGCGTGCCAGGGCTCGAGATAGATCGCAAATGAACCATTACGCTTTCCTCCCTGATTCACATACTTTGCAGTGTCATTGAAGACCTTGAGCATTGGCACAATTCCTGTAGACTTTCCATTCGTCCCGTAGATCTTCGAACCACGGGCGCGGATATTGTGAACAGACAGACCGATTCCACCTGCCCACTTTGAGATCTGTGCACAGTCAGCCAGAGTCTTGTAGATTCCCTTAATCGAATCTTCGGCCATTGTCTGCAAGAAACAGCTCGACAACTGCGGATGCTTGGTTCCCGAATTGAACAATGTAGGAGTCGCATGAATGAAGTACCCTTCTGAGAGAGAATCGTACGTCTCCTTTACACGCTGCATATTATTCGCATGAAGTTGAATCGCCACACGCATCCACATGTGCTGAGGACGTTCCCAGACACGCCCATCTGCACGACGGAGTAGATATCCCTTCTCCAGAGTCTTGTACCCGAAATAATCAAACATGAAGTCCCGAGAATAATCAATCAACTTCTCGAACTCCAGATCCTGAGCAACGAGGTAATACGATTCATCGATTATTCCTTCATCAAACAGAACCTGTACACAATCGATCAAACGATCAGGAGTATTCTTCTGATGATTATCAATTACAATTCGGGCTGCAAGAAGGCCATAATTAGGGTGATTGCGGGCCGACATGGATGCCGCAGTCTCTGCCGCAAACTCGTCGAGTTGTGACGTATTCATGTTGTCCTGAAGCTGCGAACATACCTTCTGAGCCACAGCAGTCGGATTGACATGGTCGAGTCCCTTTGAAAGATCCTGAATACGCTTAAGAATCTTGTCAAACGAAACCTCCTCACGGGATCCGCTCCGCTTTACTACGTGCATTACTGTATCTGATGACATACTATTTTACTGCGGCTTGTATGTATATGGGCATAGTTCTCCGTGATTTAGGCCATCGTAACCAGTTTTGTACTGATATGCATTGCTTCCAACTCGTGAACCATTAATGACATTGCATACGGCATACGCAAAATAGTTGTATCTACATTCGCTTCTTGTTTTGAATCCAAAACACCGTCTTCTTTCTGAAAAATAACTTCATGTTCATCCGAGCGTTTCATAAAGGACTCTTCGATGAAGGATGCAGCACCGTGGCCAATTAACGCGTCACGCTCCATTTCTCCAATTCGTAAACCACCGCCTGCAGATCGGCCTTCGAGAGGCTGGTGCGTCAGCAATGTCTTCCCTCCAGTATCTCTGTAATTAATCTTGTCCTCCACCATGTGCTTCATGCAAAGATAGTACGTGGGTCCCATGAAGATCTCGGTTTCGATCATTTCGCCCGTCATTCCATTGTAAAGTGTTTCATTACCATATGGTTCCAAACCAAGCTTCACAAGTGTGTCTCTATAATCCGATAATTGAACAGATGATGTGAATGGGGTTCCATCGACTAAACATCCGAGAGTTGTTCCAATCTTTCCAGATGTAGATTCTAGAAATTGTCCAATCGTCATACGTGACGGAATCGCGTGAGGATTCATCACTAGATCCGGACGAATTCCACGTGCACTGAATGGCATATCTGATTCCTGAAGAATGAGACCACATGTCCCCTTCTGGCCGTGACGGCTTCCGAACTTGTCACCCAATGTAGGCTGGCGAGCTTCTGCAATACGGATCTTAACTCCCTGCACGATAAATGTCTTTTGTTCACCACCACCTCCGCCCATTTGACTTACAACTTCTGTTGTGAATACTTGAATTCCATCTACACGACCACGCTGTCCACGCTTCGGTGATTCAGATGAATCAGAATATCCCTTAACAAATCCTTGTGCAGTCATCTGCGGCGATAGTATTCCAACTAGAATAGTCTCTTCGGTCACTTCTTCTCCCAACCGAATAATTCCTGTAGCATCTAGCTTGGAGTAATCTTTATTGTCCTGACGCTTGACATCCGCATATTTAGGATCACCTGCAATATCTGCAAAGATCGTATGTGTTCCTGCAGCTTGGTCTAAGATTTCTTCCGTTATGTTGTAGGAGTGATAGTAGGTTGTATTAAATAATCCACGCCGCATTGCTGAACCGTTAATGAGAACAGAGTCTTCCTGATTGTATCCAGTATAGACCGCAATTGCAACAGTTATGTTTTCTCCATACGGCATACATCCTCCTCGGCCCATGTACCGCGTATATCCCCATGTCTCTGCAATAGGACGCTGCGGGCTATTTAGCAGAAGCGTAATTGTATCGAATCTCTTGGCAAAGTTCGTGTGGAACCACGAAGCTGTTTGACGAACCTGGGATGTGTTGAAGCAGTTACGCGGGCTCGGATTGTGGTCGCTGAACGGAATCAATGCTGTAAGAGGAGAGAGCATGAAATATCCATGTAGTTCGGAAGGATTTGTCGGATGGAAACTGTTCATTTCAATTTTTATGGTGTCACACTCTTCTGCGTCAAGCATGTCGAACAAGTTCGACCGAAGAGAGTCCCACGAGTTCAGTTTTAGAACATCTGCAGGAGTGATACCGGGGCGATACAGGGGTCTGCAGGGCCGTCCACCATCAGACCACAACGCCATCTCATTCTTCTCGCGATTCCATGCAATTGAAATAAGCGGATCAATCTTCCCAGTTCTGCGTGCAGTTAATAAGCCCTGAAATACGGAGTTCGTATCTTCAACAATTGCACCTGCAATGTCACCGTTTAGAAAGACACGTGTCCATCCAGGATTCCAAGTAGACGGATGAATCATTTCAATCTGCAGGAACGAAGGCTGTGATTTCAGAATATCAAAAACAATAGAGGATGGAGATCCAGTTGAAACCGTTGCTAATAATGCAAGATGTTTGATCATTCCAACAGACCGTCCATCAGGAACGTCTGTCGGGCATGTAAACCCAAACGAACTACCGTGCAGGCGGCGAGCATTTAGAATTCTTGCTTTTGGATCCATCTGCAAACTTGTTCTACGTAAGTGGGAGATAGCTCCTGCATACGAAACGCGATTCAGAATCTGAGAGATCCCATCCTTACCTCCCCACTGACCCTTGAACCCCTTTGAGAAACTCTTCATGAATTCTTTTGATTTCCAGTAAAATCCAATTGTTTCAACGGCAACAAGTTCGGAGATCCGTTCACCAGCATACTCATTTTCATTGAAGTGAACCTTTTGATCCATTCGAAGCGTCATTTCCTTTGACACTCTCTTGAAGACCCGAGTGAATTCCTGAAAGCAAAGATCTCCGGATACATCGAACCGCTTGAAACGAAAGTGGTCGCGGTCTGTCTTTTCTGTTAGACCCAATGCAGCCTCCATTGCCATGCGGAACTGATGACCGAGCAGATATCCCTTTCTACGATAAATCGCGGCTGTATCTCCCCGTAGTTCACATTGCGGGAAAAGGAGGGAGTATAGATTGTAGAAAACCTCTTCGGCCGATCGGTTGCGTGTTGCACGACGAAGCACGTAGAGATCCGCTTCCTCATTGTCGAATAACCGTGTATCTGTCTTCGTTTCCTTCTTCACAAACCGTTCGTGGGAAACAAGAAGCTGTGTAAACAGATCATCGTATACTGTTCTATCTACATCAGGGACTCCAGCAAGAATCACATCATATAGTTCCTTGTCAGACGAGAACCCAAGTGCACGCAACAAACTAAAGACAGGAACTGGAGTCTGGAATCCGGGAACCGTGATAAATGTCATGCGAGTGGTGCGAAAGGTTGCCCAATCCGGTTCCTTGTCTAGCTTACGAAGCTGGGACTTATCTTTTGGATCAAGTGCCAGAACATCGGGAGGGATAACCAGAAAATGCGAAGATGGACCGCGAGTTCCATCCTCTGAAATGCAGCGAATACCTGCGATATATTCAACCTTCTCCGCGTCTCCTGTGCCCTTTATCTCCTTCTCTTCCTCTTCGGCTTCAATTGATTGCGAAGCACGTACATTGACGTAGAATAGATTGTTTCCTAAACGCTCCTGCGAAAGTAAGACACGTTCTCCACCATCGATGATGAAGTATCCTCCCAGCTCGAACTTGCATTCCCCAGACTTGAAGAGCTGGTCGGGGTCGAGTGCAGACAGATAGCAGAACTTGGACTTGATCATTAGAGGGAATTCAGCTACCAGAACATTCTCGAATGTGCGGACAATCGGCTGTCTATCTGCAAATGAGTATTCGATTTCAAGTGTAGCACGAAGAGCAACTGAGTAGGTGCGATTTGTCAGGCGACATACATTCGGAAGAATCGCGTTATTGAGTTCGTCTACAGGAAGCGAATAGGATATGCGAGTTCCGTCCCGGCCGCCAATATAGATACGGATCGCCCGATTGTCTTCAGGAAGCAATAACTGCAGTGGATTCGACGCCTTCAAGAACACCGGAATCTTAGTCGCGAGGAGATCATCGAACGAATCAATGTGGTGCTGCACAATCGGATTTGTCGTGTCTCGATAGAAGACGTCGCAGATATGTTTGGCAGGCTCCATTGAATACTTGTCAGAAGAAGAGTAAAGGATGACAACCCCGACGTGGATCTACGTGTCCTCAACAATCGTGTTTCTCGTACTGTTTGCAGTCGTATATTACTACGTGCTCAAACCGTCTATCATTATTCCTGTGACCGAATCAATTACTACGTGCCCTTCACGATGGAAATACGAGAACGAGATGTGTGTTCCACAATATACTACAAATTGTAAACCATTCGATCCTTCGAAGAAAATAGACAGATGTGATATTGCACGTTCATGTGGAACGGAGTGGCCCGGTCTTACGTGTTCATAAAAAATCTCAGTCCTCAGTAGATGCAGTACACTGATGGTTCGAGTATACAACACCATCACCTACATCGTCTTGCAGTTGAACATTCAATTCGAGACGCAACCGTTCATCCAGATGCACTAAAAACGTGGGAAATACCTCCAGATGTGTTGAGTAGACTCGACAAATATTTCCTCTCGAGGAGAAACTTCAAACGGTACGAATGTCGAGAGAAGAGAGTCGTACATAGTCATTGCACATGCACGCACTGTCATTATGGTCGTAAGGAGCTTGGTGTAACTGGTGTAAAGACAGTCGAACTAAGTGATGTGGATAAGGTCTGGATACGGATAAAAATGAACAAAACTAAAATCCCTGAACACTTATGGTCTCATCATGAGCACGGAATTGTATTTACTCCATGTGGATGTCATTATTGCACATTCGGTCGTCTGCATGTTCAAATATATCCTGTCAGGCATCCTGATAGAACTGTTGCACCTGTGATGAACCATATTCCGCATCTGGTTCAAGTGCATCCGCCCATCGAACACTTGGCTGTCCCCGAGCTGCCAGTTGCCGCACCGCCAGTTGCCGAGCCGCCTGTCCCTGAGCCAATTGTGGAAGATCCGCCAGTCCGCCTGCGAATCAAGGTCTGGCCCCCACCGGAAACAGAGGAGATACTCATTTACAATTCGTCTGGACAGAAACGCCTTACTCATAAATAAAGTGTAGACACAATATGCTTTCAGAATCACATCGGCCTGACTTTCTAGAAGACGTATTTGGACATGAAGCCGCAAAAGGTGTATTAACACAGTATCTTCGGGAAAACAAACGGTCGACTGCGGTTCTACTTATGGGAACGCCCGGAATTGGGAAAACAACCCTTGCACTTGCAGCTGCACGATCCCTGATGTACGAACCATTTGAAGTGAATGCATCCAGAAAACTACGATCTCATCAAGACGTGCAGACATTACGTGATTCGTGCATGGCACCCGTAAACTTTACGTCCTTTTTGAAGTACGATGTTCCTCGCAAAACATGTGTTATTCTTGATGAAATTGATGGTAGCGATCCGCATGCACAGCGAAGGGTTCTCGAATGGATCAAGGATCCAGCTCGTCTTGTTCCGATCATTATGACTGCAAATGAAGAACCGGTTATCTTCAAGAGAGAACGAATGTCCGTACTCTTTTGTAGATGCACACCGTGCAACTCATTGACCTTATATGAACATTTAGCACCACCCTGCACATTTGCTGAGTTTCAGATTCTCACGAAAGAGTGTCTTCACGATGTTCGGCGGATTTGGAATCGGTTGCAGTATGGGCACTCAGATCAGATTCAGACATGTCCCCTGACTGGGGACCCCGTAAAAGATCTGCGTCTTCAGCAAGATACGTTTTATAAAACAGATCCCATACGGCTTGCGATTGAATCCATTGATATCTCACAATATTCTTCCCATTGTCCTGATTCACAATCGTCGCCATAAACTGCTTTTGATTATGAAATACCTGACTCTTATTTACAGTGTTTAGATCGTGGCCAACGACAAGCAAAACATCAAAGGGATCTAATGATACCGTTTTTGCCTTCCACTTTTGGCAAAACGATGTCTCTTCCCCGCGTTCTGCCTTCTTATCAAATCGATTCTTCTCGGCATAGCTGCGGCGTAGAAAGAATGATGCACATGTTCCCTGGTGTTCGGGATAGGGTCCGACCTTCAGCATAATGTTCTCCTTTGTCAGGAAAACATGCATCTCCCTACAGATTGCTAGGCCAGCAAACGGTGCCTTTGCAAGTGCAGCAATCTGCTTCTCGAACCGCTGAGGCATATAATAGTCATCATCGTCCCACCATGCAAGATACTCTGCGTCTGTCTTGAGGCCCATCTCGATGCACATATTACGCAATGTTCCCAGAGGAGTTCCGGGAGGAATTCTAGTATAGACAATCTTGATATCCGTGCATGCCTTTACAGGTTCTTCCCAACCAGGTTTTCCAGGATCAGAATTGTCGAGAATAATCCACGTAATCTTTGGAAGTCCGACTGTTTGTCTACGCAAACACGTAGACGACATCTCCCACATATGGGGGCGATTACGCGTTGGCGTGAGGACCGCGATGCTCATTATTTTGATTAATGGGCCTTTCACGTATATCGTTCCGACACACCGGGCAGTGGACTGATCGCCTGAACCACTGATTTAGGCATTCTCTATGAAATGAATGAGAACAGTTACGCAACTTGACACCGGTTTCTTCTGTGAGTACAGCCATGCAGATCGGGCATGCATTTGTCGTAGGTCCAGATGGAAGTATCGAGGCCGCAATTTGAGCGGGCGATGCAAGTACCGAAACATCCGTTAGATTATCTCCTCCACTCACAACGCTAATCATCATCTGCCGAATGAGCTCTGTTCCGAGCCGGTCGCCTGACGGCATACGCGAAATCTCCCGAAGCAACGATATATATGCTTCCTCGTTACGTAAAAACTGATACATTGCGGGTATCTGTACTCGACGAGTATATGTAAGACGAGCCCTCGAAAGATCTGCGAGAATACTTAGAATTAAGTCCATTACTATAGCCATGATTGTTTTGTTTAAACCTTCTTCTTCAAGAAGGCATCCATTGGACCACGCTGGTTTCCAACGACAATCTTCTTTAGTTCTGAGTTTCCTAGGAACAGAAGTGTATCCAACTGCTTTTCCTTCTGATCGAGAACCCACAAAGTTGCCTCCTCCTCCTTCTCTTCCACCGTTTCAGACTTTGCCCTTTCGAGTGCAGTATTGTAGAGTTCAGTATACGATGTAGATGGCTGCTTGAATCCAGTCATCTTCTCAATGCAGAGTGCAAACAACGATGCGACCGGATTCTGAATTTGATTGGTAATATAGAACTCTGAATCCGGAAGAAGTTTATTGTCCTTGACGTACTGCAGATCCTCGATACGATCTCCTTGCAGAACCTTCTTATCCTGCGTCTGCTTCTTGATATATACAAACTGCATTCGATCTCCAACATTCGGTGCATTTCCAGGATCACGCTTCGTCATCCGATCCGCAAGCACGCGATGGGCAATCTTTGTCCGATCCTTGTAATCATCTCGAAGCTGCTTGGTAATCACAAACTTCTCAATCGGAACATCTGCCTTCAGGATTCGAGTCAACATGGACTTAACAAAGTCGGCCGCCTCTGCAACCGGCTTTCGGTCTAGAAGCATATCCAGTGCTCCTCCAAACACATCCTTTACAATCGGTGCATTGTCACGCCGCTTCAGTACAATCCCCATTGACTTCCGCTTGCACTTGGTCGGATCATCTTCGTACATCATACCGACATATCGCTTGCGGCAGAAGAGAATGAATGGGTACAATGTCTTCTCGTAACCAATCACGAATGCTCGATGGGGGCACCGACTTGTGATTAACGCCGCCGCTTTCCGACCTAGTTCCATGCTCTCCACAAGATCCTTCGTCGGGAATTTGATGAAGATTGAATCCGTATCTCCATAAATCACTTCACCATTGAACTCCTTCTCGACCGTTTCCTTTGCAAAGAGAAGCGATCGGCGACCAACGTACGTTGTACATGCCGCCACGCATGTCTTACGAATTGGAGATGTGCGACTGCCCATCTGACCGTACACTGAATTCGCGACTACCTTATACGCCATTTGCAGACCGTTAAACACCGACTTCTGTGCATCGTCGTACGTATCTTCAATTGTATTCACATTTGTGCGATCAAGAGTTTGCCCGCCCTTGATTGAAATTACATCCCCCTTCTCGGACACCAGACCAGTATGCTGCGTACCGTCCTTGCATGTCACTGTCTTGTACTCTGCCATCTGCCTCGATTCCTTTCGCTTTGCGAGTAGAATCTGCAGCGTTTGCGGAATCACTCCAATTCCAAGCGGAGCTCCCTCTGGAGGCCGAAGATATACGCACACGCATGTGCCATTGTCTGCAGAGAATCTCAGCTCATTGAATGTGAATCCCTGCTTCTTGTACTCAGCAATCGCATCGTTTGAGAGGCCAGACACAGACTTTACCTTTCCCTCTTCATCGTAGTACTTCTCTTGTGCAAGTGTGTCCGGAGACAGATTCTCACCAATCATCGAAGACGGATACAGCGAATTGTAATCCAGAACGGGGATCGGCTGATCAAGGTACATACCAATCTTCGGCGGGATCACGATCGCTCCCTCATATCCTATTCCCTCTCCAGGTTCAGCCTCTTGTGTCAGGATAATCTGATTGCGATTCATAGCTTCGAATGCAATTCGAGAGTAGATCTTGATTCCCTGGCCTCGGAGGAACAGATAGCTCATCGGAACAATACATACATCGGCCATACCGCGAGCATTCACGAGCGTATCAAGTTTTGCCATGAGTGTGGCCACCAGATCACAATCCTGGATACAGTACCGAGCAATCGTTGCCCTGTCCTCGGGCGTTCCCATCTGCATGCGGAAGATATCCGCAGGATGGATATCGTCCTTTGTAAACGACCACTCCACCATCTTCCGCGTCGCAGGATCAAGGTCCTCGAACAAGGACACTCCGGCCGAAAGACGAACCTCGAACGAATTCGACTTGACGTCGGTTACCAAGAACTTCTCACCGTCACGATACGGGTCACTTGTATTTCCAACAATATCGAAGCAGACATAGTTATTCACTCGAAGTCCGCGAGTCGACTTTGTAAACACTCGAGCACCCTCCACCTTCACGACCTTATCGCGAAGAAATACAGCTGCAACGCTATCTAGCTTGTACGAATCCAGAGTGTGCTCACGACGCATGTTGAGAAGAAGATCAATCGCCAGACGGCCAGGCATGCGAATGTAATTGACATCGTACTTTCCGCTGGCCAGTTCGAATGTCTTGTGCTCGAGCAGCTCCTCGGTGAGAGGCTTCGGCCGCTTTGAATTTCCAACGCGTGCACGACCAAACTGAAGCTTCAGCTTCCGGAACTGAGCCCGACGAACGAGATACGCATCATCGAAGCCAAATGTATTGTAGCCGCAGATAATATCCGGATTCTCCTTTCCGATGAAGTTTGCGAACTCTTGCAGAAGATCTGCCTCCGATGGAAACGACTCGATCAGAGGATCCTCTGTTGCAGTTCCAAGAACAAGAACCTTTCGAAGGATTGGAGCCATCATGTCAGTTGACCATCGCATGGTAATACCGATCTGGATAATCTGATCGGAGGGATTCGTAGCCATTGGAAACTGACCAGACTCTGAGAATACCTCCAAATCGTAGCAACATACCTTGAGAGGGATTGTAGATCCTGAGTCGCTACTGATGTCCTGGTAATCTGCAATATAACAGCGGTCGCAACGGATATCTTCATTCTCCGAGTTCGGATCAAGCTTCTTCGGCTGAAACAGGAACGGGCTAGCAGGGGAAATGCCGCGTTCGTGGAAGAACCGAAGGAACGGTGGGATATTCGCCTCATACAGAACTGCATTCTCTGACTTGGCCAATTTGATTGCCTCGCGGTAGGAGAAGAGCGTCGGACACTCTACCTTCAGAACCTCGATGGCCTTGAATCCGTTAAACCCTGCAAAGATGTCAAATTTCTCGTGTGTGGATGTCTTGATTCCGGTTCCGAAGACAACACCGTCCTGCGGCTTCATGTAGAAATAGGGCTTGAAGTTTAGAATTCGCACACGAAGCGTCTCCTTGTCTGGAGATCGTCCATATGCATCGATTACGTAGTTCTGCCCAAAGTCGTGCTCTTGCCAATCACAGGGTTGCATGCGGCGGACCATTCTAGTTACCCTTATTTAAGGGGCGTTTGAATCACTTCGGTTTTGACGGCATTTTTCTCTCTTGATACAGAACAAGATGTACCAGGAGCCCCTCACGCACAACCCTACGTCGTGGTTCTTCTCTACCACGAGACCGAAGAACGACACTGTGAAACAGGATCAGGAAGCGGTCCAGAATTCGAATGCAATGTCGTTGCAGATGACTCAGTGGAACGAACAAACGGATAGTTGTAGCATGCATCAGACAATTGGCCTCGCGACTGGATTTCCAGCACTGAACTATACTGGAAATTATGGAAATACTGCTGTTGGAGGTTGTGATATCAACCTATATTCCCGCCTAAGGCTCGGTGACGAAGGGACATTTCGCGTAAAGGGAAATCAACAGCTCTTTCCACGTCCTTGGGCAACAACTCCGAATATGGGTGGCGGCCCCTCTGTAGCGGATAAGGATACTGAGAGTTATTTATGGCAAGCCGCACCGATCCGACAGACAAAGGAATGTGGAACCGTTACCGATAAGACCTTTCCTAATTATTGGACACCTATGATCCCGGAACTCAGATCAGAAATGCATGATGTGAATACATATGTCGAACAATGGACGCGCGGTGGAGAAGCGTCTCGCTTAAACGTGAAGAATCGCGTCCTTAACTAGTAATAATGAAGGTCGTTCTCTTTTGCATGCATATGCCAGACAGATGTGGGGCGTTTTTCCACGATGTTTCAGCGGCAAAGGGGTTGATTTCAAAGGGACATTCGGTTTCATTCGTATATACTGAACGTTCAACTGGAGTTCCCGTGAATGGGACTTATCGTGGAATTGGATTCAAGCATTATTCGGTTGCAGAATCCGAGCTATCTGCTGCAGATGTTTGGACTACGCCCCACTATCCGATTGCGGTGAAGGTGCGTAAACTAAATGAACGGTTTCAGAAGCCGTTAATTATCACTGCACATTTTGGAGAAGAGCTTTCTATTTTCGAGAGGCCTGGCCCTACATCAGAAGCTGCTCTGTACGTATCTAAGTTCATGAAGAATTATGCAGATGCAAATCTACACAATGCATCATCAATCAAACAGTCTGCTGTAATCTATCCGATCATTCTCAAAAATGATGTTACTCTTCCAGAAGATAGAGAGCCCGGAACGTACGTTACACTTGTCAATGGAAATATGCTCAAGGGTGTTGACATCTTTCTGCGAATTGCAGATAAGATGAAGGATACACAGTTCCTTGGAATTAGACCCTATTATAGACATGTGAATGTCCACGATACGGATAATGTTACATGGGAATCCTATACAGATGATGTACGAAAAGTCCTTGCAAAAACAAGGGTTCTGATCGTTGCGTCCTACACCGAAAGCTGGTCGCGTATTGCATTTGAAGCAATGTATAATGGTATTCCGGTTGTATATAGCAGACCATATGAATCTTCATCTCTTCCAGGCGGAACAACACACGCGATGAAGGAGTGGATAGAAGATGGAGCAATCGATGTAAACAGATCGTCTATAGATGAATGGGTTGCAGCAATCGAGTTATTAAAGGATCCAGATACGTATGCCGAGTGGTCGAAAAAGGCGTCAGAACAATCTCGAAAGATCAACGTCTTTTCAATGGTGGATGCATATGAGAATTTCTTGCGAGACTTTTCTACAAAGTACAAATCTGGTGTTACTGTTTCTGCGAGGGCTCCTCAGAAATCATCGGGAGCCCCTCCAGCCGAACCGCCGCGCCTTCCGACGATGGGGGTAATCCCCCGAATGTCATTCTCTGGGGGCCGCTTCGGGAGGAAGAAGTAGGTGGATTCGCCATTATATCCGAAATCACTCGAGCCTTTGATAGATTCTCTCGAACTTCATCTGTGAGTCCATCGTTATTCGTAGGTTTTACTGGAATATGTCTAGAACCCATGCATTCCGGAGGCTTCAACAGAAACGCAACAACTTCAACCAAATCTGTTGTATTCAACGATTTGATTGCGGCTTCTGCATCTACACGAGAACAATCTGCAATTGAACATACCCTTTCAATAAATTGGTCTCCCATCTTTTCTATGACAAGAGTAATACACGAAGATGCGTTTCATAAATGAGCTATGCCCGCCCGCCCTGCTGTACTTGCTTTTTTTAGTTGTAAATGTCGGTCTTGATATATCAGGCCTTCATCTCTACACTGCTCTACTCAAGACTCTGTTTGGAGGAGCCACCGTATATGCACTTGAACTCCTTTGCAAGCTTGATCTAGGAATTGTTTCATGGTTCGTCGTTGCTATGCCGTTCGTGATAACAGCACTTGGCACTTCCATCGCACTTGGCCTTGATCTCGATGCCAATATCAACAAGGTTGTTTCAGGAAAAACGAATCCGTTTGAAGTTATTCAACAGGTTCAGGTGACATATTAAACATGCAGTCAATACTTACATCCTTCTTCTTTCATGTATCGTATTTCTACACATATATTCGTTACCTGTTTCAGTACATGTTTCGCCCCACATCTGCATACGAGATCAAGGACGCTACTGCTGAAGGTGTAGTTCGTGTCACGCGCCATCTTCCGTCCGGAAAGGTTAAGGTAGCTTTGATCCTCTCTCCAAATACCACTACTGACCCATTTCGACCCATCAAACCTGTATGGTGGTTCATTGGTGCAAAGCTGAAGAACGGTGATGAAGTCTGCATGACAGATGTTCTGTTTCCATACCAAGTTGCTGGGAATGTGATTACAAGAACCTTGATGGCTAGCCTCAATCCAGAGATTGAGAATGATGTTGCAGCATGGATCTATCTTGACGCTGCGACATTTGAGCAGATGGAAATTCCTGCCGAGGGAATAACACTGCATGGAGTTGAGTCACATACCGAAGATGTATCCGACTCGGAGTAAACGTGCAAATTTACTGTTTCTTTTGAACCAGCAAGGAGATCCCGCCGCCCTTGCATGGAAATACATTGAGCTTCAAAAACAAATCCGTTCGGACGTGTTTGTGGAGCGTGTTCGTTTTTACAATGACCTAATTGTCCAGCCCATTCTTCTGATTATGTTTTGGAGTGGAATTCTGTTCTGTCCGTGGATTCTCGAATGGATTGGATTCGACGTTGAGTGGTCTCTTTGGAACCTTTTCTTCTGGATACTCTCTGCCATGCAGACCACTCTTCGTTGCAGCAGTTTGTGTTCGACCTTATGGGAGTTCTCAGCACTTTCAGAGACACTCGAGTATTGGAAGCATGTAACGCATAGTGCAGGCGGCCCCTTTATCACCGGTCCCGCTCTCTATTCACCCCTTCTCTATGCAGATGCAATTGCTAGAATTAAGTACTCATTGGAGACATCCCTCCGAAAGTCTTCTTGAACGTATCGATTAATTCAGCACCCTGACGAACCTGTGGACCTAAACCAGCAAGTGTCTCAATCAACTCTTTTTGAGTTGCCATGAGTTCCTGTGTATCATTTCTCATCTGTACAACCTGCTCGGGGTCGAGCTTGCGGTACGCGTGCAGCAATGTTGTCCCTGCATCGAGATGCGGGTCGTCGCTATGCGGTTCAGGATCCTTCTTCTTGTTTTCAAGTGCATCTTCAGACGCACTCTGATTATCGAACCGCTCAAGGATATACGACCTTCCCATGAGTGCAACTACAAGTACAGTGACAAATCCGACGAGAACACCTACTGTCCACGGGAGCTTCAGTCCGTACGATGTAATTACAGTGAGACCGACAAACCACACAGAAAGGAATCCCAGATTGTTTTTCAGAAGGACATACTCAGTTGCAGCAAACAGTGCAAGTGCCACTAGGAGATCATATTTCATCCTTTGATTCTTAGAGTGTTAATAAATCGGGGTAGCATCGGGAATTCCCGCGGCACCCTTCCCGAAAAATCCATATCCAGCACGGGGAACATTCAGTGCAAGATCGTGGCCGCCACCACGCCGGGTCTTACGGTGCCGACGACCACCCTTTGTACGACGACGTCTCCGCCCACCCATTACATTGTTACCTCCGCGTGTGGCTGAAGCACCGCATGCCTCACCCCGATTACTGTCAATCTGAGGGAATCCGCCATAACTCTGCGTTACGTTCGTCGTATAGGAACCGCCACGTTTCATGGTTCTACGTTTGCCCATTTATTCCTTGAACGCGATTATTTCCCACAGGTCATCCACCTTTTTGCATTTTGCTTCAAATACATCTCCCATCTCTCGAAGCTTCTTAGATAGCTCAAGAGTGGGGACGTTCAAGTATCCATCTTCAACCGCATAGACGTCCGGTGTATCTGTCTTGCGAATTGTATGGTACTGTTCGATGCTAAACGTCCCAATATCTCCAGGACTTGTCGAATAATGCTCGTATCCCTTTCCGGTCGTTGGGCGAAGTGATAAACGTACAGATTCAAAGGACGGGCATGGAGTATAACAATACTTAAAGAATCCGTGCAGAATCTCCTGACGCTGAGAAAACGACATTGTTTTATGTACAAGAACTCCCTGCCAGATGAATATATCTGCAAGATAGAGTACCTTCTTATCCCGTTCAACTCGAATCACCGTGTCGTCAAAACAACGTTCATCAATTGAGATTGTAATGGGTTCAAAGGAAAGCTGCGATCGTCCTACAAAAAATGCCTGAGCCGGTCGCTGCAATACGATCCATCCACTCTTTCCACCCACCTGTGCTGCACGAATTGATTGGTCGTCTCGTGGAGTTCCTAGGCGTGTCATTGTTCGATCACTTTGCCACTGATATAGGCGGTGGAAGCGGTTCATTGTTGACCACAGGTACTTGTGCCTTTGAAGCATTTTCTACGTAAGACGGGAGGTCGGCAGATGTCTTCGTGTAGTCCGGGAGAGGGGGCTGTGATGGGAGCGGCAGAGTAGACGGAGTCACAACTACCGGTGCAGGCGGAGGCGGCGCGGCCACGACAATCATCGGCTTCTGGGGAGGATATAAGAACCTCGAAAGCCAAAATACACTCAGGTGGAGTGTTAGAAGAAGTGCAAGCGTTCCTCCTGCAAATGAGAAGAAGTCAAGAGGAGTCATTTCCGTTTATCATCTCGAACGTTTTTCGGTAGGTATAATTAAACACACATGTCCTCTGACCTATCAAGTAATACAGTATCTGTTGTCGAACCCGTTGCGGTTGTAGAGGAGTCTCTTTTTACAGGAAAGCTTTCATGGCCGTTCCCCGTGACGGAGTGCCTTATGATTGTCGCAAAGCTCGAGCTGACTGTTAAGGACAAGACAGATGCCGAGAAGCTCGTGATGCTGCAGACATTCCTCAAGAAGGAGCTTTCCAGTTCGGAAATTTCTGAAGAAGAGAAGACAACTGCGACTCGCTTTGTGGACGAGACCCTCCCTCATGTGGTGCAGGCTGTACTGGTCGTCTCGAAGGGACAGGTTTCCTTGAAGGTGGTCGAGACACAGGTGGTGGAGGCTGTGAAGGAGAAGGTGGCGGAACTTGCGGAACCCGCGGCGGCGGCACTCGCGACGGTCGAGGGGAAGCTTGCAGAGGTAGTGGGTGCTGCAAAGGTGGAGGAGTGGAAGAAGGACGTTGTGGCGATTGTACCTGCTTCTTGGTGGGGATGCTTTCCGAAACGGGTAAAAACAACGATTGTCCCTCCGCCCAAACCGACGGAGAGTACTGTATCCGTGTAATCTCTTCGATTAGGTCAACAGAATAGATTGTTGTTGGATACGGAATCGGTTTGATTTCAACAAACCCCGAATCATGCAAAAAAAATTGACAGGCTGTCTTCTCTGTTGTATTGATGCATATCTCTCCGCTCCAGATCCTCTTTATCTTAGATACTGTCCCCGAGGGCAATGTGTAGAGTTCTCGCTTCAGTAGGCGGTACATTCTCTGCCATAATAGCGTAGAATCGAGGTAAGTGATAGAAGAGGTCGCTCAAGATCAATGTATCGTTAAGCGAGTTGTGCAGAATAAGACCAGGTGGCTTGCCAACCAGCTTGGTATACAACTCATACAACTTTGGAAAGCGATATGCATTCCCCCACTTGAATGCATAATTGATCTTGGTAATCGATTTCCCCTCTTCTGCAGTACAGATCTTGGGCACCCAAGGAACAAGCCGAAGAGACTGTGCACGCCAAATATATGCGTTCGAGACAACATTCATGTCAAACTCCATGTTGTGTGCAACTACATAGTCGCAACCAGACATATCTGCAATAAACTCGCGAAGCACACTTCCAACGTCCTTTCCTTCCTTTTCAGCCAATTCTTGAGAAATACCGTGGATATCCACGGATTCCTTAGGAATTATCCAGCTCGCGGGGTAAATAAGTGTAGATGAACTCTTGAGTGTGCGCTGAAGCTCGTCCTTGATAACCCATGAAATAGAAACAATGTCAGGCCAGTTTCCAGGCTCCTTGCAGGCGGGTATCTTGCGGTTCTTCGGCAGCCCAGTTGTCTCGGTATCAAAGAAGAGGAACTTCATTTTGTACTAGTCAGTGGTCTTTATGAAAGAGGATTCGTTTTGACGTCTACATGTGCATCAGGCCCAAAATCACAAAGAAGAACACGACGGTGTGAACGAAGAGTCCATAACCAGTGGGCTGGCCGGCCTCCGC
>Ga0207909_1000090_pt1 | contig 34784 bp, 27 predicted proteins | sample LakMenEpi05May10_FD_150672 | JGI IMG/M metagenome (GOLD analysis project Ga0207909, IMG submission 150672) | Freshwater microbial communities from Lake Mendota, WI - 05MAY2010 deep hole epilimnion (SPAdes) | ecosystem: Environmental > Aquatic > Freshwater > Lake > Epilimnion/Euphotic zone ...
CCATGGAAATTGGGTTTTATTGAATGGTAACCAGACTGCAGTACTGGCCTTCAATTATATGATTGAAGCCAGGCGTAAAAAAGGGCTGTCCAAAGACAACGATATGGTTGTCAAAACCATTGTCACCACTGACCTGATAGACATCATATCAGCAAAGAATGAAATCAAATGTTACAATGTACTCACAGGTTTCAAATGGATTGCAGAACTGATTAAATCCAAGGAGGCCCATGAAAACTATATCATTGGTGGAGAAGAATCTTATGGCTTGATGATAGGTGACCAGTTAAGGGACAAGGATGCTGTTAGTGCTGTGGCCTTCCTTTGTGAAATGGCAGCCTATGAGAAGGATGCAGGTAAAAGTTTATTTACAAAACTGGTAGAGCTTTACAAAGAATACGGACTTTTTAGAGAGCATCTCATATCAATTACCAAAAAGGGGAGAGACGGTCAGGCACAGATTGCAGCAATGATGGATACATTCAGAAGCAATCCTCCTTTAACCCTGGGTGGTGTGCCCGTTATTGGACTCTATGATTATGAAAAAAGAGAGGCCAAAGATTTTGCCAATGGACAAGTCTGTGCTATTGATCTTCCAAAGAGCAATGTGCTCCAATTTGTACTGGAAGATGGCAGCAAAATCAGCGCAAGGCCATCAGGTACAGAGCCTAAAATAAAATTTTATTTTAGCGTACAGGGTAAGCTGGATCAAGTAGAAGATTTTGATGCAGCCTATGCATCCCTGGGTGATAAGATCAATCTGATCATTGCTGAACTGGGGTTGGTATAGTAGATTTCAAAAATTTATCAAGGGGATACAGACATGAGGAATATAGATGATAGGCCTGTTCATAAAGGACTTAGAAACAAGTTGGTCAACCTTATCAGGGAGAAGGGAATTACCGATGAAAATGTCTTACAGGCATTGATGAATGTTCCTCGTCATTTTTTTCTTGATTCCGCATTTGAACAACAGGCATATGAAGACCGTGCTTTTCCAATAGGCGAGGATCAAACCATTTCACATCCTTATACGGTTGCCTACCAATCCCAACTTTTGCAAATCAAGCCATTTGATAAGGTTTTGGAAGTGGGCACAGGAAGTGCATACCAGGCAACTGTTCTATGTGAGTTGCAGGCAAAGGTTTTTTCTATCGAACGGCAGAAAAAACTTTTTGATGCCAACAAGGAATTTCAATTCCTTAAAAAGTACCATACGTTGAGGATGTTTTATGGTGACGGTTTTGAAGGTTTACCAACTTTCGCGCCATTTGATAAGGTATTGATCACTGCTGCTGCACCATTTGTCCCTGAAAAGCTCTTGGCCCAATTAAAGATAGGCGGATGCATGGTTTTGCCTTTGAATGAAGGGGAAATACAGCGCATGCACAGAATTACCAAATTGGCCGATGGGAGCTTTGAAGAGGAAAAATTTGATGAGTTTTCATTTGTACCCATGCTATTGGGTAAAAGAAGATAAAAAAAGCCGCTTGTTGTCAAGCGGCTTTTTTATGATGGTTGTTATTGCATTTGCATGCCTTCCTGCATGCCATCCATTCCACTTTTTGTATTTTTTCGTTTGAATATTGTTGCATCAACTTTTCCAAAACGATAGCTGAAGTTCAGTCGAAACACCTGCCAATCACGCCTTCTTGAATTGGTTTGGGTAAAATACTGTGATTCAGAATAAGAACCATATACTTTGGTTTTGAACATATCGTTCATGCTCAATGTTAGTGATCCTCTTTTTTCTTTCAGGAAATCCTTCTTTAGGGCAAATTCAAATCCATAATTGGGTTTAACATAGCCCTGGGCAGAAGTTTGCTGGAATCCACCCCAGCTTCCGCCACCCATGCTGCTGCCACCACCACTTCTGCCGCCGCTCCATCCACCACTTGAATTGTTTTGTGGCAAGATTGATTTGCTCCTGAAATCGTAGGCCAGTTGAAGGGTGAAATTCGCTGGAAGCTTGATGTTGGCATTGGCTTTTCCAAATAAGCTGAACAATGAATTGTTGAGGTCAACCTGAAGATTGTTGCTGTTGATGCTGGAATTGAAGAAGTTGAGGTTGGTGGTCAACTCAAGCCATTTGGTAAGAGGGTTTCTGGAGGTCATTTCGAGGCCATAAGCACGGCTGCTATTGGCATTGATATAGGTATTGACGAGGATGTCCTTCCCTGGAATCGTGCTGGCTTCTTTAACCTGAAAGCGGGTCATCAGGTTATCCGTTTGTTTGTAGTAAGCAGAAACCAACAAACTGTTATTCCCTTTGAATGTTTTTTGATAGTTCAGTTCAACGGAGTTGGTAAATTCAGGAATGAGGTCTGGATTACCCCTGCTGATGTTCAAAGAATCGGTATAGTCTACAAAAGGCAGAATCTGGAAGAAACTTGGCCTGTTTATTTTTCTTGCATAGCTGAATTGCAAATCCTGGGTTGGGGTGATCTGGTGCGTAAAATTAAGGCTAGGGAAGAGGCTCAATGGATAACTGTTTCCAAAACTCTTACCTGTTGTAATTAAAGTGCCAGTATATTTAGAGTTTTCAGCCCTCAGACCAATCTGGTAGTTGGTTTTCTTGCCAATTACATTTCCATAGGTACCATAAACCGCCAATACCTTGTCATTGAATTTATAGTTGGCATTGATAGAGGTGATGGGAATATACTGGTTCAAGGCAATGTTGTAAATGTAATTGAGGTTTTCACTTTGGAAATCCCTGATGGCAGCCCTGAATCCTAGTTCCATTTTGGATGATTCACCCAGCGGATTGGTGAAATCAGTTTGAATGGTGTACAAAGAATTTCCGCCCTCACCATTTTGCTTTTGATTGATCAGGCCCCCTTTAGGGTTGCTTTGCAAATCAAAATATTGGGTTTGAAAACCGCCATTGCTCTTGTTGTTGCTTTTGTTGTAGTTGAAATCAGCGGTCAATTCCATTCCTTTTTTGCTAAAAAGATGTTTGAAACCTACGGCAGAACCATAATTGTTGAAGTTATACCCTGAGCTGGTGGCCCTTTGGGATAGAATTGATTTTGTTCCAGTAGTAAACAGCGTATCTGTTTTTATGGACAGTTTATCTTCATTATTGAACTCACCCATCACCAGGCTGCCTGAAACAGTCAATGCATTCCTGTTGTCGATAAAATAGTCTAATCCAGCCCTGTTGTAATTGAAAAATCCGAGGCTTTTGGGGTTGTTGGCTTGGACATAACGGATGGAAGGATAGGCAAAGAATTCCTCCCTGATGGATTCTCCCTCACCGATAGATTTTCTTTTGTTGTACATGGTACTGGCAAATAGATTCACCTTGTCTTGCTTGATGTTGATATCACCGCCAAAATTGGGCATCAGCCTTGAGTCAATTCCTGCACGTAGATTACCATTATAACCTGCTTTTCTGTTTTTCTTGAGCACAATGTTGATAATGCCAGACATTCCACCTGAGGCATCAAATTTGGCAGAGGGATTGGTGATGAGCTCTACACTTTGAATGGCATCGGAGGGTATTTGGTCAAGTGAAAGGTTGGTGGGTCTTCCATCTACGAAAATGGTTGGAGATGCATTCCTGAGGCTAACATTACCGTCAATGTCTACATCAACACCAGGAATGTTCCTCATCATCTCTGAAGCGGTTTGTCCGGCAGAAACAAGGTTCTTTTCAACGTTAAAGATCTTCCTGTCTACGCCCATTTGCATGAAGGGCTTCGTACCCACTACCTTGATTTCCTCCAGTTGTTTTGCATCAAGTTCAAGCTTGATATTTCCAAGATCAACGTCTGCATTGCTCATGATTTTTGAAAAATCATTGCCGTTGGGGCCGAGGTCAAACTTTACTGGTTTTTCCAGGGTAAGATACCCAATGGCTGTGACCCTCAGGATAAATTGACCCCTTACAGGAAGACCTTCAAGGCTGAAGTCACCATTGCTCTTGGTCAACTGACCACCAATAATTTTGGTTTTCTTTGCTTTGGTTGTGCTATCAAAAACGGATTGTACAAGTTGAACAGAAGAGGCCTCAACCCCTTTATTGGTTTTGGCATCCATGATTTTGCCGTAAAATCGACCAATATTCATGTTTTGGTTGGCTCCGGATGGTCTACCACCTCCAGGATATTGAGCAAAAGTGTTAAGCGATAGGAAAGTCAATAAGGCAAGGAATAATTTTGACATTAAGCTGTGTTTTGATGGATTGGATGCTTTTTGATCCTTTAAGCATTCGTATTGAAAGTCAAGTAAATGTTAAACAAAAAAGGATGAATTAAGTTCAGGATGTCAATAAAGTGATTAAAACCTGTAAAATACCAATGAGCAGACCTAAAACACCGCCAATAACTTCAACAAACCTGAATTCTTTGGACATGATCTGGTTGAGTATGGATTCCATTTTATCACTGGAGAATCCAGAAACCTTTTCTGTTACCATTTTTTCAAGATCAAGTTGAGATTCTATGTTCTTCATGTAGGAACCAATGATTTCAGGGAACATGGATTCCAGCTCCTGCATGAAGACGATTTTTAATTGGTTGATGGTATTTTGTCCGATAAACATGGAAATCATCGGAAAAACGCTGCTGAGTTTTTCACGAAGGAAAAGGTCGATTTTTCCTTCAACGAGGGGCATCATTTTGGAAAGGTTATCCGGATTGACAATTTTTTCCTCAATTTCTTTGAATGATAAAAGCTCCTCACTAACAAGTTTACCCAGTTTTTCTGCAAATTGTTGTTGCCTTTTGGGAAAAATACCATGAAAGGTAATCCCAAGAATTTTTTTGGGTTCTTTGGGGTGAAAAAGCATTTTTATGGCTATCCAATTGGTGAACCAACCAATAAAGGCAGATATCAAAGGGATTAAAATGAGCCAATAATTCATAGCCAAAATTTTTTACAAAGTTAGTTGATCTTAACCAAGTCAAATTCAATTTTGGTAAAGTAAACATTTCCATTAATTTTGCACTCCATCAATATGGAGGTTGTAGCTCAGTCGGTTAGAGCGTCTGATTGTGGTTCAGAAGGTCGTGGGTTCGAGACCCATCATCCTCCCTCTTTTAAAAGGGTATTCTTCATTTAGCAAGAATACCCTTTTATTTTTTCATCTTTCCTGGCTTTTTATGCTTTCTTAACATAACTTTTGGGCTCCTTTCATCACAAAAACGAACCATAAGTTCCTGAAAGGGTTAATTTTGAATATGTCATCTAAATTTTTACAATTTATGTTCAGTAAAAAATCCTTACCAGTCGTGATCGTTCTTGTGTTGGCAGGTTTGTTGTTAACCTTCAATTCCTCAGGTATTGGTAATCCTCCAGATAAATACCAGCTGATTTTTCAGCAGGTGGCAGATATGCTGGAAGCTGCGCATTACAGCCCCAAAAAAGTGGATGATGTTTTCTCGCAGAACATTCACAAGAAATACCTGGAAGCCTTAGATCCGGACAAGAATATTTTTCTACAATCTGATCTCAAGGATCTAAAAAAGTATGAGACCACCATTGATGACGAACTGCATGGTGCACCCATCGCTTACTTTTATGCAGTGGATCTGGTTTATGCAAAACGAACCAAAGAAGTTGCAGCATATTACCCTGAATTGTTACAGAATCCTTTTCAGTTTACCGCAGACGAATCCATTGTTTTAGAACCTGAGAAGCTTGATTATCCCAAGAATGAAGCTGCAAGAAAGGATGCATGGAGAAAAAGATTGAAATTCTTGACTCTTGAACGCCTGTCTGATCTGATGGATCAACGCAATACCATGAAGAAGGGCGATAGTGCCTACAAGGCAGATGCAGATCTCGAGAAGGATGCCAGGGCCAAAGTGAAGCTGATCATGACAAGAAATTTTGATCGGATCATTATCAAAACCAAGCCAGATGAAAGGTTTGATATGCTGGTCAATGTCATTACCAATTTCATGGATCCTCATACCACATTCTTTCCTCCATTGGAAAAAAGATCATTTGATGAACAAATGAGTGGAAGGTTTTATGGCATTGGCGCCTCATTGCGCAATGATGAAGGTGGAGCCATAAGGATTGCTACCATCGTGGCAGGTCTTCCAGCCTATAAATCTCAACAACTGGTAGTTGGCGATCAGGTATTGAAAGTTGGTCAGGCAGCTGAAGAGCCCACTGATCTCACTGGTTTTGAAACCGAAGATGCTGTAAAGCTGATCAGGGGTAAAAAAGGTACTGAAGTGAGGTTAACAATCAAAAAAGCTGATGGAACCATAAAGATCGTTTCAATGATCAGGGACGAGGTGGTATTGGATGAAACATATGCCAAAAGTGCTGTGATCATTGAAGGAGGAAAAAAGATTGGATACATATTCCTTCCTGAGTTTTACGCAGATTGGGAAAGACCCAACGGCCCAAAATGTTCTCAGGATGTGGCAAAGGAAATCATCAAACTGAAGGAACAAGCCGTTGATGGAATCATCATGGATCTCAGAAACAATGGCGGAGGTTCTTTGTATGACGTTGTGCAGATGGTGGGTTTCTTTATCCCAGAAGGCCCAATTGTACAGGTTAAAGACAGAGAGGGGAATCCTCAGGTACTCAGAGACAGGGATCGTTCTGTTTTGTATGATGGACCTTTGGCCGTGATGGTAAATGAATTTTCTGCCTCAGCTTCTGAGATCTTTGCAGCTGCCATTCAGGATTATGGTCGTGGTGTTGTTATTGGCAGTACTTCTACCTATGGAAAAGGCACTGTTCAAAGGAATATTGGTTTGGAACCCAGCACTGGTCCTTTCAACAAAGAGGCCACTGATATTGGTACCATAAAACTGACCTTACAGAAGTTTTACCGCATCAATGGTGGATCAACGCAGCTCAAAGGCGTAACACCCAATATCATTCTTCCTGACCAGTATGAAACCCTTAAATACAGGGAAAAAGACAATCCTGATGCATTGCCTTGGGATGAAATCCCAAGGGCTTTTTACAACCGTGTTTCTCCTGGCTATGACATGGATTATGTACAAAAGAACAGCGCTGCCAGGGTTGCTGCAAATCCAACTTTTAATGCCATCAAGGAATCTTCCACCCTCATGGAAACCGCTAATCAGCGGGTGTATTCACTTCAGATGAACAAATACCGTGAGGGACAGAAAAGCCTCAGGGAATCGTTCAAGAAAATTGAAGAAATGAACAAATCGACCAAAGTGATGGCAGTGAAAATGTTGGAGTTGGACGAGAAAAAACTTTCTGTTGACAACGATAAACTTGAAAGGCGCAAGCAATGGATTGGCAATCTTTCAAAAGACATTTATATCAATGAGACCTGTCAAATCATCTCTGACATGATAAGGCAGGTTGTTCTGGTTAAAGGAAATTAATGATCAGAGATGCACACCATACCTGGTGTGCAGTATTTTCCTGTGGTGTAGCCAGTGACCAACAATAATATATCCAATGGAGAGCAGGCTCATCTGCTCTCCATTGTCTGTTATACCCGAACGGTTCAGCCAATCTTCATTAAATCCTTTGAAAAGCAGGGCTGTAGCGCGTCTAACATGAATGAATTCCTGAACAAGCATTTCTAAATCATATGCTTTTTCTGATGCTATTGCATATTGGTTTTCTTCAAATCTTCTGATAGGATGAGGGTCTTGCCTGGCAATGGAAAGTGCCCTGAAAGCAAAAATCATTTCTGCATCAATACAATGCCTTAAAAGGGTATTGATGCTCCATTTGCCGGGTGCATAGGCAAATGTGCCTTCTGCTTTTGAGATGATTTGTAGATCTTGTTCAAGTAAGTTGACTGACGTGTCCAGTAAATCACTTATTTTACCTGGCCCTGCCTCTTCAACATAACGGTTGAAAAAAGAAGGGTGCCTGATGGCAGAATTCGCTGGATACATCTTACTGTTTTTTCGTTTTCTTGGTTGTTTTTTCTGTGTTCCCCTGGGTTGACTTTCTTTCCCCAGTTGTAGTAGAAGCCAGTTTGAGGGCGTCTAAAGCATTGATAATTCCTCCTGTTATTGAAAGCTGATCCAAACTTGTTTTTTCATCTTCTGTTCCAGGTTTTGTGAAGCTGGTTGTAGAAGGTTTCATAGCAGATTGCTCAATAATATGTTTTACCTGTGCTGCAGATAGATCGGGATAGTAGGAGAGAACAAGGGATGCCAAACCTGCAACGACAGGGGATGCCATGCTTGTTCCATCCTTGTCTCCATAGGTGTTCCCGCCTGGGATGGATGAATAAATCTTCACTCCAGGAGCAAAAACATTGACCTCCCTTTTTCCATAATTGGAAAAAGAAGCTGCCAAGTCTGTTTCTGTTGCTCCACTGGCCCCAACATTTATCCAATTGGTAAAAACCTTGAGGGTGTCATTTTCAAAATTGCGAGAGGGGAAATTATCTTCCGTATCAATATTCTTGGCATCATTTCCTGCTGCATGCACCAAGAGAACCCCTTTTGATTCAGCATATTTAACGGCCTCATCAACCCATTTTTTCTCAGGTGAGAAGCTCTTACCAAAACTCATGTTCACCACCCAGGCACCATTGTCTACGGCATAGCGGATGGCATTGGCGATATCCTTGTCGTGTTCATCACCATCTGGAACTGCCCGTATGGTCATGATCTCAACATTGTTGGCCACACCATTGATGCCAACTTTATTTTGCCTTGAAGCGCCAATGATTCCTGCAACATGGGTACCGTGGGAAGCATCTATGCCCATAATATCATTGTTACCATAAAACCGGTCATTGATGTCATCATAATTGTCTTTAACAACATCCTGCCTATACCTGGTGGGTTCTTTTTCAACTGCTTCTACTTTGGATTTTTCTCCTTCATAGAATTGAATGAGATCAGCAATCAAACTGACATTGGTGTTTTCCATTTGCCTGGTTTGCTGGAAAAAACCCAAAAGAACAGATTTCGCTTTGATTACTGAGGATTCAGATGGTTTGAAATCCTGCAGTTCATCACCTGTATAACTTTCCTTCCCCATGGACAATTTTAGGATGCTGTCTGCAGACGGAATTTTTGCAACCAAGTCCTTGAGGATCATAACATACATGCCAGCTTCCTTTGCTTGTGCTTCAATTTGGATTTTTGCTTTGTTGTACAATTGATACTGCTTTTTTTTCTCCACTGACAGGCTGTTTGCATCTATATTGCCATTTCCAAATTCAGTTTTGAACTTGTAGTATACCCTTACTGCCTCGTAGCTGTCTTTGCCAACGTTTTTACCATCTTTCCCTCCGATAAAATTCCATCCATGGATGTCATCTACGTAACCGTTTTTATCATCATCAATGCCATTGCCCGGGATTTCCTTTCTGTTTTGCCAGAGTATTGGTTTCAAATCTTCATGCGTTGTATCAATGCCTGAATCAATAACTGCAACAATAACCTTCTTTTTTGGGGACTTGCCGGCCAGGAATTCAATGTAGGCTCTTTCCAATGAGATGCCATAAATACCAGTTGACTGATGGTCTTCCAAATGCCAACCTTTTTTATAGGCATCAGGTTTTTCATTGAGCGATTGTGCCCTGACCAAAGCGTAACTGCAGATGAATGTGAGGAAGAGTGGAATGAACTTGATATTTTTCATATATAATTGATAATTAATTACTTAAATTGGTTTTAATGGATTTTTTGTTGAGGGTGAAAAGCAATACAATTGAAATAGGTCCTGTGATAAAAAGCATAACTGTTTGCACTGACCAGAGCAGCCAACCAAAAGCAAGTCCTGAGACTTCTTTTACGCCATACAATAACAATGTTTTTTGAACGGCAAATTGATAAGCGCCAATACCTCCCTGGGTTGCAATCATGGCAAAGCTACCAAATGTAAGGATGGACAGGGAAGGTACCCATCCAAGTTGAACAAGGTCTTGCATGGCATAAAAACCAACCCTGATGCTGGCAAGGTAAAGAAACCATATGGCCAGTGTGTGTACAATGAACATGAACTTGTTTTCAACCTTCCTTACACTGATCAGACCCTCAACGATTCCTTTTATCCAATTCTTTATTTTCAAAAGAAAAGACGAATGGCGGGACTTAATATATAATAAGTAACCAAGGCCACCCAAGGAAAATAATAAGATGAGCAACAACGAAATGGCTGTTGGAGAAGCTTTGAGTTTTGACAGAATTTGATCAAAAAGTTCCTTTGCATAGCCACCAACAAGGTCAATTTGGGTTGAAATGGCAAGCAAGATTACTAAAACAAGGCAGATTAGGTCTATAACCCTTTCCGCAACCATTGTCCCTATTAGTTTGTCAACCGGAATTTTTTCGTATTTGCCCAATAGGCTGCATTTCATTACTTCTCCCAACCTGGGAAAAAGAAGATTAAAGAAAAAACCTGTAAGTACAGCAAGAAAAACATTAACCGTTCCAGGACTTTTTCCTAATGGTTTTATCAACATTTTCCACCTGATGGCCCTTATATAGTGACTGAGTATAATAATGATGATGCAAGGGACAATAATACTTGGTTTAGCATTGAAAACCAATGATTTGACTTTATTGATTTCATTTTCCGTAAATGATCTTGTAGAGAACCAAACAAGGAAAACACCCAATGAAAGGAAAATAATGAACTGTAATATCGTTTTGATCCTTTTGATGAACATCCATTGGAATTGAATGGTAAAGTTAACCAAATGCTTGGTTGGAGAAAATGTAAATCTTTGTCAAATTCAGCCTAAAAGGACCTGAAATGGCTGTCAGCAGGCAAATCCGATAAAATTTCTTATTTTTGCCTGTAATTTCGTCCGCTTCATCAATCCAAACAAATGGTAAGCAAAAAAAGAATTCTCTTTATAGCCAACGAGATGTCGCCTTACCTTGAACTCACAGAGTTCTCGGAAATCGTTAATAAACTTGCGATTAAAGCCAACGATACTGGTTATGAAGTAAGGTGCATCATGCCCAGATTTGGAACAATCAACGAAAGAAGACATCGTCTGCATGAGGTGGTTAGGCTTTCTGGCATCAATATTTCTATTGAAAACGATGATTATCCGCTCCAAATCAAGGTTGCATCGCTTCCCAATGCCCGACTCCAGGTTTATTTTTTAGATAATGAGGACATGTTCAAGCGTAAATTTGTTTTCCAGGATGAAAATGAAAAATGGTATGACGATAATGGTATTCGTTCCATTTTTTTCTGCAAAGGAGCCCTTGAAACGGTTAAAAAATTCGGCTGGCCTCCAGATATTATCCATTGCAGTGGCTGGATGACAAGCCTTATTCCACTTTTTTTGAAAACGGCCTATAAAAAAGAACCTGTGTTCAGCAATAGTAAAGTATTGTTTACCATAGGTCAGAATACTTTTGCGGAAAAACTGGGTGATGATTTCTCTAAATTAAGCATGATCAATGTTGGCATCAAAGAAAAAGATTTGGAGCCCTATAAGAACATCGATAATACAGCCTTATTCAATGGAGCTGCTACCTATGCTGATGCCATTTCATTCGGTGATGGGGAAGTAGAAAAGGTGTTAATTGACCAGTTTTCTAAAGTAAAAGGCAAGAAAGTAATTCCCTACAACCAAGACTCTGATTTAACAGAGTATTTACAATTGTATGGCGACCTTGCAAACAAGTAATTAATCAGTCAGGAAACGTTAAATTATATTAAGTGAGATATCGAAGTTTGTTGAAAGTCCTGGTTTTTGTTTTTTCAATCGCTTTTTATTCTAATTGTACCAAAATCAAGGGTACTGATATTGGTGCAGGATTGCTTCCCGCTATTGACAATGTCATTACATTTGATACAAGTTTTGAAGTGGTTGCTTCTAATTTTACAACACCAGATTCACTCGTTCCTCGTCTGGGCAGAGATGTCAATGGCAATGCAGGTCAATTTATCTTGGGTCATATTTCCAATGATCCACAGTTTGGAAAAACCACTGCTTCCATTTTTATGGAGTTAAAGCCTTCCAATTACCCCCTTTATTTTGAGAATGTCTCTGATAGCCTTTACCTTGATTCTGCAGTTCTTTGCTTGCGATGGACCAATACTTTTGGAGATACCAATGCGCTCCAAACCATTAATGTTCACCGCATTTCAGAACAATTGAAACCAGATTCAGCTTATCTTACCACCAAATCTGTTCAATATGGCGAACTGATTGGATCGAAAACATTCGCCCCTTCTGTTTTGAATGATTCTCTTTTTCTCTTCAAGCAAAGTTTGAACAACCAGCTGCGCATCAGGCTCAATAATTCATTTGCAAGGGCACTTCTTTCATTTGACACGACTGGTCGAAGTCCTTATAAGTCTGATTCTCTCTACCGTGATTTCCTCAAAGGGTTTGCATTGGTTCCTCAAACCAGTGGCAGCAATGCCAATGCCCTCATGAGTTTTGCCATGAGTGATACGGCTACCCAGCTTCGGATCTATTACCGCTATACAAAAGCGGGTAAAGCAGATACCACGTTCAAGAATTTCATTTTTGACAATGGTATTCCTGGTGCTTCTGCCAATCAAATTGTTAGAAACTATACTGGTAGTGAAGCAACACGCCATCTTGGTGCCAAACCAAGAGGCGATAGCCTCATTTATCTTCAGGCAGCCCCTGGAACTTATTCCATGCTCAGGATTCCTGGACTGGATGAATTCAAGCAAAAAAAAGGGAATGTAATGGTTCATCTTGCTGAACTTTCCATGCAGGAGGTTGCTACACCAGGAAGACGTCCCAACATCTTTCAAACCCCAGAATTCCTGTATGCTGAGATGTTGGACTCTGCCAATAAAAAATATTACCCATTCCTGTCTGATGGATTTGTCAATGGCAAATTCGAATCATTTCTCTTTGGTGGGCAGAGAAAATATACAGCAGATAATTCGGGACAGTATTTGTCTGCTTACAGGATGAACCTTACCAGGTACTTACAGGGTATCATCACCAGAAACAACCCCAATTTTCAGTTGAGGTTGACTGCACCATACAGTCTTCGTTATGAAGATCTTTTTATAACCTTTGCACTCAATAATCTATGTAGAGGAAATGTAGTGCTTGGTGGTGGAACCCATGCTTCAAAAAAAATGAAATTCAGGGTTGTTTATTCTAAACTTTGATTTTCACATTATATTTGCATAAACCAAAACATTATCATGCCATATCTATTTACATCAGAGAGCGTTTCCGAAGGACATCCTGACAAAGTAGCTGACCAGATTTCAGACGCCCTTATTGATAATTTCCTTGCTTTTGACCCCATGGCCAAAGTGGCTTGTGAAACATTGGTAACAACAGGCCAGGTGGTGCTCGCTGGAGAAGTCAAGGCCAATTGCACGCTTGATGTACAAAAGATAGCACGTGACGTCATCGCCAAAATTGGGTACACCAAAAGTGAATACATGTTCGAAGCCAATTCTTGCGGTATTCTTTCTGCCATCCATGAACAATCTGCTGACATCAACAGGGGTGTTGAACGCAAAAAGAAAGAAGACCAAGGCGCTGGTGATCAGGGAATGATGTTTGGTTATGCAACCAATGAAACAGAAAACCTCATGCCTTTGGCTTTGGATCTTGCCCACAAGATTCTCATTGAGTTGGCAGATATCAGGAGGGAGAAGAGAAGCAAAATGCCTTATTTGCGCCCCGATGCAAAAAGTCAGGTTACCATTGAGTATGATGACAATGACAAACCACTCAGGATTGATGCCATTGTTGTATCTACCCAACACGATGACTTCTCTACAAGCGATAAGAAAATGTTGGATACCATCAAGCATGATATCATCAACATTGTCATTCCCCGCGTGAAGGCAAAATGCAAAAAAGACGTTCAGAAACTTTTCAATAACATTACCTACCATATCAATCCTACTGGAAAATTCGTTATTGGTGGACCACACGGTGATACAGGCCTGACGGGTAGAAAAATCATCGTTGATACCTATGGCGGAAAAGGTGCCCATGGTGGTGGTGCTTTCAGCGGAAAAGATCCTTCCAAAGTGGACAGGAGTGCCGCTTATGCTGCACGTCATATTGCCAAGAACATGGTTGCTGCTGGAGTTGCTGATGAAATGCTTGTTCAGGTTTCCTATGCGATTGGTGTTGCTAAACCAATGGGTATTTTTGTAGATACCTATGGAACCTCAAAAGTTAATTTGACGGATGGTCAGATTGCTAAAAAAGTAGAGGCTTTGTTTGACATGCGTCCTTATGCCATTGAAACAAGGTTGAAACTGAGAAATCCCATTTACCAGGAAACTGCAGCCTATGGACACATGGGAAGGAAGAATGAAATGGTAAAGAAAACATTCGCACAACCTGGTGGTGGAACCAAAACCGTGGAAGTGGAATTGTTTACCTGGGAAAAACTAGATTTTGTAGCAAAGGTAAAGTCAGCATTCAAAATCAAATAATTGAGCTTATTTTTCATATAATAAACCCTCCTTTATGGAGGGTTTATTCATTATCAACACCCATGGAGAACAACTGGATCAAAATCAGTACCACTCATCAGTATGACAATCCATGGATTTCTGTTAGAGAAGACCAGGTAATCAATCCTGCAGGTAACAAGGGTATTTATGGTATTGTGCACTTCAAGAACCTTGCCATTGGTATCGTACCCATGGATCAAGAGGGCAATATATATATGGTTGGACAGTACAGGTATGTAAATGGTAATTACAGCCTTGAGATTCCTGAAGGTGGTGGCCCGTTGGGTATTGATCCATTGGAATCTGCCAAACGTGAATTAAAAGAAGAAACTGGGCTCCATGCAAATACCTGGGAGAAATTGTTTGAAATGGATCTTTCCAACTCCGTAACCGATGAGAAGGCAATTGTTTATCTTGCAACCGACTTGGAGCAAGGCGTAGCAGACCCAGAGGAAACTGAGGAATTGACCGTTTCAAAAATTCATCTTACCGAAGCGTATCAGATGGTGCTCGATGGTAAAATCACGGACTCAATAACAATTGCTGCACTATTTAAAATGAAGATCAAACTATTGGAAAATGAGAAATGAAATAAACAAACCTTCCTCCAATATCATTGGCCGACAGCCTGTGTTAGAAGCTTTACGAGATGGGGCACAGCTTGAAAGGATTTTCTTGCAAAAAAACGCTGGCGGGGAAGGAATTGATGAAATCAAACAATTGGCACAAAAACTCCAAATACCCATCAATGCTGTGCCCATTGAAAAATTGCATTCCATGACCAGGGCCAACCACCAGGGTGTTATTGGCGTGAACAGCATTATATCATTTCATGATTTACAAGAATCAATTGACAATGTGCTTCAAAGGGGAGAAGTACCCCTGTTTGTGATGCTTGACGGCATCACTGATGTACGCAATATTGGTGCCATTGCAAGGACTGCATTGTGTTGTGGGGCTCAGATCATGATCATTCCAGACAAGGGAATTGGTGCCATCAATGAGGAAGCAATGAAATCTTCTGCTGGTGCGCTTCAACGAATAATTGTATGTCGTGTCAACAGTCTGCTCAAAGCGGTTGACACTTTACATTTGAATGATATCAAGGTTTTTACCGCAGAAATGAAATCAGATCTCAAGGTTTTCAATGCTGATTTCAAACAACCTGCTTGCATTGTAATGGGCAGTGAAGACAAGGGAATACAGCCATTTATCACAAAAGCTGCAGACGTTCAGTTTACCATTCCCATGCAAGGCAGCTTTGATTCATTCAATGTTGGTATAGCCACAGGCATAATTTTATTTGAAGCCAGCAAACAACGCATGGGTTTTTCATCCTAAACGATACTAAAATGGATTTCCGCCTGGAGTTTGATCCACCTTCTTTGAACAAGAAAATAGACCTGGACGATACAATCATGCTTGTAGGTTCATGTTTTACCGATCATGTTTTCAATTATCTTGTTGCATCAAAATTTCGTGCTGTACAAAATCCCAATGGCGTCCTTTTCAATCCTGTAAGTATTGCGAATGCCCTGAACAGGTATGTTCAACATAAACATGTATCCTCCATTGAGTTGTTCGAACAAAATGGACTTTGGAATCATTGGGACTTTCATTCCAACCTCAGCTGCACCAGCCAGGAAGAGAGTTTAGTGCGCATGAATGAAGCAATCAGTTCGGCACATTCCTTTTTAAAGCATGCACAATGGTTGATTGTTACCCTTGGCTCAGCGTATGTATATGAATGGCAAGGTGGTCAGATTGTAGCCAATTGTCATAAAATGCCAGCATCTCATTTTACAAAAAGAATGCTGGATCCAGACGAGATCATCTCAACATATACCAAGACCATCGCAGCACTTAAACAGTTTAACCATAACCTCAATATTATATTTACCATAAGCCCGGTCCGGCACCTGAGGGATGGTTTTGTTGAAAACAACCGCAGCAAGTCTGTGCTTATTCATGCTGTAGACAAATTAATCAGCCAGCAGGATCATCTTTATTATTTTCCCTCTTACGAACTGGTTGTAGATGACCTTCGGGATTATCGATTTTATGCTGAAGACATGGTCCATCCCAATTATCAGGCTACTCGCTATGTTTGGGAAAAGTTTTGTGCTGCCGCTATCAATGGAAGATCAAGAGAGGTGATGAAAGAATTGGACCAGCTCAATATGGCCTTTCATCATAAACCACTTCACCCGGATTCGACCGAACACATGAAATTCAGGAATAAGTACAAAGAAATAACCCAGTCTCTTGCTGCAAGATTTCCATCCATTGACCTCAGCAAGGAAATCACCCATTTCAGTTGAATAGTAACTAACTTTATTTCAGATTTACAGCCATGAAATATTTTATTTTTCTTGTTTCCCTCTTGATGAATACTGCACTTGTTTATGTGCTTGGCACCCGATCAGTGCTTCCCTTGCCACTTGGAAGTTTTTTGAGTGTTCAGGAGGGCGTCTGGCAGAATGCAGAACCTGTAGATAAGGATTTTAACGCATCACTTCGTTTTGACGCGCTTAAAGGCAAGGTTGATGTATTCCTGGATGATCGCTTGGTACCCCATGTTTTTGCAGAGCAAGAAAATGATGCCTATTTTGTACAAGGCTATTTGCATGCCAAATTCAGGCTCTGGCAGATGGAATTCCAAACCCATGCCGCTGCAGGAAGGATCAGTGAAATTGTTGGTGAAAAAGCCATTAATTATGATCGCAACCAACGCAGGATGGGCATGGTGTATGCAGCCGAAAACGCTTTGGCAGCGATGGAAAATGATCCGCAAACCATATCGGCCATTGATGCGTATACTGCTGGAGTCAATTCCTACATCCGTTCACTCAAAACCAGTGAGTTACCGATTGAATACAAACTTTTGGGTTACCAGCCTGAACAATGGACAAACCTGAAGTCGGCGCTTTTCACCAAGCAAATGACCCAAACGCTTGCCGGTTATGACAGGGATTTTGAGTTCACCAATGCCCTGAAGTTGCTCGGTGAAGAAAACTTCAGAATCCTGTATCCAAGTCTTCCTGACTCACTGTATCCGGTTATTGCAAAAGGTACTGTTTACAACAAGCCCCTTGCAGTGCTCAATCCTCCTGCTTCTGCGGATTCTCTTTATTTCAAAAGAACAGATACTATCCAGTTTGTGGAAGACTTCAAACCCAATCCATCCAACGGTAGCAACAGTTGGGCAGTCTCCGGCAATAAGACCCAAAGTGGAAAGCCTATCCTCAGCAATGATCCACACCTGGGGCTTACTTTGCCCTCCATATGGTTTGAAATCCAGTTAAAAACGCCAACATTCAATGCCTATGGGGTTTCTTTTCCGGGACTGCCTGGCGTTGTCATTGGATTCAATGACAGTATATCTTTCGGATTTACCAATGCCGGGCGAGATGTTAAAGACTACTATGAAATTCAATTCCGTGACACGGAAAAAAAGGAATACTGGTTTGATAGCTCCTGGAAACCAACAACCCGAAGACTGGAACAGATCCAGATCAAAAATGCGAAAACAGTAGAGGACACTGTTGCCTATACCGTATTCGGCCCTGTTATGTACGATAAAAGTTTCAAAACAGATCTTACTGCCGAAAAAGCATATGCCCTCAAATGGGTTGCCCATGATACGTCCAATATTCTCAAAATGTGGTTGTTGCTCAACCGGGCAACCAATTACACAGATTATCTGGAAGCAATAGGTCATTTCAATGTTCCCGGTCAGAACATGATTTATGCTTCTAAGTCAGGCGATATCGCCCTTTGGCAGCAAGGCAATTTTCCATTGCGTTGGAATGACCAGGGTCTTTTTGTTATGCCGGGAACCGATAGCAGTTACATGTGGAAGGGATATATTCCCCATGAAGAAAATCCTCATGGTTTTAACCCTGTTGAAGGGTACCTCAGCAGTGCCAACCAAAGGGCTGCTGATGCCAGTTATCCATACTTCATGCCAGGAAGCTATGAAGTATACCGTGCCATTACGATCAACAGGAAATTGGCTGCTATGAACAACATCACGGCCAAGGATATGCAATTGCTTCAAAACAACAATTACAATGTTTTTGCTGAAGATGCACGTCCCATTCTGCTCAAATATACCATCAAAGAACAGCTGTCTGCAGAAGAGCAAAAATACCTTTCTTTGGTTGCATCATGGAACCTGATGAATGATGCAACGGAAAAGGCTCCAACATGTTTCACCGCATGGTGGGACTCGCTGCATGCAGAAGTTTTCAATGATGACCTTGTTCAGGATAAAATGCCGCTTGCCAAACCTGAAAAATTTGTTTTGCTGGAAGCCCTGGAAAAAGACAGCAGTTTCAAATTCATTGATAACATCAACACAACCAATAAAGAAGACCTTTATCAAATGGTCACTGTTGCACTTAAAAAAGCGTCTAAAAAGTTGGCATCACTAGAAAAAGAAAACAAGCTTGAATGGGGCCAATACAAGAATACCACTGTTTATCATTTGCTGAAGACCAATGCCATGGCTTTTGCAAGAGAGGGTTTGATGAATGGTGGGGGCAACGGTATCATCAATGCTACACAACATGATCATGGCCCAAGTTGGCGCATGGTGGTGGAAATGACTAGTCCGACGAATGCATATGGTGTCTATCCGGGAGGACAAAGTGGCAATCCGGGCAGTAAATTTTATGATAATTTCATTGCTCAATGGGCAAAAGGAGCTTATTATAAACTTTGGTTCATGGAGTCCGCCGCAGTTGATGGGGCAAAATGCAAATGGAAAATGAGTTTCGCATCCAAATAAACATAAAATCAACATGAAATTTATTGCTTCTGCTATCATTACTGCTGCGTTGGCTTTTGGATTTGGCCTGTACTTTCCCTGGTGGACGATTGTTGTAGCTGGTATGCTCACAGGCTTTTTTATTCCTCAACATTGGTGCCTTTCTTTTTTGTCTGCCTTCACCGGTGTATTCTTGCTATGGGGTATAATGGCCCTTTTCATCAGCATTTCGAATGACCATATTCTTGCAAAGCGGATATCTTTGTTGGTGACCAAGAATGACTCACCAAATTTGATTATTTTGTTAACAGCAATGATTGGAGGACTGACAGCAGGTTTGTCTTCCAGTACTTCAAGTTCTTTGCGCAATCTTCTCAAAAAATAAATCCAGTTAAGAAAATCCTGAATGAGGAACAGAAAATGTCTTGTGTTATTGATGTCGATGCTAATTTTTTGTATCAATACCTATGCAACAAAAATCAATGGGCTTGTTGTAGATCTGTTCAACAATCCATTAGGCTTTTGTTCAATCACAGTAAAAGAAACCAAGAAGACAGTTCTTTCCAATGATCAGGGAAGGTTTTTCATTGAACTTCCCAAGGGGAAATACCATTTTGTTGCGCAGCATGTTGGCTATGAAACCATCTCTATTGATACTTTGGTTGAAGGAGATGAAATGCGTTTGGTATTCAAAATGAATACCACAACCCTAACACTTGCTGAGGTTAAAGTCAAAGCAGGAGGAGAGGATCCGGCTTATGAAATTATACGCAATGCAATCAAACAGCGGAAATTTTACCAGACGCAGGTTGGTGGATATACCTGCGAAGCATATTTGAAGGGAATGATTCGAACAGTTGACTTCCCTGATAATTTTTTAGGTCAGCCCGTGGATTTTGAAGACGGGGACAGTTCAAAAAACAAAATCATTTTCCTATCAGAATCCATATCTGACATTGCTTTCAGACAACCGGACGATTTAAGGGTATTGGTTAAGTCAACAAGGGTGAGTGGTCAGACCAATGGTCTTGGATTGGCGAATCCAATCTTGATTTCCTTTTATGACAATATCGTTTCCCTTCCCAAAACCTTCAATCCACGTGGTTTTGTTTCTCCAATTGCAGATGGGGCCTTGGCCTATTACCGGTACAAATACCTTGGCGTGTTTTTTGAAAACGGCTATCAGGTCAATAAAATACAGGTCATTCCTAAACGAAAATGGGAGCCGTTATTCACCGGTTACATTCAAATCATCGAAAATACCTGGAACATCCATTCTGTTAACCTCTCGATTGATAAGGAATCTCAGTTGGAGTTTGCTGACAAAATTCGCATTGAACAACAATACATTCCCGCTGATAGAAATACATGGATGGTAGCCACGCAAACCATTTTTCCTGAAATAAATTTTTTGGGGTTTGCTGCATCAGGATACTTCTCAACGATTTACTCTAAATATGTTACTGATCCCGTATTTGATAAAAAACAATTTGGAAGAACTGTTTTGAAATTCGACTCATTGTCCAATAAGCGGTCTTCCTCTTTTTGGGATGCATCAAGGCCAATCCCTTTGGTGAAAGAGGAAATCGAAGATTTCAAAAAGAAGGATTCACTTGAAAAGAGGAGAGAAGATCCCAGGTACCTAGACTCGCTGGATAAAATTCAGAACCGCATCACTGGTTTGGGTATTTTGATCAATGGTCCGCGTTTCATCAATAGAAACAAGCAATCATCCTTGTCTTTTGACCCTTTGCTCAAATCGCTCAGTTTTAATACTGTCGAAGGATGGGTTTTGCAAGGTTCTGCTACTTTTGAAAAAGGATTAAAAGGAAGACGCCAATTTTCTGTCACTCCAGTATTGCGCTATGGTACCTCAAACCATCAACTCAATGCTTATTTCTCCAGCTCCTTCAGGTATGGTAAAAAATTTGTGAACAGGGTTTTCTTTTCAATGGGAAAAAAAGTATTTCAATTCAACAATGCCAATCCTATACCTCAGATCATGAATACCGTATCAACCTTGTTTGATGGGGCCAATTACATGAAATTATACCAAGCAAAATTTATACAAGCAGGGTATTTCAAATCCTTGGGTCATGGAGTAGACATGGATGCAAATGTTCAGTACCAGAACCGAAATCCATTGTACAATGTTGATACATTGCAAATCGGGGGTGATAGAAGCAGGTTTAAAAATCTTACCCCCAATTATCCCATCGAAGCTGGAACGGGGCCGTTGGTATCCCATCAATCTTTGGTAGCTTCCATCAGGCTCCGGTTCAGACCTGGATCCCGTTATGTAGAATTGCCTGATGGCCAAGTAAATAGTTTTTCAAAATCACCGGTTTTCACTTTTCAGTATTCCCAGTCCATAAGTGGTCTGTTTGCCAATGACTCAGAGTTTGGGAAATGGAGAATTTCCATGGTTGGAGACATCAATTTCAAGATTGGTGGAGAATTCAGGTATAAAGTTCAAGCAGGCGGCTTTTTACATGCAAAACGTGTTGAATTGCCCGATTACAATCATTTTGTAGGTAATTTGACCGGAAAAGCTACACCATACGTGGAAAGTTTTCAGGTTGCTCCTTTTTACGCTTTTTCCAACAAGGAAAATTTTTATGGAGAACTTCATGCTGAATACAAGCTCAATGGTTTGCTGACCAATAAAATTCCCATTATCAAAAAACTCAATTTTCGTCTTGTAACGGGTACAAACATGATCTTGTTGAAAAACAGGAGTTATCAGGAATTATTTTTAGGAATTGACAATATTGCCAAAATATTTCGTTTTGATTATGTTAGGGGTCATGGACAATCGTTGGGTGCAACACATGGCTTTAGGCTGGGTATTCGTGGTTTCCCTTCTCTTTTCAACGACAATTGACCAAGGCATGAAACCTTTTAAGTAATTTTGTCCTGTTTCGAATTTTGTTCGGCCTGCAACCGAATTTCCAACACCTCAAGGAATTAAAATCATTTATGGCAACACTACACAACAGGGTTTCAAGACAAGTCTTGAAGGAAAGGGCGCAAAATGACCCTACACCCAAGAATACAGTTTCTTTTTATTGCTATTTTTCTATTCCGGATCCTGCAAAAATGAGGGATGAATGGTATTGCCAACTCAATCAACTGGGTGTTTTTGGACGCATTTACATTGCAGAGGAAGGCGTCAACGCACAAATCAATTGTCCTGTAGATCATTTTGAAGAGCTAAAATCATTTTTATACAGCTATCCTTCTTTGGATGGTTTACGATTGAACAGGGCGGTTGAAGAAAAAGGAAATGCTTTTTATGTGCTTGAGATCAAAGTGCGAAAGAAAATTGTGGCTGATGGTATTGATGACCCAGCTTTTTCAATGGACAAAAAAGGACGCTATGTAGACGCTCAGTCCTTCAATGAAATGGTGAAAGATCCCAATACAATGGTGATTGATATGCGCAATCATTACGAGTATGAAGTGGGAAGGTTCAAAGATGCGATTGAGATACCAAGTGATACGTTCAGAGAACAGTTGCCCATGGCTTCTGATATGTTTGAAAAAGACAAAGACCGTCCAATAATCATGTACTGTACCGGAGGAATTCGATGTGAAAAAGCCAGTGCCTGGATGCTTCACAAGGGGTTTAAGAATGTTTTTCACCTCGAGGGTGGGATTATCAACTATATCAACCAGGTCCGTGATCATGGTATGGAAAATAATTTCATAGGAAAAAATTTTGTATTCGATGAGCGGCTGGGGGAACGCATCACCGCAGATATCATCTCCCATTGTCATATTTGTGGCAACCCCTGCGATGAACATGTGAATTGCAATAACAGCAGCTGTCATTTACTCTTTATTCAGTGTGAAGCATGCAAGAATGCCCTCAGTGGATGTTGTAGTGCGGATTGCCTTGAAATCATCAAGTTGCCTGAACCGGAACAAAAGGAAGCCAGAAAAGGGATGGACAAAGGAAGAAATATATTCAACAAGTCCAAACAGCGGATGAACGCGCTTTCCAAAGAAAATAAATCATCCTAAGGCAGCGCATTCAATGAAGCGACAACTTTGTCATATGTTTCCTGATCAGAGATCTCAGCAGGAGAGAAGGGCTCGCCAATCAGTTTTTCATACAACTCAATATACCTTCCTGAAATGGTTGAAATCCATTCATCAGACATTTCAGGTACTGTTTGTCCTTCTTTACCCATAAAGCCATTGGCCATTAACCATTCTCTTACAAACTCTTTGCTCAATTGAAGCTGTCTTTCACCCTTGGATTGTCGTTCTTCAAATCCTTCTGCAAAGAAATACCTTGATGAATCGGGCGTATGTATTTCATCCATCAACACTATCTTATTGCCAAGTTTTCCAAATTCATACTTGGTATCAGCCAGGATGAGCCCTTGTTTTGCAGCAATTGACTTACCTCTTTCAAATAAAGCGAAAGTGTATTTTTTGAGTACTTCCCATTCTTCTTTTGTAGCAAGCCCCTGTGCAATAATTTCTGCTTCACTGATGTCCTCATCATGGCCTTCAGCCGCTTTTGTTGAAGGCGTTATTAAAGGGACCGGGAAAAAATCATTTTCCTTGAGTCCATCTGGCATGACTTGGCCACATAAAATCCTGCCTGTTTGGTAAGTTCGCCAGGCATGACCAACCAGGTTACCCCTGACCACCATTTCTATTTTAAAAGGGGTGCATAGATGACCAATGGATACATTGGGGGCTGGTACATCCATGAGCCAATTGGAGCATATATCTTTGGTATTACTTAACATATATGCTGCTATCTGATTCAAAACCTGACCTTTATAAGGGATGGGTTTGGGTAAAATAACATCAAAAGCGGATATTCTGTTGCTGGCCACCATTACCAAATATTGATCACGAATGGTGTATACATCCCTCACTTTACCTGAATAAAAAGAAGATTGAGAAGGAAAATTAAATTGGTTCATGGCACTAAATTAGATTCAGCGGCTGAAACTTCCAATTTTAAACAGTATGAACATTAGGCTTTTTTAGTTGTTTCAAAATTTGTTAATGATATTAACAATGCCTATTTTGGCCAAAATTTGATCAAAACTACTGCTTATGAAAAGATTAGCTTGCTTTGCAGCTTTGCTATTGATGATGCTGCCGGCTATTGTTAACGCGCAAAATGTTATTATAACTGGAAATGTGAAGAGCGCTTCTGGAGGGGAGTCCTTGGGTTCAGTTTCTGTTACCTTAAAGGGAAATTCCAATGGAACGTTTACCGACAACAAAGGTAATTTCAGACTCAGTTTACCCTCAAAAACCAAATTTCCTGTTACCGTTCTTTTTTCTTCCATTGGTTTTGGCATCACTGAAGTGAGTGTTGCTGCCGCCGGTGAAATGAAATCTGTTACCTTAAATCCTTCTTCGACACTCGGAGAGGAGGTTGTCGTTTCTGCCACAAGAACGCCAACTAAAATCCTTGAATCGCCTGTTTCCATTGAACGTGTGAGTCTTGCGTCAATAAGGAATTCACCTTCTGCTGATTATTTTGACATGGCAACCAACCTGAAAGGTGTTGATATGGTGGCATCAAGCTTAACCTTCAAAACAGTTACCACCAGAGGTTTTGCTGGTAGTGGTAATACACGATTTACCCAGCTTGTCGACGGAATGGACAATCAGGCACCTGGTTTGAATTTTTCTGTGGGAAGCATAGCCGCACTCAACGAACTTGATGTTGAAAGCATGGAGCTTTTGCAAGGTGCCTCATCTGCGCTCTATGGACCAGGTGGTATGAACGGTACTTTGTTGATCAACAGCAAAGACCCATTCAAATACCAAGGCCTTTCATTCCAAATGAAAAATGGTGTAATGCATACGGATGGTAAATACCGTGATCCGGCACCTTATTACAACTGGGATGTACGGTATGCCAAAAAAGTTTCTGACAGGTTTGCATACAAATTCACTGCTGGTATCATTCAGGCGAAAGACTGGTTGGCTGCAGACAGCAGAAACATCAACAGGGCTCCTGGAGCCAATTTCAATACCATTAATCCTGGTACACGCAATACCGACCCCAATTATGATGGTTTGAATTTTTATGGTGATGAAACAAACTTGGATTTGAACCTGGTACTCAATGGTATTGCTGGCCAGGCTCCATTTCTGGCCCCCTATATCTCTACATTGACGGGTTCTCCAAACCTGGTTTCAAGAACGGGATATTCTGAAAAAGAAGTTACCAATCCTAACACCATCAATTTCAAATTGGGTGGTTCTTTGAATTATAAGCTGACCAATTCCATTGAAGCAATACTCTCTGCCAATTGGGGTACTGGTAACACAGTTTATACAGGAAGTGAGCGTTATTCAATTCTTGACTTGAAATTAGGACAGTATAAACTTGAATTCAAGCACAAGAACTGGATGTTGAGAGCCTATACAACACAAGAAAATGCTGGTCAGGCATACAACACTACTGTTACAACACGCCTCTTTAATGAGTCTTGGAAAGGTTCACAGCAATGGTACACTGAATATGGTCAGGCTTTCCTTGGTGGAAAGTTGAATGGTATGTCCCATATCGATGCCCACAACATGGCCCGTTCCGTAGCAGATGCAGGAAGGCCGGTTGCAGGAAGTGCTCAGTTTCAGTCCTTGTATGATGCAGTAAGGTCAAAGCCCATCTCGAAAGGTGGTGGTAGGCTTATCGATAGAACCAATTTGTATGCGGTTGAAGGTCAGTACAACCTCAGTGAGTTGACGGGCAAATTTGCCGAAGTACTCGTTGGCGGTAATTTCAGGAGATTTTTATTGAACTCAGAAGGTACTTTGTTCGCAGACTCTGCCAACAAAATTCCTATCAACGAATACGGTGCATATGTCCAACTTGCCAAAGGTTTTGCCAAAGACCTGATCAAGTTTACTGTTTCTGGTCGATTTGATAAAAATGAAAACTTCAAAGGTCGTTTCACTCCAAGGGCTACCATGCTCTTTAAAGTTGCAAAAGACAATCACTTGAGGTTCTCCTATCAAACAGCCTATAGATTCCCTTCAACACAACAGCAGTATATCAACCTTGCTGTGGGTGGAGCAATCCTCTCTGGTGGTGTACCTGCCATGAAAGATTTTTATAAGGTAACAACCAATCCAGTTTACTCAGTTGCTGCGCTTGGAGCAGGACAGCTGAAAGTACAGGACCTTCCTGAATTCAATCCTGAATCTGTAACCTCTTTTGAATTAGGTTACCGTGGATTGCTTGCCAATTCAAGGTTATTGGTAGACGCTTATGGCTATCTTGGAAATTACCAGGATTTCATCACCCGTGTAATTGTAGCACAATCCATCAGGAGTACCCCAAGTCCTGCAGATGTGATCAATGCGGCGACAAGGAGAATCATTTCTTTCCCCATCAATTCACCAACCCCTGTAAAAACTTCAGGATTTGGTCTTTCATTGGAGTATAAATTCAAAAAAGGTTTTTACCTGAATACGAATTTCTCATCTGATAGATTGGGTGAAGTTCCCAATGGCTATATCACTTATTTCAATGCACCAAAGTACAGAGCAAATGCAACATTCGGTAACACTGGTTTCGGAAAAAGCAAACGTCTTGGATTCAATTTCGTTTACCGCTTCCAATCTTCGTTTTATTACGAAAGTGATCTTGCCAATGGAGATGTTCCATCATACCAGGTTCTTGATGCACAGATCAGCTACAGGTTGCCTGCAGTTAATTCTGTCTTGAAATTGGGTGCTAACAATTTGTTGAACCAATACTATATTACTGCATTGGCCAATCCTTCCATCGGTGGCTTGTACTATGTATCTTTTGGTTATAACATTTTCTAATTGTCAGCTCAAATCATTGAAATAAAAAAAATATCATGAAAAAAATATACAATTCTTTCAAGTTCATTCTTCCACTGATCGTACTGGTCGTGGTGGTATCAACTTCATGTAACAAGGATGTTCCGGCTGCTATGCCCATTGTATCAACATCTGTTGGCAGCACGATTGGTGACATTCTTACTACCAATCCTAATTTTACAATCCTGAGGGCAGCGGTTACAAAAGCAGGCTTGCTGGCGGCTGTCTCTGACAAGAACAATCAGTTCACTGTTTTTGCTCCCAGTGATGCTGCATTCATCGCGTCTGGTATCCCATTGGCAGCCATCAATGCACTTCCAGCTGCATCGGTTGCAAGCATTGTTCAGTACCATGTTATTCCGGGTCGCAAGCTCATGTCTTCTGCAGTTCCTACCAGTTTCCCGAATGTCCAAATGCCCACATCGTTCATTATTCCTGCACCGAATACCAATCCATTGGTGCGGTTCAGCAATTTTCCTTCCAGAAGGGGAGACCGAGTTTGGGTTAACAATATTCCGGTAGTTACCCCAGATGTTAATGCTGCCAATGGTGCTATCCATGTAACCGCGGCAGTTGTTGCTCCACCTACAAGGGTATTGTTGGATACCATCGCTCGTGAAGCTGATATGTCTTATCTTGTTGCTGCAATCCTCAGGGCTGATGTTGGTGTACCAACTGGTTCACGTTTCCAGGATTATTTGGCCAATCCTTTGGCTAATTTTACTGTTATGGCTCCAACCAATACAGCATTTATGGCATTGTTCACTGCCCTTAGATTACCTGTTTCTCCTGCTTCATTTGGATTGCTTCCTACAGCCACGGTTCGTGGAATTGTTGCTTACCATGTATTAATGGCACGTGCTTTTTCACCAAATCTTCCCACTGGCGCAACACCTGTACCAACGCTTCTGTCTGCTTCATTGCCTACAGCTCCATTGTTGACAGTTGATGCAACCCAAGGTGTCAAAGGGTTTAAAAACCCAACCTATTCAAAAATTACTGCAGTTGACAGACATGCCATCAATGGTGTATACCACAAAATTGACCAGGTACTCATGCCACAATAAATTTTAGTTGTAATAAAAAAAAAGACCGGTCTCTAATGAGCCGGTCTTTTTTTATGTAGATCAATAAATTCTTAAAATCGTGCACGTTAAACATTGAACCTAAAATGCATGATGTCTCCATCCTGTACCATATAATCCTTACCCTGTACTGCCATTTTACCGGCTTCTTTGCAGGCTGCTTCAGATCCAAGGGTGGTGAAATCTGTATACCCAATTACCTCAGCCCTGATAAAACCTTTTTCAAAATCAGTATGAATAACTCCTGCAGCCTGAGGTGCAAGCATGCCTTTGGTAATCGTCCAAGCACGAACTTCCTGTACACCAGCTGTAAAATATGTAGCGAGGTTGAGCAGTTTATAGGTTGAACGGATCAGCCTCACCACACCGCTCTCAGAAAGCCCGAGATCAGTAAGGAACATCATCCTGTCGTCATAGCTTTCCATCACAGCTATTTCACTTTCAATGGCTGCACTGACAAAAAGAATTTCGGCATGTTCCAGTTTGATTGCTTCTTTGACCTGTTCAGTATACATGTTCCCACTCACAACACTTTTCTCATCAACATTGCATACATAAACTACCGGTTTAATGGTCAGCAAAAACATATCATTGATGTATTTCTCTTTTTCTTCCTCAGTTATCTCAAAAGCACGGGCATTTTTACCCTGGTCAAGATGATCTTTAAGCGCCCTCAACACTTCAATCCCCCTCAATATTTCCCTATCACTGCTTTTGGACAGTTTTTCAGATTTGGATAGCTTTTTCTCGACACTTTCAAGGTCTTTCAATTGTAGTTCTGTATCAATCACCTCCTTGTCTCTGACCGGATTAACATTGCCATCGACATGAATGACATTGTCATCTTCAAAACACCTGAGCACATGAATAATGGCATCTGTTGCCCTGATATTACCTAGAAACTGGTTTCCCAGTCCTTCACCCTTGCTGGCGCCTTTGACCAAGCCTGCGATATCAACAATTTCAACGGTGGTTGGCACCACCTTCTGCGGTTTTACTATCTTTTCGAGTTCAATAAGCCTGTCATCAGGTACAGTAATGACTCCGATATTGGGTTCAATGGTGCAGAACGGAAAATTCGCTGCCTGTGCTTTTGCACTGCTAAGTGCATTAAATAGGGTTGATTTTCCTACATTTGGTAATCCGACAATGCCAGCCTGTAATGCCATAGTTTTGATTTTGCGTGGCAAAGATAGTGCGAATGATGCGATAAGGGCATCCTTTGTTGGAATAACATTCAAAGCAATCATCCACCAATGGCATTAAATTATATCTGGTTCTTTTTTTTCATCATCGCTTTTGCCATTGCACTTGCTAAATGGATAATCACAGGTGATCCCCTGATTTTCAAAGCCGTTACTGAAGGTATTTTTAAGTCAGCCAATGATAGCGTTGATCTTTCGTTCAAGCTTATTGGTATCATGACATTGTTCCTTGGCTTCATGAACATAGGGGAGAAGGCAGGAGCCATTCGCTTTCTTTCTAAACTTGTTGCACCTTTTTTCAGCAAATTGTTTCCCGAAATTCCGCCCAAACACCCTGCCTACGGACACATGATGATGAATTTTTCAGCCAATTTACTTGGGCTGGACAATGCTGCAACTCCCTTTGGCCTTAAAGCCATGGAAAGTCTTCAAACGCTGAACCCCAGCAAAGAAACAGCCAGCAACGCCCAAATCATGTTTCTGGTACTGCATGCTTCAGGTCTCACTTTGATTCCTATCAGCATCATCGCCATGAGGGCCTCTGTTACTCCTCCATCCGCCAATCCAACCGATATCTTTATTCCCTGCATGATTGCCACCTTTGCAGCCACAGTGGCTGCGCTTACCATTGTATCCATCAGGCAAAAAATCAATTTATTTCAGCCAGTCATACTGGCCTGGATAGGAGGTATTTCATTGCTCATTGGGCTTTTGATCGCCTACCTCAAGATATTCCTGTCTCAAGTGCAAATCGAATCTTTTTCAACAATTTTGAGCAATGGACTGATTCTTTTTATTTTTCTTGTCTTCTTGACTGGAGGGGTTTATAAAAAGGTCAATGTTTTTGAGTCATTTATTGAAGGAGCCAAAGGCGGTTTTGAGATTGCCATCAAGATCATTCCATACCTGGTTGCCATGCTTGTTGCCATCAGTGTATTGCGCACCTCTGGGGCATTTGAATTCATCACAGGTGGAATGAAAACTATATTTTCTTACATGGGGATGGATACCCAGTTTGTTTCTGCGCTTCCAACGGCCATGATGAAACCACTGAGTGGTAGTGGATCCAGGGCCATGATGGTAGACACCATGACAACCTATGGTGCCGATTCTTTTGCTGGGAGATTATCCGCAATTTTTCAGGGGAGTAGTGATACCACTTTTTATGTCATTGCTGTATATTTTGGATCTGTGGGCATAAAAAATACCCGTTATTCTATACCAAGTATGTTATTGGCCGACTTGGTCGGTATTATTACAGCCATTTTTGTAGCTTACCTCTTTTTCGGAAATTGACCATGAACATCATTCTAAAAGATATTAAATTGTTTGGTTATCATGGGGTTCATCCATTGGAAAACAAATGTGGTACTGATTTTATCATCAATATTGTTGTTGGGATGGACAACAGGCAACCCATTAAAACATTAACAGACACCATCGATTATGCTTCGGTATACAGCTTGGTGAAGGAAGTCTTTTCAATAACTGAGCAATTGTTGGAAGCAGTGGCTGATAAGTTATTCATTGCTATTGCAGAAAGTTTTCCTCTTGCTGTTGAAATTGAAATCAGCATCCTCAAATCAAATCCTCCAATGGAGGGATTTATGGGTCAAGTTGGTGTACACTTAAAAAAGCGAACAAGTGAAATATAATTATCTTCTCACGCTATTGATCCTGTCTTCTGTTCATTTGTTTGCGCAACAATCTCCATTGATTGATGAAGCAAGAATGTTGGAACGCCAATTCAAGACAATGGAGGCCATCAAAAAATATGAATCTTTGATTATCAATGAGCCAAATAATATTCCTGCTCTTGTTCGGCTGGCTGAGTTGTATTGCATGGAGGGGCAATCCATCGCCAAGGAAGAAGAAAGCAAGTCTATGTATATCTTGGCCACTAAATATGCAGAAAAAGCAATTGCCCTTGACTCTAATAGGGCAGATGTTCAATATGCTAATGCGATGGTCATTGGTAAAATGATCGAATATGCCTCCATTAAGGATAAGACAAGGCTAACCATGCAGCTTCGACAAAAGACAGACAAGGCATTGTCCATCGATCCTAATTACACAAAAGCCATTTACACTTTGGCTAAATGGAATGATGAGGTTTCCTCATTGAATCCTGCTGCAAGGGCTGCACTCAAATTAATGAACAAGGGCTTTCCCGCTGCATCTGCAGAAGAAGCCATTACGCTTTATGAAAAAGCACGTAAATTAGATCCCGGTTTCATTGTGAACAACCATGATCTGGCCATGGCCTATAAAAAAATGGGGAAATCCTTGCAAGCAATTGAACTGCTCAATTATCAGCTGAAATTGCCCGCAAAAACCAAAGAAGACCAGGAAATAAAACTCAAGTCAAAACAATTGTTGGAAAGCTTAAAATAAATCAATTCTCAATTCACAGGTATGTTTAAAAAAATCTCTATTGCTGTCGTGGCTTTTTTGTGTTCCATCACATTCTCATTTGCGCAGGATCAGGAAAAGCCTGTATCCAAGTATGATGCCAATGAACTTTTCAATCCGCTTTTTTACAAACAATATGGCAGTCTTAGCCGGTCAGGGAACGGTGAACCGGGGAAGGCCTATTGGCAAAATAAGGCTGATTACAAGATCAGTACCGAATTGAATGACCAGAACAACCAGATTACAGGATCAGTAACGCTGACCTACTCCAACAACAGTCCCCACAACCTTAATTTCCTGTGGTTCCAGTTGGACCAGAACCTTTTCAATCCAAATTCAAGGGGTTTTGCCAAACTTCCTGTGGCCGGCAGAAGCAGGTATGGCAATGCTGCTGCCCCATTCGAGGGTGGTTACAATATTAAATCAGTGAAAATTATTTCATCTACAGGAGGAAAGACCACAGAAACTGTTGTTGAACCTGAAATCACAGACACCCGCATGAGGGTTGACCTTCCAAAACTGTTGAAGGCAGGAGGAGATAAAGTAGTGGTAAAAGTAGACTATGCCTACACTGTTCCTGAATATGGTGCAGACAGAACAGGTATCCTGAAGAATGCTGATGGTAACATTTATGCCATTGCACAATGGTATCCGCGTATTTGTGTTTTCGATGACATCCAAGGATGGAATACACTTCCATACCTGGGCGCAAGTGAATTTTATCTTGAATATGGAAATTTTGACGTTTCGATTACTGCACCAGCAAGTCATGTTGTTGTTGCCTCCGGCGACCTGCTCAATCCTTCAGAAGTGATGACCGCTGAACAATTGAAAAGATACCAGAAAGCACACCAAAGTGATGAAACAGTACTGATCAGGAGCAAGGAAGAAATCAAAAATCCTTCTTCAAGACCTTCTGTGGCAAAACTTACCTGGAAGTATTCAATTGTCAATTCAAGAGACTTTGCCTGGGCCTCTTCAACCTCTTTCATCTGGGACGCTGCAAGGATTAATCTTCCCAGCGGAAAAAAAGCATTGGCCCAGTCTGTATACCCCAGCAGCTCTGATGGTAAAAATGCCTGGGGAAGAAGTACCGAATACACCAAGGCGAGCATTGAAAACTATTCCAAAAGATGGTTTGAATATCCTTATCCCATTGCTACCAATGTTGCCAGCAATATTGGTGGAATGGAATATCCCGGCATCGTATTCTGTGGATCAACTGCAAAAACAGGCGGCCTTTGGGGTGTTACCGATCATGAGTTTGGGCATACCTGGTTCCCTATGATTGTAGGAAGCAACGAAAGAAAATATGGCTGGATGGACGAAGGATTCAACACCTTTATCAATGATATTGCATCCCAAGACTTTAACAATGGAGAGTATGCCTCAAAAGAATCCAACGCCCACAACATGGCTAAATTCTTATACAGCGACAGGTCTGAATCCATCATGAAAACACCAGATGCACTGAAAGAGGCCAACATCGGTCTTTCACTCTATATGAAGCCAGGGTTTGCGCTTACTTTGTTGAGAGAACAAATCGTTGGGCCAAAACGATTCGATTCAGCGTTTAAAAAATACATCCGTGATTGGTCTTTCAAGCATCCGTCCCCCTGGGATTTTTTCAGGAGCATGGAAAATGGCGTAGGAGAGGATTTGGGATGGTTTTGGAAAGCCATGTTTCTTGAAAACTGGAGATTGGATCAGGCCATCACCAATGTTGAGTACCAAGGCAACAATGCCAAAAATGGAGCCATCATTACCATTGAAAACATGGAAAAAGCAGCCATGCCAGTTGTGATTGAGTATGAAACTGTTTCCGGAAACAAGGGAAGGGTTAAACTTCCCGTTGAAATTTGGCAAAATGGTGGTGTTTTTAAAACAAGGATTCGGGTAAATGAAGAGATGCTGAAGGTTACCATTGATCCGGACAAGGTTTTCCCTGATTATAACAGTGAAAACAATAGCTGGACAGCTAAAAAACAGTAACCAGGATTTTTTGGGGATAAATTGCTTGTTTATCCCCAAAATCATATAATTTTGCACTCCTTTCAGTTGAAAGACTGAAAGCTATTCCCAAAAGGTTCCATAAGTTCTTCGTCTGTTCGAAGGCACCAGTAGGGGTAAATTTAAAAATAAAGTCATGCCAAAAGTTAAAACCCATTCAAGGGCAAAAAAAACTTTTAAGATTACCGGCAGCGGTAAGATCACTTACAGAAAGCCCACAAGAGGTCACTTGCTCACCAAGAAAACCAACAAACGCAAACGTGCTCTTCGCGTTCAAGGTGTTGTTCATCATGCCAATCTTGATTTCGTAAAAAGACTCCTTCGCCTGAAATAAGGCCTTTTTCATTACTTCAAATTTAAACTCATTACAATATGCCACGTTCAAAAAATGCGGTAGCCTCCAGGGCCCGCAAAAAAAGAATTCTTAAGCAGGCGAAAGGATTCTACGGAAAAAGGAAAAATGTTTATACAGTAGCCAAAAACGTTCTCGAGAAAGGTCTTACCTATAGCTATGTTGGTCGTAAACTCAAGAAGAGAGACTACCGCAGTCTCTGGATTGTACGTATCAATGCAGCCGTAAGGGAAGAAGGAATGAAATATTCTGAGTTCATCAACAAGCTTAAAATCAAAGGAATTGATCTTGATCGTAAAATGCTTGCGGAACTTGCCATGAACAATCCTGAGTCATTCAAGCAATTGGTTGATTCTGTAAAATAACCCACGCTGATTCAATCAGTAAACCGGATGTCAAATAAACATCCGGTTTTTTATTGTAGGATGGTGAAAAAAATTAATTTTGTTCCTCTTTGCTATTCAACAACTTAAACAGACCGAAACGGTAAAATGAGCAATACTTATACTGATCTTGTCAAACAGACATTTTATTTTCCACAAGAAGGCTTTGTGACAAAAGATGGATACCTCCATTTCAATGATCTTGACTTGAAGGCCATCATTGACAAGTATGGCACACCATTGAAACTTACATATCTTCCTAAAATAGGCTCACAGATCAACAAGGCCAAGGACTTGTTCCAAAAAGCATTCAAGAAGCACAACTACGAGGGGAAGTACCATTATTGCTATTGTACCAAA
>Ga0207909_1000092_pt1 | contig 34401 bp, 41 predicted proteins | sample LakMenEpi05May10_FD_150672 | JGI IMG/M metagenome (GOLD analysis project Ga0207909, IMG submission 150672) | Freshwater microbial communities from Lake Mendota, WI - 05MAY2010 deep hole epilimnion (SPAdes) | ecosystem: Environmental > Aquatic > Freshwater > Lake > Epilimnion/Euphotic zone ...
ACCGCTGTGCTATACATCCATGGGGTGCTTGATGGGATTCGAACCCACGTATATCGGAATCACAATCCGAGGTCTTAACCGCTTGACGACAAGCACCATGGTAGAAACGGTGAGATTTGAACTCACGGAGCCATTTCTGACTCGACAGTTTTCAAGACTGTAGCAATAAACCGGGCTCTGCCACGTTTCCGTTTAAGTTTTTGTATCAACATTTTGACCCTTATCATTGTAAGTGTCAAGTGTACCTTGATATGTGTATGTCACACATTCATAATAGGTCTTGAGTGATTTTGGATCTAGTATTTGTGAATACTGACGGACTACGATTTCGTCACGCACATAGTCTGTTATTCGTTGTATAGATTGAATTTCCATCAAGTATTTATTGATACCATATAGGAACACACTCTTAAACAGTCCTTCAACGCTAGTCGCTATCTCCCTTACTAGAGGGCGGATCTGTGAATGTGTTCTTATATGGTAGAAGCACAGGGACTTGAACCCTGAACCTACCGGTTAAAAGCCGGTTGCTCTAGCCAGTTGAGCTATACTTCCATAAGTCGTATGTTTGATTTTACGTGCCAATCATAGACCTACGGAAGTCTATGACGACACTATCGCTTCATTGAACGTTTCATATCGTTTCCTTAAAAATGTATTGTATCAGACAATTTAATTATTGTCAAATCTTGGTGCGACCGGAGAGATTCGAACTCCCGACTCCCAAGTTCGTAGCCTGGTACTCTATCCAACTGAGTTACGGTCGCATTCTAAAACACACTAACTTATATGTTTTAGAATGCCCAGTATTACTACTGGACATGGTAGGATCAATACCCTACCCAGTGATTTTAATTTCTATGTTATCGCCATAGATTTCATCCTACTGTCCGCCCATTCTATACATTTTGCGCTGTATTACGGCTCTCGTTGCCTATTCACGCTGTCATCAATCAGTGTAAGTTAGTCTATTGACTTTCTTAACAGCCTCTTGATGAACTCTAGCACGTTCAAGTTTATTTTCTATCAACTGTGCTACTTGCTCCTTAGTCAAAACGTGAGTGCTAAACCAATCACGTTTTGTTTCAGAAGTTGTGTATTCTATATGCTTATCCATTTATTGTCAAATTTTCTTTCCATCAAGTAAAAACCCCTGAGACTTTTTAGTTTCCCAGGGGTTAGATAAATTTAGTTATGATGTTAACTTGTTACCTAGTCCCCGGGCCTCGTTCTTGGTTATCATTTGAGCCGCGAATACTTGTTGGATATGCTGGTACAAAGGATACACTGGCTAACGTTAGCCACTTCCCGGTGTGTTTCAGCGATTTACAAGTTTTATTCATCATAGTCTTTTATTTAGTCCTGGTTATAAATTAGTGCAAATTACTTATGTTTTTTGCACCTTTTCTTAATTTATGCTGAAGTATAGCAGAGTGTTGAATTGTTGTCAACCTTTAGTATGCCCAAAATTTCATCGTATGCCCTATTGAAGCTAATACTTACAATAATTCTATTGAGAGATTCTGGCATAATAACTGCATGAATTTTGCTAGTATCAATCAAATATATTTCATCATCTTGAGCAACAAATGAATTTGTTTTTCTTAAACGATGTTGCTTAATATCATACCTGTTATGTTGGTCAGTGTTACTAAAGCTGTAACCGTCGCTAGCCGGATCACTAAAATACACGGTTTTGGCATTACTTGCCCTTAGATAAAAATTTATTTTACACTTACAATCATGGTCTTTATGCGGAAGTGCTCCTTTATAAATTTTACATAATACTACTTCAGCTTCGTTTTGTAATATAGTAGGTAAAAGTTTTTTTACATCAGATATCAGTGATTCGGGAGCAGTATAATAAAAAAGTCCAGTTCCGTCTTGAATCGGTGAGTACGATTTAATAGGCTGTTCGGTTTTTATGATATCTTCTATCTCATTAATATTGAATATATTAGTTAAATTATTTAATTTAGTGTATTCCATTAAAGATCCTTTATTAAATTATCCCATAGTTCTCTTTTACTTTGATGATATTTAAGTAACAATCTAAGTTCTCTTTTACGTTCTACCAATGTAGCATCAAGTTCAATATGATTTCTACCTGCCAATTGAATTTTACAGGCTTGGTCGAATATATAACTGTTAAAAAATACGTGTAACAAACTTTTGCCAGCTGTGACAAAGCCATGATTCCTCATCATAATAAATTCAAAGTCTTTTATTAAATTGACTAGTTTAGAATAGTCAGCATCAAACAATAAGTTACTTTCATATTCATATTCAGCAAAACTAGTATTAACTAAAGAACTAGGTTGATTGATGCTTAATAACTTCTCATTAGAACTAGACATAGCGCATATAGCGGTACTATGTATGTGCATTATGGCATTGTGATTGGTATTTTTATATATTTGATTATGTATCCCAAATTCTCCAAATGATCTGACTGGAATATCTATTTCTATAAATTTAAGATTATCAACATTTACCATTGAAAATGGCATCATTGGTTCTTTAATATGAAAACCAGATCCTTCTCTTATTGAAATGTGTCCAAAAATTAAATCACTCAGTCCGTATACATCGGCTAATTTATAACAGGCTACTAAATCTTCTTTCAATGTCATTTTAACTTTCCTAGTATATACTTACTTCGTAATTCATTTTTCAATGAATGACGTATACACATTAACGGGGCTGTTATTTTATCAGGACAATGTCTGCGAAAGATTAAAGGCAAATTTGGTATATCTATTTCAGATTCTATGATATATTCTACATATGCATTATACCTACCATCTGGAATATTTTTATTATATACTCTATTTATATATGCATCTACACCGATACTTTTAGCATTGCCTAAATTAACACGCATTATTTTAGTAAAATCAAATACTCCAAGATTTTCCATATGCAAAGATATAGGATTAGTAATGTCAAACATAAATTTTTTAGGGCTTGCCCACTCGGAGATATCTTTGCGGCGCCAAGTAAATGCTAAATGCCAACCAGAAAAGATATTTTGAGTTGCACGTTTAATTATAAAATCATTTCGAAAACCAATTGCCAGTCCTACTACAACATCATCAATTATTTCACCAATAACAACATAATCATCGCCAAAATCTGATGTAAAAAATTCTTTATGTTTTTCAATCCATTCTTTTCTATCTTCTGATAAAAAACCAGACTTGGAATGGTCTGTGTTTTCGTAATAAAAATCTAATGCTTGATTAAAAATAATAGAATCTTCAATTGTTAATTTTCTTATCATCTTGTTTTGATATTAATTTACACAAATAATGCTCTAAGTCAAACTCAAACCATTTAGTTTTTTCACTTAGTTTTCCAGGATTAGTGTGGTGTTCATTATGAAGACTAAATCCAGCAGTAATAGGATACAACCAAATTATATTAATACTGTTGTCAGGTTTATCTGATACTTTATATGATCCTATTACGTTTGTATGTAATAAATAATTTACAAAAAAACCAATTCGTATTCTTTCAAAAGAAGTAGCAAGTACATATCCTGCGATTGCTATTTCATAATCTACTGCCATCAATACAATTAAAAATGCATAATTTATTATAAAGAAATTTTTAGTAAACCACATTAGTGTTTTATCTCGCATAATAACTAGTGATGGATATGACTTTATAAGAACTTCTTGTTCACATTGCTTTTTTAAGTTCCAAGTTAATGCACTATGCCAAAATCCGCGGGTCGGTGAAGTAGGATCTTTATCTGTATCAGTGTATTTATGGTGACATTGATGTGAACTAACCCAAAACAATAACGGGCCATATGCCGCTAGTGTTCCTAATATGGCTAGTAATATTTCAACCGGTCGATATGTTAAAAATTGTCGGTGTGAGAATAATCTATGAAATCCTATGCCCAATCCAACTGGACCAATGAGAATCCAAAACAATAGAGTCCAATACAATAGTGTCGGAGTGTTAACTATAAACCAAATCCCCAATATACTAATTAACGTATATGGTAAAAATATTTTATAAAAATAAGAGTTCATAATGAATTTAGTCCGAGGTTGTAACCTGTGTTTATTTTTATATCAGTATTTGACTCACTTAATTTTTTTAATTGATAAAATATATCTATTGCTAGTTCTTTGCTTATAAGTGGATACTCATTCCATATACGCATATCAAATCCAGAATTCCATAACCCTTCTGCAAGAGTTTTCTTATTATTTAATGTATAAATCTTTGGAGCACTATCATCATTTATTGTTAATCCAGTACCATTTTTTAATCCAGTTCCACCTTTAGAAAGTTCAGTAAATGATGGGGAAACTTCCGAATTAATAGTAGTAGCTTGTTCTATTTCCAATGTATCTGAATCAGTAAAAGAAAATATGTTATCAAGAATTTCTTTGGATCTCCAAACTTCAATAATATCAATGGTTTTACTATATGTGTTAGTTAATTTAATTCTCCAAACTATATTACCTAGATGTCCATTATTAACTATCACTGAATTAAACGCACGCCAATGCTCACCTAAATGGTCTGTTGTTTTTCTAACATTGTTTTTAGTACCTGATGCAGTATTGTGATATTTGTTAATAAAATTAGGATCATCTTTTTTTAGAATCCACATATATTTTAATACCCAGGGCCCGATATTATCCGGCATAAAAACAGGAATCAATGAAATTTCTTTATCATCTGCCAATTCATTATAGCCTATGGCAGTAATATTATTAGGGTTTAACATTTGGATCCCAAAATACTGCATAGTCATTGTATTTTTTTGCAGAGTTAATTACTAAATCAGTAATTACTTCTTTACAACGTTCTAACATACCAAATTTAAATGTAACGAAACACGCTATCCTTGTACAATTTGCTACTTCAGTATAAGTAGAATGAACTGACCGTACATTGTTTAAGAAAAAACTTTGACGGGTACTAAGAATTTTACAATCAATTATTTCATCCTGCATTAATGATTCATCTATAGGGACTCTTAATCCAGGTCGAACGTCATACTGTTCTTTTGTTCGGCGCATTAATAATTTATTTTTTTCCGGTAATTCAAATTCAAAATAATGTCGTAGAGCAAATGAGTCAGTGTCGTTATGCCAAAAACCCAAACCTGTGTGACCTGTTTTAATGGGTAAAAAAATAATTAAACCCAAATCGTCAAGGGTCATATTAAAACATTCATATAAATATTTGCTCAACTCCGGAAACGTTTTGTCAAAATCACCTAACCAACCGGGGCCAGTGTCGTTGACATTGAAATAAGCTACTGTCAAGTCCCACGGATAATTTTCAATTATTTTCTCAGCAGTATTTCCTGTCCCTGCAAGAAATTCTTTAAATTTAGCAAGTTTAGTATGATTACTGTTTAACCAATTTTGTAACGAACCTATATCATAATCTGGTTTAGGTAGAACATCTAAAGGAGTATATAATATATCTATTAGTTCCATTATGTATTCAATAACTTAAATTTAAAATTATCTATTCGTTGATTCACAATCCCACTAAAGATTTTACCAGTCATCTCATATGGAATTTGACGTTGTTCATCAATTGTATATTTTTGCATAACCATTGCAGTAATGAAAGAATTTGCTGAATGACCTAGCATATTATTTTTTCTTTTAGCAAACTCAGTTCTGTATAGTTTGGCCAACTCACTCATTTCTTCAAAGGTGTGATCTTTACTCACCCAATCAATATATCTAGGATTATTTCCCTTTTTAGTATCTTTATAATAACCAAATAGTTCAGGAGATTTTAAAATAGAATCAGTGTCTTTAACTCTCCATATATAAAACGGATGACACAGCAGGGAATCAACACACGAATTGTCACTGACCCAGTCAAATGATTCTTGTAGCATCTCTTTAGTCTCGTAGGGTAATCCCAATATTAAATTCATTGAAACTGCAACTCTACTTTTCCATTTTTTTTCTAAATCTAATAATACATCTTTAGCTTTGTTACCAAAGCCTTTACCCACAGTTCGTCCCGAATCCTTGTTGAATGTTTCTATTCCAAAACTAGTAGCTCTAAGGCCACTTTCAAAGAACAAGTCAGCCATTTCAGGATGTTTGTCAAATATTTCGATACGCATACTACCACCGTACTCAAGTTGAAACGGCAAGCGTTTAGCAATTCTTAACATCATATATGCTTTATCTAAACTATCATTTAAAGTATCGTCAGTGATAATATATCTAGTAACACCAAACTTATCATAATTATGTAACATAGCATCTACAATCAAATCTTCACGTTTACTGAAGTCTCCAAATTTTTTACCATTCAAATAATAATCACAATAAGTACATTTGAATATACAACCTCTACTTATTTCTAACGGCACTGTTTCATTCCATTCTACAAAATCTCTTTCATGGAATTTTATTGCAGGGCGGGTATTAAAATCATCTGTCTTGTATGCTGTATCCGCTATAATTTTAGTATTGTTTGCAATATCACTAACTATTAAATCATTACCGTATAATTCATGCCTTACTATTGCTTCTAATGCTTCTTCTCCTTGGCCGCGTACAGAATAATCAAAAGGTAATGATGAATTTTCACGTAATACTTTTTGTCCACCTATTATAAAAACTGCATTCGGCGCATACATTCTAACTTCATCAAATATTGGTTTGAAGGAGGCATCTAATTCATGTAGATAAACATATTGATTTCCAGGAAGCCCGGCTAGTGTACTAGAAAATAAAACAAATTTAGTATCGGTTGTCAGATATTTTTTAAATATTGAATGTCGTTCTTCAGGTGAATAGATGAATAAAAAATCAATGACTTGAGTTTCAAGACCTAAGTCTCGCATAACTTGAGCAATCACAAATGCTCCAGCCGGCTTAGAACTCAATGATGGCAAACTATACCCGCATAATATTACAGATTCCATATTAAATCCTATATATTATATCTTTGTGTATACTAAAATCATTTAGTATACTACTGAAGGGAGTTGAATTGTACATTTTTATTTGTGAGCTAACTTTCTGCTTGTTATTAAAATAGTCCATATCGTTAGAAAAATCTAGCGAGTATTTATTGCTAGATATTCTAGCCCTGTGTATATTGCTTTCCGGTCCTCGCCGATGATTAAATGCATAAAGAAACATATTTGGATGACTAAAGACTCTCGTTTCATAATGGTCTTGAAACTTCTCATTTATTATTTGTTTATCTAGTTTTGCAACAGGATATGATAAGGTAAAAGGCATCCAATGCAATTGATTTAAATTCATGGCTGCACCTTGCAACCAAAATGCATCAAATACATTTACTGCTTTATATTTTTTAAACATTGGTTCCATTGAATTATAAAGCCAATTAGCCCACTCTATTTGTTTTATCACAGAATATAATATTTCTTCAAATCGTTCTACTGGTTCAGATAGCCAGTCGATATCAGCAGATAGATATCCACCTTGAATTAATTCAGGTATGTAATGTTCCCCAAACACGGTATCTCCAAATACACCATCAATGTTATAATAGCCAGGGTTAAAATATTCGTCTAATGTTGAAAAGCTGTGATTAAGCTTGTCCTTAATATATGTATCATAAAACCATGGATATTCTTCAATACTATCCGTGGTTAGTCTAATTAATAATTTTTCTTTTTTAAAATCAGCAGTACTGTTTTTTAATACTGAAGATAACACAGCCAGGCTATCTGTCCCACCTGAATACCATACTGCTAATTTTTTGTTGGAAGCACTAACTTTATCAATGATATTAATGATAATACTGTCTATTGTTTCTTCAAAGGTTGTAGTTGAGGTTGAAATATCTTGAGCCCAGAATCGTGTTATATCGTCATATATTAGTGCTCTTTTAGGTAGCGGTACTGTTTGTGAATAGTCTACAAAACAAACAGGTTTTTGTTGACCACCTACTCGAAAGTGATTCATAAGTTTATCATAGACTGAGAATTTTTTATATTTGTAAAAATCAGACCAAATTTCTAAATTACTCATATCAAAAACCCCCGCTTATATTACTATCTAATTGAGTCATCATTTCTAATATTGCGTTATCTAATCGGGTATCCCATATTTTGAATTGTATTAATATCATTTCCGCTACACTAGCATCAGTTACATTATCATACTTAGATTTTTCATAATTAAAAATTTTCCGTTCGGGTGTAGTTAGCTGTTCACCTTTTATTATTTTTTCAGCAATTAATTTTATTTTTAATGCAACGTGATAACTCAAATCAGTGTGACCATATGCCTCTAATAGAATCCTGCAGGGTTTTTGAATTGACTGTTTAATAAATTCTAAATCTTGTTTCAATTTAATTATTGGATCAATATGTTCTTCTTTAATTTGTTCATAAGGTGATAATTGATTATTTTCAACTTGAAAATTATAAAGATCAACCGGAATGGTATCTGCTTCAAATGTAGTAACTGTTAAAAATCTAGCAGACTGACTAAAGTATAAGTATGATCCTAAGTTATTTAAAAAATCAGTATTATTTTCAGCATAGACTATTCTGTTGTTTTTAGTAAAAGCCCCGAACTTATTCATTTTTTATCAGGTATCATTAAAAAATGTTTTATAATAAATGCGCTGTGGTCTAATTCCCACCACTTTTCACCGGACCTATAGTTTCTAGGATTGTTATGATGATTATTATGCCACCCTTCGCCCAATGAGAATATCCAAGCAATTGCACTGTTCTTACTACTGTCACCCGAATTATGATTTCTATAAGAGCCCCAAGTATTTAAATGAGGTATAACAGCTATAACTGATGCTCCATGAAAACATCCAACAGCAGGTATAGCCATTACAAAAACTAACAGTTTCCAATCAATCAGTAATAACACAGTAGCATATAAAACTACTAGTAGAAAATAATTTCTGTGAATAAAATTCATCTTTGGATCACGCACAAACCGTTTAAACACACCCAGGGGAATTTTAATCTTGGGCCATCTAGTAAACCATACATCAAACCAATTTGAATTCTTTGGACAATGTGGGTCTTTATCCGTATCACTAGTCATATGGTGATATACATGCACACTTCCCCATGCCGCTGGGCTACCCAACAGAGGCAAGAAACTACTTATTAATAAAATCCAATCACGAATTGGACCTGTTTTAAATGAACGGTGTGAGTAATATCGGTGCAATGATACATTTACTCCCATAATTCCTGCGTATAAGAATACTAAAAAAGAAAGACCAAGCCAAGCATACTCATTACTCCATATTGACCAGCCTATACCAAATAAGGTCAACAAATGAGTAGCTACGTGCATTATTTTAAATTTTGCAATGTTGGACAATCTCATAGATTTATACCACTTTATTCTGTTATATTTTGAATTACTTCTGAAGGAGTCAATGATTCATTTGCTACAATTTCTCTAGTTGGTTGAATTTCAAATGATACACCAATCTTAGATAAGAAATTATCTCTGGCAGCTTCGTATGCAGACCAGTTTGGTAGCTGTTTTCGAGAAGTATTGTATAAATTTAAATTTTCTAATGTGTCAAACAAAAATATAGAAAGGTCATTGTTCAATTTAACCGATAGTAATCCAGAAAACCCCGTTGTAAATTGTTCAATTTCCATCAGTAAGGACAAATAATCAATCATACTATCAATATCAACTCCAAATTTTTCAGGTATGATGTTCTCCCCTGCTAATTGTTGAAGAAGTTGTGAAGATTTTAAATTGCCTGGAGATTCGGGATCATTTTTTTGCCATTTAACAATATATGCGTAGTAAATCATTTTGGGAGTCCTTTATATAATATATTTATCAAATTAGTTTTTATAGGTCTAATTTCTCTATCAACTCATCTATTGTCATATTCCATTGAAATTGAATTGAAATTCTAGGTTCTGTACTTTTATCACCGTCAACAGAATGAATTTCTCCTATATTTAATAAGTACGCCTCATTTTCTTTTGCAGTAAATGTGTCTACTAGTATTAGGTCATCCCTATGATATCTCAATTCTATTATTTCATATTTGGTTTTGTCGCCCTTATCTATGCGTAAGCCACGAATTTTTCTAGCATTTTCTTTTGGCATCCAAAAGTTTGTGGTATACCCTTGTGGTTTAACGTAAAAATTCATACAACTAACTGAGCGATAATCTTTATGTGGACTGACTTGTGAGTTTGCTTGCATTAAAAAAACTTCTTTAGGGGGTATTTTAAAAGTATCTATAAATATGCTATTTAAATAATCATTGTCTAGTATTTTAAAATATCCAAGGTTACTTGAATATTCTACTAATTTGTCGCCCTTGAGTTTATTCAAGTCAATATCAATATGATCTATATTTAAGTTTACTTTTTTGTGATAGATAGTCATTTTAAAAAGGGTATAAAAATACGACATGGATCAATTTCCCACCATTTGCCACTGACGCCTTTACCAAAATCATATGATGCAGGTGCATAATGATGATTGTTGTGCCATCCTTGACCCCAAGCTAGATATCCTAGTATAAAATTGTTTTGCGAATTATCTTTAGTTTCAAAGTTTCTATATCCAAACCATCCTTTAATATGACCAAACACATTAACCATATTATCTTGGGTAGATCCTATAAATGTCACTAACCAAAATGCGGTTAGTGCTAACTTCCAGTCAAACATTGCAACCAATGCAGGAACTGCCCACAGTATTTTAATACTATGTTTGTGGAAGAATACATGATTTGATTTTCTTAATAAATCAACTGCATATTTTAAACCAATGGGGTTATCTTTCTCAGTAACTTTAAAGTACCATCCCACAAACGCAGTTTTCTTATCATATGCAATTGGACTATGTAAGTCTTTTAAAGTGTCACTATTTGGATGATGGTATCCTCTGTGCATCGCCGCCCAAAATATACTTCCACCTTGACCCGCAAATGTAGCAAGAAATAGAATAATATTTTCTTTCCATTTAGGCAATTGATATGTTCTGTGACTAAATACTCTATGATAGCCTACAGCAATTCCTAAGCCACACACTAATACCCACATAACAAATGTTGTTATAAGATAATATGCAGGTATAACTCCATTGATAAGTAGACCGATCGCAAGTAATCCAAATATCCATGCAGGAACAAATTGAAACCAAAATGATTTAGATATTGTTTGTAGGTAGCTCATATATTCCCCCCTATGGGTACTTCAGTTCTATACTCTTGTTTTAAATAATTACATCGGACTATTGAATCTTCGGGTAGTAATAATCTTTTATACAACAATTCCCATGCATTTATGTAGAAGCATTTATTTTTTGATGGGACGGTGTACTCATCAAAATATCCATACCGTTCGTTATTGTATTTACTCCAATGAAATCTTCTCAGCAGTTTGGTATGCCTGCTATGTGTTAATGTGTAAAACTTTAGCCTGCCGTTTCCCTCATTGTATTTAATTACTGCATCTAATACTTCTCTTAGTAAATTGTTATCTCCCATACTCCTATACAATGTATAATACCAACTAGGTTCTTCAACACTTTCATAAAATGATATCAATGCTTTTACAATTCCATCTTCTATATATCCAAATGCATGATAATTATTTAAATCACTTAAATAATTGGCACAAAAGATATCATAGGTTAATGCATTTAACCCTGTATTTTCTACTTGATATACTTTATCACTATCAATACCCATGTATTTTGAATGATTGAAAATATCTCTAACAACTAAGGCATGTTCACTTGTTAATTTAACTATTGACATAATCTTTCCCAAATAATTGTGTATGTAACTCATCTATAAAAATTCCATCTAGGCTAGATTCTAATCTTTTTGTATGACTTAGTGATAACGTATTATATGTCTCTCCGTTGAAGCCCATCAATTTTTCATATCCATGAGTTTTTACTTTATCTAGTATAGACGGCATTAAATCTTTAAGAACTTCATTCTTCGTACTAACACTAGAAGTTTTATAGTTTAATCTTTCATTAATTAACCATTGAATTCTAGGGTGTTCTAAGTAATAACCCATCATCTCCGGAGTATAACTAAACCATTCGTTGACTAACGGAATATTATATTTTAAACTGAAGCGCATTGCACTAGCATCTTCATTTTCTCTAAAACAATAATACCACTTACTACCCGCAGGGAAGGTGTGTCTACGTAACATCATCTCGCCGCCCATAATTGCGGGTAATTGCAGTTGACGAATATGATGATACACTGTTAGATATGCCATCTGCCTGCATTGTATCTCCGAGGAGAATTCATATGCTTGACCACTGTGATAGAAATCTTTTACATCAAATTCAATGGCTTCTACTTTCATACCCACATCGTCTGCAATACGTTGCGCTATTTGAAAATCTGTTACATTGTAATCATTTGCAAATTTAATAAAAACAACTCTAGGAGTGATGCCAATATGCTTGAATGCTCTTAGCACTATTTCGCTGTCGGTGCCACCACTGAACATCACCACAAAATCATTACCGTATTCTTTACTTATTAACTTTGCGGTACGATATTGTTCTTCTAGCCAATTACTTTTTGTATAGTAATCTAAATCTATTTTTCCAATGTTTACTTTAAATTTTTCATACGGTGTCTCACGACTTCCATAAAGTCTATCACCAATTGTATATGATAAGTGATTATTTAAAGTAAAGTTCATTTCATAAGAGCCATCAATTCGGCAACAGTTGACACTTTTGAGTCATTGCTTATCTCAGTAGCATTAACCTCTTCATAATACACTTGTAGCTCTACTACATCTAGTGAATCTAATCCCACTTCAAGTAAGTTATCCATTGGTGATAACGTGATTGATTTCTTGAACAGTTTCAATACTGCATCTTCGATAAATTTAATTTTTTCTTGATCTGTCATTCTATAGTCCTATCTAATTCTGCTACATACTGTTCAGTATAGTATATATTCTGTTTTCCTATGGGTTTGAATTTTCTATAAATTGCAGGCCATTGATTGAACATTGCAGGGCGTTTTCCTTCACTTGCTCTTAAAAACCATTGATATATTGCACTGTTATGAGAATCTGCTGTAATATACAAATGCTCATACTGTTTTGTATTTTCAATAATTTTTGGAAGAATGTATTCACCCATGCAGAATTTAGTTCGATATTTCGGATTGATGTAGGCTCTAGTTAGTGCAAGTGCTATTGTTTTGTCTAGGTCATATTCGTTATAACCAGCACTACATACATACTCACCGTCATCTTCTAGTACATAATAACATCCTCGTCGGTATCTTCCGTTAACATCATTCAATATATAAAAAATGTTAGCAGGATCATTTTTGTAATCAGGATGATAATTTTTGATAATATCATTATCTGTTATCTTAGAAAGAGAAACCTCTAACAAGTCCATCACAAACTCATTAGAGGAATCATGCATTTCGTGCAATTGCATAGGAGATTATTAACCTTCTAATTAAGATTTACAACACAAAAATGTGACAAATCCTAGTTCAGCGTGTATTACTTCAACTGATTTAAAACCAATCATACTTAATTTATTTGCATACCAACTTAAAGGTACACTATGCATTATACCAACTAAATCTTTTTCTTTTTGTTGAATGTATGCCTCAGTAACTCCGTTTTTTCTTTTAAAATCATAATACTCACGCTTAACAATTTCAGATTGTTGTAGCTTATCAGTAAGTATTAAATAACCATCATTTGATAATGAATTATAGATATCAGTCAAATAGGAATATTTATCCTGAATAAAATGCACAGTCCAATTAGCTAAAACAAAATCATAACTATTCTTAGGGAAAGAATCACTTTTAATAACTAACTCTGGAAAAATACTGTTGTCAATCATTGCACGACTATTATCTACTCCGGTTACATTAATATAACCTTCATCAATAAATCGTTTCATCGTGTATCCCAATGCACTACCAACATCAATTATTCTAGCATCTTTTTTTAAATTCTTATTGGCAAACTTAACACACATATCAATAACATTGTGATAAGATGGTATATGTGCTTCTGCTTCTTGCTGGAATCGTTTAGCTACCTTATCATCAAATACCCAAGATTTTTTATTAATATTAACACTATCACCCTTAATTATAGCATCTTTTAATGTTTCAGTTACGTTGCTACCTCGAAAATATCTAGCAATGTATCTCAACGGTCCTTGTTTATCATTTTCAAACTTATGATATTGTTCACGGAAAGGGTCATAACTATTTTCAAATTTTTCAGGTAATAAGGTTTCTTCTGTTCTATTAAATGAGTTAGTAGACATTATTATGTCTAATGCATTTATCGAAATCCTACTAGCAATACCTTCATAGTAAATATCATTTGTGATATCGTCTACGCTCTTAACCATCGGCTGACTTGACGTAACTAATATTTCACCGTATTTTTTAACAGAATCAGCAGGATCGATATTTTTAGCACCAATAGAGCCGTATCCAGGAGCAGAGTCTGGATAGTTAATTGTTTCTATTACTATAGCTTCGCCAGTTATTTTACATAGTTTATCAAGTATCGACACCATATTCAAAAAACAGTAAATAACTCCGGCTGCCAAAACATAATCATATTTTTTGTTTTGTGCTATTTTTTCATCTAAAAAATCTTCAATCTCTTGTTGCACAACTGAAAATTTAGTAGAGTCCCAATACTTTGTTAAAAGTATATTGCTATGGTCAACGTAGTAGTTCTGTAACTCTACGCCTGTATAGTGTTTTGCCCCGTTAGTTAATGCATAATGACCTGCGGCGCCAAGCGCACTACCTAAATCTAAAATAGTTTTATCTTCTATTAGATTTTTAGGTAGTTGAACTTGACATTTTTTATATACAGTTTCTACAGTAGTAGGATGATATACTCGGGTCTGTCTGCAATCTAAGTCAATAAATTCAGTAGCAATTTCAAATATATTAGTCATATATTATTTATAAAGCAATTTTACCTACTGCATTTATAACTGCGGCAATCTTACCTACCGCTTGTAGTTGCTGTACAGTCATTCCTTCATTCCTCAGAATGTCGTAATGTGACTTAACGCAATGATTACACTTGCCCACAATACTAGCACACAGTGCATACATTTCAAACTTTAGTTTTGAAACACCACCGTGTGTAGCATATGCTTGCATACGTAATCCCGGGGGCAACCCTTTTAGATTGGCATCACCTGTCATATCAACAAATGGATAGTAAACATTGTTCATGCCCATCAATGCGGCGGCAGTCTTTGCGGCTTCACGTTCAGGGGTACCCATAAGAGGGCCATTCATCCCAATCTCAAGTGCTAGCTCACCGTTACCTGCACTAATCGCAGCCGCTAATGCACAGGCGTGTGCATCAACTTCATCTAGACCACTACGATTAATGACCGCATCTAAGTTTAACTTAATATCCTTAGCGTGGTCCGGAATACTTTCCTTAACCTGGTCTACCCAACTCATAGAGTTGCACCACCGATTGGACGACTGCACGGGCATAGTTCGCCAGTTTGCAATGCGTCTAATACACGCAATGTTTCTTCTGGGCTACGACCAACATCTAAGTTGTTAACTGTAATGTGTTGAATGACGTTCTGTGGATCAACAATAAATGTTGCACGTAGTGCCGCACCTGCTGGAGCATAGAATACTCCCAACTGTTCGATTAGACTTACGCTACCGCGTTCTTCACCACTTTGGTGACGTGCTGTGTCAGCAAACTGAGTGTGGGTGATCTTTTGTAGATCCGGATGTGCCTTTTGCCATGCTGTCTTACAGAACTCGTTATCTGTTGACCCTGTTAGCAATACTGCATCACGGTCAGCAAAATCTGTGGTCAATTTGTCATATGCTACAATTTCTGTAGGACATACAAATGTAAAATCTTTTGGATAGTAAACGATTACTTTCCACTTGCCTTCAAATGACTTTTCTGTAATTGTGAAGTATGCATCTTCCGGTTGTCCTGGTTTGACACCTGTAATTGCAAATGCTGTTAATTTATCTCCGACTGTTTTCATAATTTCTCCTTGTGTGTAGTCTGTATGAGTATAACATACTCAAGTATATTTATCTATGTGTTTTGGGTACTACTAAGTTTTAATCCAAATACATTTTCAAAACTTTGATTTCTTAATGTGTCTATTTCTTTAGTGAAGTGAAAGAACTGTCCTGCAGAAATTTCATCTGGTTCAGAATTTTCAAGTATATATTTTACACTTGAAATTTGTGCTTTAATTCCATCACCGTTGATATCCGGTGCTTCTAATATTTCCAAGGCTCTAGTTAAGGACGCAATTGCTTTAATTCTGGCCTCACCTGTTAAGGCATTGGGTTGATAAAACAAATCTGCCACACTCATTGTCATATGAAATTTATATTTACGTTGTAGGTTGCATAGGTACTCAACTGTTTTATCCATAGTTAAAACTGTGTATGCCGTTAATACTGTGTTTGAATTTAGAAAGAATGTATGTGGGTTATTCAGTTTGAATTGTCCATAGTATTCAATGTTAGCATTTACTTTAGACCATATCGTACCATCACGTACATACTCTGCTACCTCATTTATACCATCTATAGAAACTGTAACATGTGTTTTTTTAAATTTATTAATTTTTTCAATAAATTTAGGATTTATAGCACTACCATTAGTTGTTATATATAATATGATATCTGAGATGTAACCTTGACTATCCATAGAGTCAATTATTTTAGTTAAGTCAGGAATGAGCATTGGTTCGCCACCGGTGAAATGAACTGCTTTCATTGTAGGTATCATATCAATAATATCATTTAAGAAATTTTCCTGATGTGATAAATGACTTCCTTCTGCGGTGAAGTCGGGCTGGTGTAAGTGCCATTTTTTTAGTTCAGGATTTTTTATAATTTCTTTAGCAATACTACTACTATAATTAGGTGTACACATCCTGCATCGATAGTTGCAAAGATTAGACAATCTGACTTCAAATAGTTTTGGAGTAAATGGATAATCTATATCCTTTTCAAAATCGATGCCTACGTCACCGTGCCATTCTAAATGAGTTTTTCTTAAACTTTTAATTCCGTTATCTTCATCATTTTTGCATCGCATACAAGATTTATCAAGATTACCGGTTAATAATTCTGTTCTAATTTTTTTAATAAATTCACTAGTGTACATTGCTGATGGTCTAGGTGAGGGGACACCCACGTGACCACAACATACTTTTTGTTCTTCTGTTGTAAAGAAGCCGCCTGTCCAAGGCTGTGGGCAATAAAATTCACTCATTCTTCGTCCTTTGGTAAAGTACCATTACTGTGTTTATCTGTTATTTTTTCAACGTCTTGGAATAAACGTTTCTCTTGTGCTGTAAGTTTATCTTTATGCGACCTACGTGGATTACTACATAAAGGGCATCCTGGGATACCACAATCCATAGCGTGATGTTTTACTAAACGATGTGGTTCTTTAATTGCTTTGTCATAAAATCCCAAACCATGTTGTTTAGCAATACGAACTTGTCTTGCAACTGCTACATCGTTTTTATGTCGACGGCGACTGTTTATATATTTTGCTGTTTCATTGCTCATAATTTACATACTTTTAAAAATTATCATGATAATTGAATATTTGTTTTAAAATTATCAAGTCCTTGTTGAGTTTTTATTCTCCACATAATTAATGAATCTTTTAAAAAATACTCAGATTCAATACCAGTGTATTCACTTAGTCTGTTAATCAATTCATCTATATTTCCTAAAAATAACTCTTTCCAACTAATGAATAGAATATTAGGATAATCTTCTTTAAGAAAATAGTTGTGCCATTTAACTATTGACATTTTTTTAAATGTTCTCAGTGAGTTGAGTCGTGTTATATCGTATGGTTCACCTAGAGTATCAACCTGATATTTTGTCACAAAGTTAATTGCTATAGTATCAATATCATCTTTATCGAAAATAATCCTTATTGCTTTTTTAAAATTAGTTGCCAATAATTTAGTTTCAGTAAAATGTACTACGGTATAATACGGTGGTGGTTTAACTTTATCAGATATTTCTTGACTAAGTAAAAATTTTATTTTTTCAGAATCAGGATCTGTATGACCCAATGCCGGCCCATCTAAATCTTTGTAATTATTGTCATGGACATTTCCGTGCAAACTTAAATTTGGTAAAGTTTTATCTTTTCTTTTTGCACCAATTATAAAATGACATAAGAAATTTCCACCTGAACCTCCCATAAATGCAATAGGTATTATATCCTCAGTGGGTTTCATGTCTCTGTTTATAATCGTTTACTGCGGCTTTGATGGCGTCTTCCGCGAGGATACTGCAATGGATTTTGACTGGGGGGAGTGCAAGTTCTTCTGCGATTTCAGAGTTTCTGAGTTCGGCAGCTTGGTCAAGTGTTTTCCCTTTGACCCATTCAGTAACAAGACTTGAGCTAGCAATAGCCGACCCGCACCCATACGTTTTAAATTTGGCATCTGTTATTAATCCTGTTAGTTTATCTACTTTAATTTGTAACTTCATTACGTCCCCGCAAGCAGGGGCTCCTACCATACCTGTACCTACATCATTATCGTCTTTTGCAAAACTACCGACGTTTCGTGGGTTTTCGTAGTGGTCAACTACTTTTGCGCTATAAGCCATATATTAATCCTTTTTGAACATAGTCAAAATCTTTGACTGAATGTTCTTTGCAAACTCAGGTTGAGGGAAATTCCAACCGATAAAAGCACCTAGTGCTAACCAAAATAGTGTTTCTAACATAGTATATACTCCTTGTATGTATTGTATTTATGCAATAGATTCTTCATCATCTAGTACGATCCAACCTAATTTTAATAAATCTTCTCGTATCTCATCAGTTACCATGCCCTCACCTACATACGCTTTCATCTTTAAGTAAAATTCTTGTTGTTCTTTGGTTAATTCACTAAATTGTTCGTCATCTAAGTTTTCATTATTTTTAATGCCTGAGCAATACCAATCGATGTAGTCACCCTTCTCTTGCATATCAGCAATAATGCCACCTGCGTGACGCCAACTACAACTCCAACGTTTTTCAGTTAGTATAGGCCATACATCATTTTTAGTGAAATCACGGTTACACATTGATGCGTACAAATTTTGTGCATATACATCATCACCTTTAACTTTGTCGATGATCCACTGAGTACTACGTAGGTCATACTCCATATTATCTTTTTGCCATTCTGGATCTACAATATTAGCTTGAGCCTGTTCTCGCCAAGTTTTGAACATATCTAAATATTCAGGGGCAGGTAATTTGCCAGCCTCTTCTTGGCGTTTGACATAGTTTTCTAATTGAAATGTATTTCTATCTGGACTACTGTTTATCATCTTCTACCTCTATCCAAGTGTGATCGCCTAACCATTTAACTTTGCAAATGTATTCATAATCAACTGGCTTACCAGCAGACCAATCATCGGGACCATTGATACTCAACCTAGTAAATTGTTTTCGTGTATCAAACAATAACCAATATATGTTACCATTCGATAATTGAAAATCATATTTAGCGGCGTGTACCATATCGGTTAAGTCAAGTCTATGCTTAATCTGTTCTGCTTGTTTCTGTAACACAGTAACTAGTTCCATGATTCTATCATATTCTTGCTTGGCGTGCAATCTTGCAACATTAAGCATAATGTCTTTATGCTTTTCAACAGGGACTAAATCAAACTTGGGTCCACTACTTTCTGTCGCATATGGTGTTACATTACGATTGAAGAAATGTATTAGCGACCCACTGCTAGTAGAATCATAACTACTAACACCGTTCGCTGAATTTGGTTTATCACTCATTAGTTATTATATATCATTATCTGATTTAGTGATAGTCTTTTGGGTATTAGTTTGCTTCTTGTGTTTACTATAAAAGATATGATTGCCAATCTTTGCTACTTGTTTATAAGGCCACAATGGATCAACTGTTAGATTATGAAAGAATAACGCTGAACTAGGTAGAACATCATTATAAGCATCATTAGCCATAACTTCATACGCTACCTGATGTGCTTGTTTATATCTTTGACTGTTAGTGTTTAGTTCTCCCTTACCTTCACAAACCCAACTAAATTGACATAATCTTACTATAACAGCCTCATCGTCTATTATTTTTTCTACCATATGTGATTGATATACAACTGCACAAGGAGTTTTAGCAAAACCGTGATTAACACGATTTATTACTACTCTAGCTACGGCGGCTTGACCTAGTATAGATTCACCTCCTGCTTCATAGAATATATTCTTTGCCATACACGCAAGTTGTTTAGGGTCTACTACCTTAGCTACAATAACTTCTTCCGGTTCTTCTTGTGCAGTAAACAGGTCTATAGTATCAGCAGTAACATATACACCTGTAATTATAATGAAGGCAGTAATAGATTTAAGAAAATTTAATTTCATAATTTATCCTTTTAGATTAAATCCCAGCAGTCACAATTACAACGAATTACATCGTCAATTGCTTCTGCTATGGTGTATGTTGATGATAAAAGAGTATTTGATATGTTATAGATATTCAAATTAGGCGGTGTAATATTTGCATATTCAGAACCGCTAAATGAACCTGGCGTAGTTGAAGTTCCATAATCTACTACTTCAATTGTTGAACTAGTAGAATTATTAGAACTGGTTGTGTTAGATCCGGTAGTTCCAACATCTGCCGGATTGTTTGTAGAATAATCTGGGTTAACTATGATTGAATCATTTGTAGTAGCATCATATGTAGCGATTGGAATAGTTCCTGTTGGTACTGTTTGTCCACCTACTACAACAGGAGTACCTGCAAGTATAGATTCTTGCAGATTAGTTAATGTATCTTTGATATTGTTATCTAGTGTTACACCCATCTCCGTCAATCTGTTTTGATTACGACTCTCACGCATCATAGCAACAATACTTTGACCACCCGGTGTGTTTAAATTACATATTGCTTCTAATGTTTGCGTATACATATGTGGCATAATGTTTTTAGCATACAACGGAATAGAATCAGTAAACGTATATTGTGCTGTGGGGAACAATGATAAGAAATCTTCTCTTACATCATCTAGTGGTGGTCTTAATGCACTAACTCTTGCACGTTGTTCAATGTTTAGTTGGTATCCAGTATCATTCCAAGAGTCATTAAGACTTTTACACTGTGTTGGCTTTGCTAATAAGATAACATCAACTTCATCGTTTGCTTGGTCAACATATAATTGTATAGGGGTGTTCATACCCGGCCACTGTGCAGGACCTGTTATAACGGTTCCTGCAGTGCCTTTACCATATCCCAATGACACGTTAGTTCCTGCTGTAGAGAAATTACCATTTGGTTGAACTGGTAAATCGTCAGGCGGGGGTAATTCAATATAAATTATTTCTTCTGGTGGAGTAGGTGCTGCCGGTGGTCCAACTTGCATTACCGATGTTTGGTCATAATTGTAGGGGGTACCAAAATTTGCACTTAAACCATTAACTCTACCAAAATCTCCCGGTATATCATTATCGTTTGTGCCTATAGTACAAGTTGCACTTGCACCTACGTTATTTGGTTGTATAACAATTAACGGTGGGGGTGCAGTTCCTCTACCATAACCTCCACCTTTAACGTCTACCGCAAAACTTATTGTGTAATACCAATCATCGATTCTAGGTTGTCCTGCAATTGGAGGAATTGCTGACGGGTCAGGGGCAATATACGGTTGAATCAATACGTTATATACTGACTGGGTAATGCTCATTCTTGCACGTTGGTATGTTACTGCAAGATAAGTCTCGTGGTATATGTTAAACAACTTCGTAGTAGCCACTTCATTTAACTTATTGTAAATGTTTATCAATGGACCATTATAAGGCAAACCACTCATACAACCAAAGAAATCACTCATCGTATATGATTGTTGTGGGCCACTACCTAGTGCAATCAACGGGCGAGCCGCATTGCGTAGATTTAAATTTGTAGGTACTTGTGTTCCATTAACATTTAGTCCTTTAATAGTTTCTAAGTTCATACATACTTGTGCAAACTTTTCTACTGGAACAGTAGTAATGTTTTTAATTTGACCAACTGATACACCAAACGCACCAGCCGCAGTTGCTACGTCAGGTGGTAATATACCAGCTAAATATGATCCAAACCCTACAGGAAATTGTTGTATTATTGTTTCTGCCATATTATCTTACCGCATTGTCAAATGTATCATATACTTTGCCACCGTTACCAGTACTGGTTGTAGTTGTAAGAGCTGGTTCATTAGTAACAGGAGTAGTTTGATTTAAGTTTTCTGAAATTTGAGGAGCACCAGTTGGTGTCTGTGTACCAATCTGATTTGATACTTGTGGGCTATTTAAATTACCATTCACACCACCACCGCTATAGATAGGATAGTATGTCTTACTATTAGTTACAGATTGTGTCGTATTGTACACTGGAACGGTTAATGATTGATAGCTATTAGGGAATAACTTTTTAGGATTCAATAAATCAGCAAGCGAATCTAACCCTGCTGTCTTACAGTTTAATGGGATTAATACTTCTGCAAGACCATCACCCACAATAAGATTAAATGCCCCGTATATTTTACGTTCTTGTTCTGTTGTTGCAGGACTTAAGTTACCTAACAGTTGACCTAACTCATCTTGCTGAATCCCAGATGCTAATAATGCTAAACTTACATTTTTTGTAAGTGCATTATTTTTTACCATTGTCAGTAATAGATTAGATGGTAATCCAAATGTAGAAATTTTACTTAAATCAATTGCTTTACCTGTTTTAATTAAATCTTGTCCAAATATGTTTGTAGATAGACTTACACCAGTTATATCTGCTGTAATTAAATCATTCATATTACTATAAGTGCCATCTAAGAATGTTTTACTATTATCAACTGAAAGTATTGCATTGTTAGAATATTCTGCATAACTATAACAGTTCATCCAAGATTGTAAAAAATCTCTATAGCCTGCTGGATTGTTAACTGATCCTGTTCCTAATGTACTATTGTAATTAAACTCCATCCAAGCTTGTAATGGCATAAGTCTTATATATGCCCATTGTGTTGCTGGGTTGGCTGTAGTGACACTAGATGTAACTGGTAAAGGACGATTGTTTTTATAATATGAACCGCCCCAGCCTTTTAAATCACCCAATGCAAATGTTCCTATTCCGTATTGTCCGATCTTTTGTTCCCAAGTATATAAAAATGATTTAGCATTACCTAATCCAGGTACTTGGTTATCAATTCTAAAATAACCAGGAGTTGTAGCATTGCCGTAGTTAGCAGTTATGTATACTCTAAAGGACAATCCGTTTACAGTGGCTATCTCCCAGTTTCCATTATAGAATCCTGCAGGTACTCCGGGGTCAAGACTTGAAATATTTGAACCTTCAATTAAAATATAAGTACCAGGTGCAAGTTGCGGACCACTACTGTATATTACCTCAAAGTAAATTGTATCTGTATCTGGTATAACACCTGATGTAATACTGGTAATGTTGACTGTGGTAGTACCACCACCGATACTTATTAGGTTGTTATAGGTTGTCTGATCGGGCCAGCCGTCATTAGGTGGTACAGGGCCTATATCTTCGTGCCCTTTATAAGCTTCATTGATAGCATATGTAATAACACGTAACACAGTATTTTGACATACTGATCCAAAAGAATATGACGGAAAGCTTGTGCTACTACCTGCATATGAAACAAAGGTAGGATTGATTTGCAATCCTTGTGCTACTAACAATGAGTTAAGACTATTAACTCCTAGTGGACTTTGTTTTCCTGTATCACTCATGGAACAAATACATCCGGGCTACCTTGTATCATATGATGGCCACAACTGTTACCTGAACCAACTCTAGCAACAGCTATGCCATCAGCAAACACAGTAGGACTACCATTTGTTACAATCGCACTTTTATGTGGACCCTTGAATGGTGCGTGGGGAGTGAGTTTGCTACCTTGTTGTCCAACTAATATTCCATTGGCAAACACAGTACTGGCGCCATTAATAATAGCACCTTTCATTTCGTTTGTATCCCCTATCCTACTTATTTGTGGCATTAATTATCCTAATACAATTTTCTTATCTGGTACTTTGATACCAGTTGTTGCTTCTAAATACTTCATTCTGACACTATCGTCAGTCTCTGCATAAATGGCAACGCTACTAGTATTTAGCTTGAATTCAGCCTTCGGATTTGCAGTAAATACGCTAGGAATCATTTGCATACCCTGCTGTGTGGGTGCAATAGAGACTGGTTCTTCAATTTGAATGAACTCACTACCTGCTTGAATCACTTTTGCTATCAGTTCTTCACCCGAGTTGAGTTTAAATGTGTATACTGTGTTTGGTTGTATTGCTATTTGCATTAATTACTTTCTGTTAATTTTTGTTTGAGTTCAGTGAAACCACCGATTAGTACGCCATCTAAAATGATCTGTGGTACTGTTCTTGCTGACGGGATTGCTTCAAGCAATTCTTCTTTAGTATATCCATCTCCGATCTTACGTTCTTCAAAATGTATACCTTTACTTTTTAATAGTGCCTTTGCTTGGTCGCAATAGGGACAATGATACTTACTCCATACGATTGCTGTCATTTTATTTTCCTTTTTTAATGTCTTGTCCAATATTTGGATTTTGGTGCAGTATGTTCTACTGTAGTGTCGTATTCAATAATTGTATCTTGTGTGATGTTATACTTATCCATGCCTAATTGGAGCTTTTCAGGAATCCAATAATCTATTCCTAAAAAATACCAGTGATCGTTACTATGATTTGTAAACTCATGTAAATCTTCTGCGTGAAAGGCAAACATCATACCCGAATTTAATGATATCTCATTGTTGTTTATTACAACTGATATATCAGGGGAGCTTTGTTTAGATGCTGTAAATATATATCTAGTTACATTTGTCTGGTAAGGTAAAGTATCCACGTGTGCTGAAATTTTACTTCTAGGAGGACAATCCCATACTATCATTCTACCAAATGGGCCTGTTTCTTTATTAAATTCTCTAGCTATTTCAAATAATTCTAGTGACTTTGTAAACAACGGATTATATTCATAACCATTCAATGCTAAGTGTATTGTACTTTCTTCATATAAAATGTTAAAATTTCTATTAACAAAATGTAATCTAACATCGTCAAATACACCCTTTGTTGTATTAGATGGGTCTGTTGTTCTAACCCCATTTTTATCTACACGCCAATTATTAGCATAATGCCAATCTGGATCAAGTTGTTTAGCAGTTTCAATTTCTTTAGAAATAGTTTCTGCCCACTCAGGGAACTGATGCACATTAAATATTGGGGAGTTCATCATATTCAATACTATCAGTCATTACACCAATTACATAGTTAGTTGATTCATTTTCTTGCAATGCAGTTTGTTTCTTACTTGTATCAACGTGTTTATTGAACCAAGGAATAGGTGTCGTTTTAGGTGCTGGATTATTATATCTAATACCAATTTCTTTTAATGCGGCTATAGCAGTATAATCAACAAAATCTTTCAACACTGTTGCATTCAATCCAATTACTGGACCCATCTTAAACAAGTAGTCTGCCCACTCTTTTTCTTCACGTATAACATCCAAGTAGAGTTGATAGACTTCTGCTTCACACTCTGATTTAACTTGTGCAAAACGACTATCTTCTTTTACTACTTGGTTAATAAGGTAGGCAGTCCAGCCTTTATGGAGAAGTTCATCTTGGAGAATTAAACTGATAATATTGCCATTACCAATAAAGATTTTGTTCTCAACCATTGCTAACGATGTAGCGAATGATACCATAAAGCGGAATGCTTCCAATGCGTAACTGGCGTGTAATGCCATATAAATTGCTTTGATGTGTTCTTTTTCGTTCACATCTTGACCTAACTCTTTGCGACAATTAACTTTGTGCAGTTCATCATAATAGCGACCAACACTACTTGCCATATCTACAATTTCTTTTGTATCATGGATAGTATTAAATACATCTTTAGGTACATTGTAAATGTTACGAATGATGTGACTGTAACTGCGACTATGAATGTTAGTTTCAAAGAAACTCCAGTTATAAATTAACGCTTCTAGTTCAGGTAATGATACTACTGGTGTGAACACTTGACTTGGTGCACGTCCTTGCAAACTATCTAATGCAGTTTGACGCAATAGGTTACTGGTAAAGATGTGCTTGACTGCATCACTTGCTTCTTTAAAATCACTAGCATCTTTGGTAAGACTAACTTCTTCTGGTACCCAGAAGAAACCACGTGCTGTTGTTTCAAAGTCTGCAATCTTTTTATATTTTACTTCTTCAAATCTTTGAATGGTTACGGGACCTTCCGGGTCCAAAAACATTTTTCTATTCAAATAATCTGTCTTAGTGTGTAGGTTGTATTGTTGTTTTGACATTGTTTTTCCTTAAAGCTTACAAGCTTCGCAATCTTCTTCATCCATATCATTAAAGCCACTTGGCAAATCTAATACAGTTTCATCTTGGCTCTTACTACCTGCTTTGTTAATCAAGCTGTAGTAGAATGTCTTTAGTCCCCAATAGTGCGACTGCATCAAGTTCTTAGCAATCAATGTTGTTGGGACTTTACGGTCGGGGAAATGTGCGGGATTATAGAATGTGTTAGTTGATATAGATTGGTCAACATAAGCCGCAATCACTGCCGCTGTCTTTAAGTACCCGTCACAATCTTTCTGTTCCCACATCATTTGATATTTGTGTTTTAACTTATGATATTCAGGTACAACTTGTACAAACGATCCTGCTTTGCTTTCTTTAACTGAGATTAAACTCATTGGCATTTCAATACCATTTGTACTATTAATAACTACTGAACTAGATTCTACAGGAGCAACAGCCATTTGCGTAGCATTACGGACACCGTACTCTTTCATTTGTGTACGTAGTGTTTCCCAATCTAATTCAGGAGCAAAGTTTGTTAATTCGTTAACACCATTGGCACGTAGTTCCCAAGGAAATACACCTTGTCCATAGCGAGTCTTATCACTACCCTCACACTTACCACGTTCTTTAGCAAGTTCTACGCTAGCCTCTGTCAAATAAAATGACAAATGTTCCATCCAAGACTTAAGTTCAGTTAAAGCATCCTTCTCACCGTATTTGAAGTTTCTTTTGGCGTGCCAGTATGCTAAGTTAGTTACACCAATACCCAGTGGACGAATCTCATCGTTACTTAATTTAGATTGGATACTCAAAAAGTCTTGATAGTCCAATATATTATTAAGGCTACGATGTAGAATCCTACAAGCGCGGCGCATATCTTCAGGATTGCGGAATGCACCCCAGTTAATACTTCCGAGCGTACATAAAGCAATACGACCGTCAGGATCATCAAGACGTTTAAAAGATTTAGTAGGAAGAAGAATCTCACAGCATAAGTTACTCTGGTAAATTGTATGATACTCAGGGTCAAATGGACCTTGATTCATTACATTGTCAATGAACACTAGATAGATACGTCCTGTATCAGTGCGCTCTTTCAATATACCTGACTTGAATACTTCTTCAGCACTCATTGTTTTCTTACGTAAGCCTGATTGCTTTTCGTATTTTACATAGAGTTCTTCAAACAATTCTGTATTACTATAGAATGCTTGGTATAAATCAGGAACTTCGTTAGGATCAAAGAATGTTATTTGTTCTTTGTTTTTAAATCGTCTCCAGAAGAAAGCACTAAGCACAACCCCATAATCCATATGACGGACTCGGGTTTCTTCGGTTCCTTGGTTGTTCTTAAGAACAATAAGATCATCAAACTGATGATGCCAAATAGGATAAAAAACAGTAGCACTTGCATTACGAATACCTCCTTGACTGCAACTACGTAAATCGCCAAACCATTTCTTTAAGAATGGTATCATGCCGGTGTGCATAATTTCACCACCACGAATAGGACTACCTAATGGTCGTAGTCTGCCAATCTCTAAGCCAATGCCAGCACGTTTACTAGCATATTTAGCCATCATTTCACCTGAAGCAAATATACTGTCCAAATCATCGTCACTGCGGATAAGTACGCAACTACTAAACTGTTTAGTAGGAGTCCCAAGACCAGCGAGAACAGGAGTAGCAAGAGTGAACAACCCATCACTGGCTGCGTTATAATATTCTTTGATATAACGCATACGGGCATTATTAGGTTCTTCTTTATGAAATACAGTGGCGGCTGCAACCATATATCTAATTTGAGGTGTTTCATAGATTTCTTTTGTTGAACGATTCTTTACTAGATACTTTTCAATCAGTTGTTCAATGGCGGCATAACTATATTGTTCATCCTTAGAATGATCTAACATATCATTCATCTTGTTCCAATCTTCTATCGTATACCAATCTAGTAATTCACTAGTATACAATCCTGTAGCTACATTTTTTTTAACGATTTCATACAAGTGCGGTACTGTGTAACTTCCATATACATCTTTTCTTAACATACTCAATCGTTGCTTACCTGCAACATATTGATAGTTAGTGTGACCTACATCTGGATTTTGTTCTACATCGATTAAATCTACAATAGCACGTAATGTTATTTCATCAATCTGATGGGTGGTTATACCATCATAAAAATGAAGTTGTGATTTTATTTCTATCATTGATGGGCTAACGTCTGCTATCCCTTTACATACTTTTGCTACTTGTGCTTGCCATTTTTCTAAATCTAGTGGCTCTTTACTACCAGAGCGTTTGATAACGTTTATCTTCATGTTCTACCTATTTTTTTAATTATTGTTTGTAAATCTAATTTTTGTACTACTTTAAAATCTTTTAGTTTATTACTTATGACCGTATTAGGCCAGTAATTCAGTATATATTTTGCGTTATCAACTAGGACTAACACAACATCTTCTGCTGTATCATTTCTTGCCAAAACTAATTCTATGTCGTTTACTCCAATTAGATATAGAGTATAACACATTCCTAATGCTCTTGCAACCTCACAGTAAGTATTTTCGGACAAAAGTTCCCAAGGATCAGGCCAATTGTCTATATCTTGCGGGTGTAAATGATGGGTAACCAATGGAGCGTGTTGCCACCATTCATCTATGGTTATACATTGTTGTTCTATGGGTAAACTAGTTACGGATTTCCGTAATTGAAACCAATCTTGAAGCCTCGCTTCATAAGTTGATTGAAAGATATTCATACATCACTACTTATCATTTGTAAGTAGTGAGTATGAATTTGATATTATTAAGCGTAAGTTGCTTGGAATCTTGAACCAGCACTTAATGCAAAGTTACCAGTTACTGTACCAACTGTCGTGTTAGCACCAGTAGTGAATGTGTTACCTAGATGTGTTGCACCTGTACCACCAACTTGACCAGTAGAAACAAGATTACCTGCAGTTACATTACCTGTTACAGTAATTAAACCACCTGTACCCAAATTACCAACGTTAGCATTTGCTGTTACTGATAGTGAAGCTAGTGTGCCAACCGCCGTGATGTTCGTCTGCGATGCAGTAGTTAATGTACCAACTAAGTTAGTAGCACCAATATTACCTACGTTAGCGTTACCACTTACGCTTAATGAACTTAATGTTCCTAAGCTCGTAATGTTTGGTTGAGCCGCTGTTGTTACAGTACCTGCACTTGTAGCTAATGGTACAGTACCTGTTACGTTAGCACCTGTAATTGCAGATAATGCAGAACCGTTACCTGAAACACTTGTAAACACACCTGCGGCCGCACCAACGTTGCCGATGTTTGCGTTACCACTGATACTCAATGAAGTCAATGTACCAACAGTTGTTAAACTAGAACTAACAATTGTTGATTTTAATGTTGTACCTGATAAGTTTGCGGCGTTAGCTGTAATTGCAACGTTAGCGGCAGCACTTAGTTGTCCTTGACCATTAACAGTAAATGTAGCGTTGTAATCTCCGTTACCGTATGCACCTGCTGTTACAGTTGTATTAGCGATACTGAATACACTACCGTTTAATGCTAATCCAGTGCCAGCAGTATAAGTACCTGCACCACTGAACTGTACCCAAACAACTGGACTTGTTCCAACTGTAGTTACTGCATCAGGCATTACCCAACCAGTGTTATCATATACTGTTCCTGCAGTAACGAATGTAAAGTCACCACCTGCCATTTCAGCTGGCGTGTTAAAGTCATCTGCACGTGTTAATACTGTACTACTTGTTCTTACATAGATACCGTTATTTGCAGTAGTTACTTCGTCCTTAACAAGAATACGCATACCATCTGACAATGTAACACCATCAATAGTTGTGTATGATCCTGTTGTAGTTAATGTTGCACCAACACCACTTGTACCGTTATTATATGTAACAGTACCACCTGAGATTGTTGCTAATGTAGTTGTTGTGGCTGCGTTACAACTGTCGTGCGTATGTAGACCTTGGGCTACGTCATCAACGTATTGCTTAGTTGCCGCATCAGTACTTGCTAATGGAGTTGCAACATTAGAGATTATAAAGTTACCAACGTTAACTGTACCAGTACCTGTAGGAGTTAAGTTGATGTTTTGATTAGTACCGGCAGCAGTAATTGAGACACTAGATGTTCTACCAACAATCAAATCTGTTACTACGTTTGCATTAGATATAATATTACCTGCGGCAGTCACTCGACCCGTAGTGATAATATTTGCACCAATAACATTTCCAGTTGCAGATATTACATTTGCTACTAAAAGACTTACAATGTTTGCTGTATTAGCTTTCATTTCACCTAATGACGCATATACATTACCACCACTAATGTCGCCGGTTGCATTTATAGCACCAGCTGTAGAAATATTACCACCGGCTATGTTACCGGTAATATTAAGAAGACCGCTAGCAGAAATATTACCTGCTGAAACATTACCTGCTGTTGTAATACTACCAGCTGTAACATTACCTGTTGCACTTACAAAGCCACCAGTAGAAACATTACCTAATGTAGCAGTACCAGTAGAAGTTATTGTACCACCAGTAGTTACATTACCCAATGTAGCAGTACCAGTAGCACTAATATCACCACCTGTTCTGAGATTTCCACCATCAATATTACCAGTAGCAGTAATTAAGCCGCCTGTGCTTAAGTTTGCACCAGTGATGTTTCCACTAGAAGATATTGCACCACCAGTAATATTACCGCCTGCACTAAGACTAGTAGCCGCAACGTTAGTTACACTTAGTGTAGCATTACCTGCAGTAAATGTGAACGCACTGTTAGCACCAAAATTATTACTATTATTATACTGAACATATGTGTCTAAACCTGCAGGTTCTTGTAAATCCCAAGCATTACCATTTGCATATAGTAGATTGTTTGTTAAAATATTACCGGCTGCTACGTTACCAGTAACAGTTAAACTTGTTAGTGTACCTGTACTTGTAATGTTAGGTTGAGCCGCTGTTGTTACAGTGCCAGCTGTTGTTGCATTACCACTCAATGCACCAGTGAATGTTGTAGCACCTACGTTACCAGCAGAAATATTACCTGTAACAGCTAATATACCAGTCGTCTTGTCAAAAGTAAAACCAGTGTTACCACCTAATGAACCTGCGTCATTAAATTGAATTTGCGTGTTGCTACCACCTGGTGTAGCACTATCATCACCCCAATATACGTGTCCGTTTGCACCAAACGATTTAAGTACTTGACCATTTGCACCATCAGCAATAAAAATATTGCCTACAGCACCTAAATCAACGTTACCAATCGCAACGAAAGAACCGTTGAATGAACCGTATCCCCCGTTACTATTCAGTACGTTGAAGTTACCGTTTGTGTCAACAAATAACGTTGATTTGCCTGCGGGCGGGTTGGGGACATTTGCACTTGCTCTTTGTAGTAAAATCAGCATAATTTTTTCCTATTATATTATATTTATCTCTTTATCATTTAATACTGTAATTTTACAATATTATGGGCTATAATTCAATATTGGGTATGCGCTTAAGATCCAACCACGTGGACTGTTGTAATACACCAATGTTACCGCAGAGTCATTAACTCCCAATACATAAGCATTAGCATCACCTAATATGTTAGAGCCGTTGCCATTAATTGATATTGGGCTTAGATACGCATTTCCCGTACCGTCAATAATTGTCACTTGATCTCCAAAACCAACATTAGCAGATGATGGTAATAAAACTGTTCTTGATACTGTTGTATCTACAATATATGATTTACCAACTTCCATCAGAACATTATTAGATGTAACCGATTCAAACAAGGCTGCAGGATCTGCTGTACCTACTTCAATCAATTCACCATCAATTGTAAAATCACCGTTGATAGTAATTGTGTTTGCAAATAAACCTTGAAAGTTATCATTAACTATGTATGATTCACCGTTAGGAATAAGATAGGGCATAGGTCCTGCACTATTACTAACTGATGTGGGAACAGCAAATGATAATACTCCATTACCATCAGTTTTTAAGAATTCACCGTTTGCACCACCAGTAATAACGATGTTTGCTACGTTACCTAGATTTGCATCGAGACTTACTGTTATAGCATCAGTGGTAATATTGCCAGTAGAATCAATGATAACAATGTTAGCATTTGATCCTACTGCGAATCCACCTAGCGAACTTAAGGGTTTTTGTGCCATTTTTATTCTTTACTAGTTATTAAATTGTTCTAAACTGTGTTGTCCAAACAGTACTGTTAGTACTTGCTGGAGTTACTTGCAATTGAATGTTACTACCGCTCAATGCAACACTTAGATTTCCAGTTGGTGCACCATTAACTAAAACAGTTCCAAATATTGCATAATCTGCAACAGTTGTACCATCTGTAACTGCTTGAACAGTTGCAATAGAGTATTTACCACCAGTTGCATCTACACCTTTAACTAAGAACTCTACACCAGTTATACCAGAAACCGGTACACTTGCAATTACCTGATCTGCTGTAATTGAAGTTGTTGTTGCTGTTCCCCACTGAATATTAGTATTACCCAATTGTACAAAAGTAGAGATGTTTGCAGTGTTAGATTGAACAACACCAGTAGTTATTAAGTTAGCGCCAGTTGTATTACCTGATGCTGATAGATATCCATTAACATTTGCACCGGTGCCTGTAAATGTAACAACGTTTGCATTTCCAGCTATTGAGAATTCAATATTGCCGTTAGCATTTGGAATACTTACATTACTATTACCATTACTGATACTTGATGTGCTGATTGAAACGAATGACAATCCACCTGCACCGTTTGTAGTTATAACTTGACCGTTACTACCACCAGTAATTGTAACATTACCGATTGGACCTAAGTTACTTGTACCAACCATTGACAATGTGCCAATATTTGCTGTACCAGTTGTTGTTATGTTGCCACCAGTTATATTACCTGTAACATTTGCAAATGCACCAATATTTGCATTACCAACAGCTAATAAATCTACAACTACATCGTATGTAAATGTTGATGCGTCAACTAGTTGTCCACCTGTATTAGAGAATGTAACACGGCCATTTGACAAGTTGTTAGAGGTTAAGTTTGCCGCTATTAAGTTAGCAGTAAAGTTACCTTGACCAGTTGTTATTCTGTCCCAGAATGAATCAAACAATAGATTTCCACTGTCAGCCAATCGGCCGTTTGTGTCAGCAAACGTTATTCGTCCGGCTGTTAATGCGTTTGATGTTACGTTACCAGCAACCAAGTTGCTAGTAATGTTTGCAGTATTTGAACTTAGTGCATTGTTAGCAGTAATGTTGTTAGCAGTAAAGTTTCCAGTGAGACTAGAATTACCGTTAACTGATAAGTTACCAACTGATAAATTACCAGTAATGTTACCACCGTTTGCACCAAAGTCATTAGTAATACTTAAATTATTACCACTGATATTACCTGTTGCAGTTAAGGATCCTACGTTTGCTGAGGTTGTAATAGTTAACGTATTACCAGAAACTAAACCATTAGAAGCAATGTTATTGACTAATACATTACCTGTTAAATCAATACTTGTACCAGTTGCCGCACCAATGTTTGGTGTTGTAAACTGTGCATTAGCTTTAACAACAATGTTACCACCGCTGATTTCAGTTGTAATACCATCGATGTTTGCTGTGAATAATGTACCATTTAATGCAATACCGTTTGCCGCTTGATATTGACCAGCACCACTGAATTGTACCCAATCTACTGGGCTTGTACCTACGGTAGTTACAACGTCAGTCATTACCCAACCAGTACTATTATATTGAGTACCGGCAGTAACGAATGTAAAGTCACCTCCTGCCATTTCAGCTGGAGTATCAAAGTCATCTGCTCGGGTTAATACTGTTGAACTTGTGCGAACATATATACCATTATTTGCGGCATTTGCTTCGTTCTTAACAAGTATACGCATACCATCAGACAATGTAACCCCGTCAATAG
>Ga0207909_1000093_pt1 | contig 34338 bp, 25 predicted proteins | sample LakMenEpi05May10_FD_150672 | JGI IMG/M metagenome (GOLD analysis project Ga0207909, IMG submission 150672) | Freshwater microbial communities from Lake Mendota, WI - 05MAY2010 deep hole epilimnion (SPAdes) | ecosystem: Environmental > Aquatic > Freshwater > Lake > Epilimnion/Euphotic zone ...
ATTGGTGCATGGTTTCTAGCGTGGGTATCCCTAGCTCCTTTGTGGATGCTAGTAGTTAAATTTACACCAAAAACAGACAAAAATTATCCATCTCCCCCTCTTCTTGGCCTCATCTGGGGCATCGGTTATCACGGAGTTGCCATATCATGGATTACAGGTATTCATCCCATGGACTGGCTGGGTGTCCCTTGGCTACCGAGCTTAACCATTACCCTGTTTAGTTGGGCATTTATAAGCCTCTGGGGCGGAATTTTCGTCTCTATCTGGGCGGCCTTAATGGTGCGTCTAGACAGAGGAAACCCTTGGTTGCGTGTCCTCATTGGTACAGCCCTTTGGTGTGGTTTAGAAAACCTCTGGAGTGCTGGACCCCTATGGTGGAGTTCTCTGGCTTACACCCAATCACCGTATAATCTCGCAATTCTCCATCTAGGACAACTCTCCGGTCCGAATACAGTTACAGCTGTAATTGTCGCTTTTAATGGCTTTATTGCTGAATATCTCACGCAAAGACGCACAAACGCAAAAGAAGAAAGAATACCTCATCCAAACACCTCTGTGTCCTCCGTGCCTCCGTGGTTCGTTAATTCTTACTTAATCCTAGCCACAACCCTATTAATTACCTCCCATTTTATTGGCTTTATTCTCTATAGCAAACCCCTAAATCTAACCCCAAATACAGCTTTAAAAATCGGTGTTATTCAAGGGAATATTCCTAATAAAATTAAAGTTCTTCCTCAAGGTTTAAATCTGGCAATTACAGGTTACACCCAAGGATATTTAACTTTAACTAATCAAGGTGTGCAAGCAGTTTTGACACCGGAATCTGCTATACCTATTTTTGCCCGTAATTTACCCCAAACTGCTCTGTTAGCTGCTATTCGAGAACAGGGTGTGATAGCTTGGATAGGTGCTTTTGGTGAACAAGGAAGTAGTTATACAAATAGTTTATTTACTGTTTTGGGAAATGGGGAAGTTACCAGCCGTTACGATAAATCTAAACTTGTTCCTTTAGGAGAATATATTCCTTTTGAAAATATTTTAGGAGGGATTATTCAACGTTTATCACCACTAGAAGCACATCAAGTTCCGGGTCAAGTTAATCAAATTTTTGATACTCCTTTTGGTAGGGTGATTATTGGTATTTGTTATGAATCAGCTTTTGCGGAAAATTTCCGTTATCAAGCTGCTATGGGTGGGAAATTTATCCTCAGTTCTGCTAATGATGCTCATTATACGCCAGCAATGGCAAATCAACATCATGCCCAGGATATCATGCGGGCAATTGAAACCGATAGATGGGCTGTAAGGGCAACAAATACCGGCTATTCCGCATTTATTAATCCTCATGGTCAAACTTTATGGAAATCAGGATATAATACCTACGAAACCCACGCAGAAACTATTTATCCCCGTCAAACTCAGACTTTATATGTACGCTGGGGTGATTGGTTAACTCCTTTATTGTTGGTGTTAGGGGTTTTGGTGTGGGTATTCCTGTGATTTTGATGACTTTTTTTCTCCTTTTGCTGACAAATTTTCTTAAAGCAGTAGTATCTATTTTCGGATTCAGACTATCGTTTAAACTATCATCTATTTTTTTACGAAGTGATGATAAAAACATTATATCATTCCCTAGATCAGAAACTTCATCTTCATATTCATCCGAGTCTTCAATTTGATTGATTCTTTCTTGGTATTTGACCATCAAATTATCAACAGCTTCAATCATGAATTTGATGTCTTTAAATGATAAATCCATAGCTAATTCCTTCCCATGATGACTGTAACTATTATTAATTAACTTTAGAGAAATATGTGCCTATCTGTTGTAATGCTTCTTTATAATCCTCCAATGGCATATCTTGAATGGGCTTCCACAGCCAATGATTATCATAGTCATTAACTAATTCTAGCTGTTCTGGTATTTTTGTTCCTGCTTGTAATTGCCACCAATTTTTACCATAACCTGGATTAGCAAATGTTGATATTCCACCTGTTGATTCCCCATCTGCTAACGTGGTCACAACCCATACTTGTCCATCTTTATCATAGCAAGCAATATCCTTATCAGGGCGAACATTATCCATTCTGGGAGAACTGGCATTTCCTTGTCTATAAAGAGTAATTGGTGTGTTGTCCATTAAGTGGGCTTTTAGTCTTTAATTTGTGTATTAAATAGTATAATACTTGACAAAAAACTATTACTAGAGATACTATCTATTTATTCTAAATAATATACATTTTTACTTTGCGCCTTTGCTCCTTTGCATCTTTGCGCGAAACAACACATAACTACCAAGTTGAATCATTTAAAAGATAAATGTCTCAAAAACAGAATAACATCAATCACGACATTTACCTCTACGAAAACAGTCCCCTGTTTGATCATCTCTAGCAGACACATTAGCTACTGGTTGTGATTGGATATTATTTTGGCTGCTTAATTGAGTATTATTTACGAATAGCTTGTTACCTGCAAAACAAGCATTGGTATTGCATAGATAAACTGACAATACCACTAGTCCCAAACCAATTATATTATTCATATCGGTATAAATTCAGGCTTATATTGCGTAATCAGCAACATCATCTTCAGTAAATGAAAACTCCTTAATCTACTAATAATTCGGAAAATTGCTAGAAAAATTCTGTTTGTAGTATCAAATTAGACACTACAAAAGATGCAACTTTAGGGTGCATTAGTCTATTCCTGTCTATTCAGTCTGGAAGTAAGTCTAGATTTTGACTGGGTTTTCACCCTCGTATATCTTTGACTTATCCGAGACTGAGATAAACAAGTTGTTGTTCTCATTCATTTACAGATCAAAATCAGACCCGTAACTGCTAAATTTACTCTTACCCCCCGGTAGAGTGAATTTAACCACAAGATAACGTTCTAGATACTTATGCAAATCTAATGAGTAAAACCCGGAAAAAAAGTTTTTTTTACCAGAAACAAATATAAATATTGCCCGTCAATATAAGAAATACTGTAAAAAATATACTCTTTAATTTTTTTGCCGTTATAGCTTATGTGTATACAAGCTTAAAATACCTTTTTATAATCAGTTATACAGCCATTTAGTAATTCATGGAATCATATTTTGCTTGTTATTAATACTGATTCACCAGGTAGTAGTAATTTGGTAATCCACTCAACAATATTTGTAATAATTAATACTCAAATGCCATGAAGCTATAAATGGAAAAATAAAAATAAATATCCAAATGCTACCGAAAATTAATAGGACTATTTTTCCAAGTTAATTACAACTTCAAGGGTTTTTGAGCGTATTCCTAATAAGAGTGCCAAAATAGTTAACGAATATTGCCTAATAAATGTTTCCCACTGTTCTTACTCATGACCTCTTCCCAAGACATAGATACCATAAATTCGCCCAATTTAGACCCAGACCCATCGGAAGAACCATCTATTAACCCGCTAGATGAGTTACCCGGGGAAGTAGAAATGTCTATTTTTGACCACTTAGAGGAGTTGCGACAAAGAATTTTTTATTCCCTCATTGTCGTGGTGGTGGGTATTGTCGGTTGTTTTATCGTCGTCAAACCCCTGGTACAATTACTGGAAGTTCCTGCTCACGGCGTTAAATTTCTACAATTAGCTCCTGGAGAATTTTTCTTTGTCTCCATGAAAGTTGCCGCCTATGGTGGTTTAATCTTAACTACACCCTTCATTCTCTATCAAATTATCCAGTTTGTCCTTCCTGGTCTCACTGTGCGAGAACGTCGTTTAGTCATTCCTGTGGTGCTGGGTTCAAGTATCCTATTTCTAGGAGGATTAGTATTTGCGTATATTGCTCTCATCCCTGCTGCTTTACAATTCTTCATTAACTATGGTGCTGATGTTGTGGAGCAACTTTGGTCAATTGACAAGTATTTTGAATTTGTGCTGTTATTATTATTTACCACCGGACTAGCATTCCAAGTTCCAGTTATTCAAGTATTGCTGGCTACTTTGGGAATTGTTTCTTCAAAAATCATGTTAAAAGGCTGGCGTTATGTAATTATGGTATCAGTAATTTTAGGGGCTATTTTAACACCTTCTACTGACCCTCTAACCCAAAGTCTTTTAGCTGGTGCTGTTTTAGGGCTATACTTTGGGGGAATTGGACTGGTCAAACTCACGGGAAAATAATTTAAGTTGTTAGTGGTCAGTGGTTAGTTGTCGGTTGTTTTTTAACTAGTAACTTACGTTATAAAATTACGTTAATTGTTAATAGCTATGCAGAAAGCCAGTTATCCTGATTGTTACCCTATAAAATAGGTTTTGATCAATTAATTAATTTAATTTTGTCAACGCTGGCTAATTTATCGCTAACGTAATCTAAGGACAAACTTAACCTGAACTTTTACAATAGGAATATTTCACAAGCATGATTCAAGAGCGCGTATTACCCACATTTAATCACGCCACAGTCCAAATCACCAAAGAAGAAGGATTGGGCTTATACGAAGATATGACATTAGGGCGTTTATTTGAAGATAAATGTGCCGAAATGTATTATAGAGGAAAAATGTTTGGTTTTGTTCACCTGTACAATGGACAGGAAGCGGTTTGTAGTGGCATTATCAAAGGTGCAATGCGTCCTGGTGAAGATTTCGTTTCCAGTACCTACCGTGACCATGTTCATGCTTTAAGCGCTGGAGTACCCGCACGAGAAGTTATGGCGGAATTATTCGGTAAAGCCACGGGTTGCAGTAAAGGGCGCGGTGGTTCTATGCATATGTTTTCTGCGGAACACCGGTTATTAGGGGGTTATGCGTTCGTTGCTGAAGGTATTCCCGTGGCTGCTGGTGCGGCTTTCCAGTCTAAATACCGTCGGGAAGTTCTGGGAGACAAAAACGCTGACCAAGTGACCGCTTGCTTTTTTGGTGACGGTGCTGCTAATAATGGTCAATTTTTCGAGACGTTGAATATGGCAGCTTTATGGAAATTGCCGATTCTTTTTGTGGTAGAAAATAATAAGTGGGCAATTGGTATGGCTCATGAACGCGCAACTTCCCAACCCGAAATTTACAAGAAGGCCAGTGTATTTAACATGGTGGGTGTGGAAGTGGACGGAATGGACGTTTTAGCAGTCCGTCAAGTGGCTCAGGAAGCCGTAGCCCGCGCTCGTGCTGGTGAGGGTCCGACTTTAATTGAAGCCATGACCTATCGCTTCCGAGGTCACTCTCTGGCGGACCCCGACGAACTCCGCAGTAAGGAAGAAAAGGAATTTTGGTTTGCTCGTGACCCTATTAAAAAGTTAGCTGGTTATTTGCTGGAACAAAATCTGGCCACGGAAGCAGAACTCAAAGATATTGAGAGGAAAATTCAGGGTATTATTGAGGAAGCAGTTAAATTTGCTGAAAGTAGCCCTGAACCTGACCCTAGCGAGTTATATCGCTTCATTTTTGCTGAAGACGAGTAAATAATTAGGGACTGGGGACTAGGGACTGGGTAATGGGTAATTGGTAATGGGTAATTGGTAACTTCTTTACTTCACCTCCTCCTGACAACTGACAACTGACAACTGACCACTAACAACTGACAACTGACAACCTACTTAAATACAATCATGTTTACCATTGACATTCAACAAAGACAATACAAAACCTACATCTTATCGGATAAAACCGCTGGTACACAAATAGAAGTAGTTCCAGAAAGAGGCGGTATCATTACTAGTTGGCTGGTTCAAGGTCAAGAAATTTTCTACATGGACGCTGAACGCTTTACTCATCCTGATTTGAGCGTTAGAGGAGGTAATCCCATTTTATTTCCTCTTTGCGGTAATTTACCTGATAATACTTATAATATTGATGGAAAACCGTATACTATTAAACAACATGGTTTTGCGCGGGAATTGCCTTGGACCGCAATAGAGCAAAATACACAAGACAAAGCCAGTGTTACCGTAGTTCTCAACAGCAATGAAGAAACAAAGGCCGTTTATCCTTTTGATTTTCAATTGGCTTTTACCTACGAACTCCAAGGTAATACTTTAGCAGTCCGTCAGGAATACAAAAATCTCTCCTCCACACCCATGCCATTTTCCGCTGGTTTCCACCCTTATTTTCTCTGTGGGGATAAAAATCAGCTAGAAGTGGAACTTCCCTCTGGAGAATATCAAGATAACAAAACCAAGGAATTTAACGCCTTTAACGGCAAATTTGACTTTAATCAAGATGAAATTGATTTTGCTTTTGGTGGACTAACCGCTCAATCTGCCTCTGTCACAGATAATAGCCGCAAATTCAAGCTCACCCTCGATTATGATGATTTTACCACCTGGTTAGTATTTTGGACTGTGAAGGGCAAAGATTTCTATTGTCTAGAGCCTTGGAGCGCCACCCGCAATGCCTTCAACACGGCTGAAAATTTGACTGTGTTAGCACCAGGATCTAGTTGTACTGCGGCTTTCCAACTAACAGCAAATTTTTTCTAAAAAACCCTTGACAAAACCATGGTTGCTTATGGTATATTGATAAAGTTGGAAAAGCGGCGAAAGGGTGGCTAACTCAACGGTAGAGTACTCGGCTTTTAACCGATTTGTTCCGGGTTCGAATCCCGGGCTACCCATTTTTTGAAAGTTACAATTTTGTAATTAGATTGGTTATCTCCTGGTAATATTGCTTATTTCCTATGTGAAAATAGAGGTCAGCAGCCTTACGGAAATCATTAATTGTATCTACTTGATTCCCTAATTGTCTATGTATGTCTCCTCTCACTAAATAAGCTAAAGGATAACGCGGTTGTAATTGTATTGCTTGGTTTAAATCTGTTAATGCCGTATTTAATTCTCCTAGAAGAAACCGACTACGACCACGATTAAACCAGTCCTCAGCTAAATTAGGGTTAATACTGATTGCTTGAGTATAATCTGATATGGCTTTTTCATAGTCATTGAGGGCATAACGGGCATTAGCGCGATCGCTATAAAATACAGCGGACTGGGAATCTAATCGTAAAGCCTCAGTAAAATCACTAATCGCCTTAGTAAAATTCTTTGCTATATAATGACTAATTCCTCTGTGGTAATAAGCAGCTAAAAAATCAGAATCTATTCTCAATGCTTGGTTATAGTCTTGAATAGCCATTTGTATATTACCTAACAGCTTATAAGCATCACCTCGCTTGCAATACGCTGGAGCAAATTCTGGAGAGATATCTATAGTTTGGGTATAATCCGCAACTGCATTAATAAAATCCTGCATAGCTTCCCGCACTATCCCCCGTCCATAATACGCTGTAGCCAAACTGGGGTTAATTTGTAATGCTTGATTATAGTCTTTAATTGCATTTTCATAATTGCCCATTTTGTGATGTGTATTAGCTCGAAGACTATAGATAAAAGCCAAACTGGGATTAATGTGTAATGATTTATTATAGTCTTTAATAGCATTTTCATAATCTCCTAAATTACTATAAGCTAAACCTCGTTCATAGTATACTTGGATATCATCAGGAAATATTTGTAGTGCTTGATTAAAATCAGAAATTGCTTGCTGATAATTTTGAAGATAGGCATAAATTAAACCTCGATTGTAATAAGCTGCACTAAAATTAGGATTAATTTCTAGTGACTGATTATAATCAGCAATAGCATTTTTATATTCTTGTAAAGCATAGTAACTATTGCCACGATTATGGTAAGCTTCAGCAAAATTAGGGTTAATGTTTATAGATTGATTATAATCAGTAATAGCTTTTTCATAATTACCTAAAATATGAAATATGTTACCGCGATTAATATAAACCATTGAAAAATTAGGATACAATTTTAAAACTGCATCAAAATTAGCAATTGCTTGTTGATAATTACTATGATGATAATGTTCTAAACCCTTTTTGTGTAAAGCATTAACAACATCAAAATTGATATTTTCATTCATAAATATTAATAGATATAAAGAGGGACAGGGAAAAAATTGTTTGTAATTTACAAGAACGCAAAATAGATTTTACCACAGATAGAGATAGATACCTTACTTCTTTGAAAGATCTGAATATTCTGGATATATCGTTTCCCAGTTTAATGAAGTACAAAGCAATTTATTCCCTGTTTCCTAAAACTAAAAAACCTTGTACCTCACGAGCCTGGGAACTACTATATTTTAACTTGTGAGTACCGCTTCATGTTGACACTTTTTAGGAATATCAGTTATTTCATATTCCATATAATGTAAAGAATTTAATATCAAATCATCACGATTTTGCCAAACTGCAAATATTTTATCTCGACCATCATTGAGAGTTTCTAAGTCAATTTTATAACTATCATTGACTTCTTGTAATTTCAAACCCAATAACCCTAAAAGTCTGCTCAATACCTTCATTCCCGAAACAGGTTTTTTACCTGCAAATAAATCAATTCCTAAGGCTCTTTTAATGTGTTTACTACTTTGTCTAGCCACATTTTTTAGCCAAATCAAATCAGCGTCATTTTCACTAAATACCCTTTCTAATTCCAGAAATTGCATTACTCCCAAAGCTCGCATAGCTTCGACTTTCAGGGTATAAGTTCTTAAATCTGGGAGAAAAACCTGACCTTCACCCCATAATAATTGTTGACTCCATTCTTGCTGATCTTTAACATGAAAATATTCACTTTCATGAGTTAGATAATAATGAATTAATAATTGTCCATAATATCCTTTTTCATCTTGTAATTTAAGCTCAGGGGTAACTACAATTCCATACCTTTGTTTGAGAATATATTTATCAACTTGATAACGTTCTGGATTACTAAGAGAGTGTTTAGTTAGTAGTTGTTCATATTCCATGTCATTAATATCCTTAGCAGTAGCGACAGAATTTGCTGCTGCTAATTGATTTTGCTGTTTAATTTCTTTGATTTTGCGTTTAATTTCCTTAGCTTTTTGAAGACTTTGTAGCCAATCTTTTTGCACCTTAACAATTTCTAAAATTAACCGTTTACGATTTTCTAAATCACTAGATTCAGTAGCAAAAAATGCCAAACGCAAATCACGAAGAATATTATTTTGAACTTCATTACTGCGTATTTGAATTTGATGACCATCAGCTATCAATCCCTCTTGCATTGATTGACGATAAAGACGAATAGAAGCATTTACCCTTGCAGATAATTTTGCCCAAGTCCGTAAATGAATGGGATCATAAACTAGAGGTAAATCTACATCTATTTTATGCAATGGACTTAATAAAGCTAAGTTTTCTTTTTGATTTTCTTGATACCAATGAGATAGTAACCGATAATTTGTACTCCCACTTCCAATTAAGCCAATACCCCGTTTAGCACACCAAATCACACGGGGAATATTATCCCTTACTCTTGCTAAAGCTTGACGGGCTTCTGAGTCAGGAATTACCCCTTGAAAAATGCCATAAACTCGGTCAAAATGTTGAACATCAATACTAATTCCTGTTCCTAAACTAGGGGTAACAAAAACAGTATTATAATTAGTAATTTTTTGATTAATAGCAGCTATCAAATCAACTGCTGCATGACCAGGTGTATTCGTAGTATGACTGCTAACTACTAAAGTATCAGGAAATTCTCGTCTGAGTTTCTGTAAACGTTCTTTGAGATAACGTTCAACAGTTTCACAACTGTAGCGGCCAGAACGACTATCGGTAGTTACATAACATTTGCGTCCAGCAATTAGATCTAATTCTAATTGATGAATTAGGGGGGTGGGATTAGGTGAATCATAAAAAGTTGTATCCCAACCTTTTTCCGGTTTCCATTCATTGACAACTACCCAAGGAGTTAATTTAATTCCTGCTAAAGTCTGTAAATACTCTAAAGATACATCTGATAAATCCGCATCTTGGGCAATTATCAAACCTCCAGTTGTGAGAACTGTAGAAATTAATTGTTGAAAAATGCGGAGAATTTTAACTCGTTTTTGTTTACAGGTATTACTGTTAAGTAAATGCCATAAAGATTGCTCAACTTCATCTAGAATTAATATTGCACCATGCCAATCTTCGGGTTTTAATTTCCAAATTGAATCTACACATAATCCCAAAGATGGTGTAATTATTAACGGATATTTAGCAGGTAATTCATCAGCTTTTATACTCCATGCTTCATGTTCAATTCCCCATTTAATCCCGATTTTTTCAGATAAGAAACGTCCTAAAATAATTCTATGGGTAATTAATAAAACTGGTTGATTTTGGCTTTTTGCTTGTTGAACAATATTTTGTAATGCTGTGGTTTTACCTGTACCTTTGGCTGATTTTACTCCAACTAAGCCAGAGGTAGGAAAGGCAATTTTTCCCAAATAAGGACGGTTAACAGTAAGTGCAACGGGAATTGTTAATTCCGTGTGGGGTTTTGTGTGGGCAAGATAAATATCTAAATCTACACTTTGACGATAAATTTTATCGAAGTACGTTGTACCTTTGGCAATGATAAATTCATCAACTCCCTTTTCTTTTCCAGGCAGTTCTACAACTTTAACACGGCAATTTTGTTGTTGAAATAAACAACCTAATTGAGAAATAGCATTATTGACAGCCGCGATTTTTTTGGCTTGAGTTTCAAAATCAAAACAAATATAAAAGTTGCGTTTTGTAGTTGTAAATGTTTCTAAATCAGGTATTAATTGCCGACGGGTAACTTTGCCAAATTCATCTTTAATCACTCGATAACCGCTATTAATACCAGGAATAGCAATAGCAACATATCCTTGACTTAAAAGAGACGCAGCTTTTTTCACACCTTCACAAATGACTATGGATATTTTATTTTTAATTATCCATAACCAAAAACCTTCGGCTTCACCATCATGATTAATAATGATATTTTCCGGTAAACTTAAATTGTAACGTTGTCCGACTTGTTGCCAAATTTCTAAGGATATGCGTAAACAAAAAATGCGTGTGGGTGTGCTAGGAGGATGTTCATATTTAATTGATTTGCCTTTTTGATTTTGTCGCGGTTGGTTGGGTTTAAAACATCCCCATTCCATCTTTTGCCAGTCATTGAGGGGGTCGAGTCCAGAACACCACCAACCACCTTCCGTAATGTGATTATAACGCTGTAACCAAGCACTTTTAATCATCCCTGTATTGGTGCGAGGGAGTTGCTTAGAAATTAGCAGATATTCATACGCATTGAGGCCTTGAAGCGATTGAAAATTTAAATTAATTAAGTCAAAGTTTATACCACTACTTTTGACTAATTCTTCAAGGTGTTGTGGATGTAAAGAGGGCAAATGCATAAGCTGAAGCAGCTAGGAAAGATAACGAAAATAAAACCTTAGCACGGCTAGGCTGATTTTTTATAAAAGAAATTTTAAAATTTCAGTGTTATATTTTTGACTTTGTTTGTATAAATACTTCTGTAAATATATCAAGCTCTAATTAGGGTTATGAAACCGTAGAAACAATAAATTTGTATTGTGATATTTATACATATATAATTTTTATTTATAAGTATTTGCCATCAGTGCTGGTTAAGCAGGTGGGTCAGGTGGGTGCAGTGTGGGCTAAAAATAGACAAGACTCTTAGCTCACTTTTAGCGACTTATTAAACTGGGAATTTATTCCCAAAGAGCTATAGACAACGGCTTATTAAACCCCTTCCTTTGGTGTTGGGGAAGAAGTTGGTTGATTTTTCTGGGGTAATGCCTGTTTAGCAACATTATCAGCAGCTTGTTTAAACATTGGCTCTAATTTATCACGCCAGTATTTAATATTAGGTAACTTTTCAGGATGATCTCGATAAGCTAAAACCTGATCCCATTGACCATTATCAATGGCTTTATTAATATCCTTAGCTAAGGCTTCTGCTTTTGCCCAATCATTTTGCCATTGATTAACAGTATTAACCGTTTCTTTAATCCCAGAAATAGCATTTCCTGAAGTTGATTTTAGTAAAGCAATTGCTCCTTGTAAATCTCCCGATTCAAACTTTTCTCGAGCTTGTGCCACCGTTTTATCTTTATTTTCAGTAGCGGCTGGAGTTGTTTTGGGTGCAGGAGTTTCTACAACAGGTTTTGGTGAAACTTGAGGAACTGGACGGGACGCAATTAAAGGACTATCGTCTACAGTTTGAATAGCTAAACCTTGATCTCGACGACAAGAAATCCATTTTTCATGATTAGAAATTACATCAGAATGCGCCCAAGCCAAGCGACCAGATGAAAGTTTAATTTCTACCCAGCCTCGATTTGTGCGTTTACCTGTCACCTCAAATTCACTGGCTGCACCCAAGGTTTTTAAAATATTATCAGAATTGATAGCACTGGGTTCGGAACGGATATTAGAATTAGCCGTAACTACAGCCATACAATTATTTGTTGATTTACTATTTTCTCCCGTCCAATTAACAGTTAAATTCTTCAAGTTGGGATATATATTTGTAAATAAAGCCGCTATACCACCTGTTAATAATATGCCAATTAATAAAGGTAAAGGATCTGGTTTATTAGATTCCTGGGAAATATGTTGTTGGGGTACAGGTTGAGAAGGAACATGATGAATGGGAGCTACCGCCATTGTTTTCTGCGTTAATATTGAAGCTAGGTTTGGTGGAGATTGATAAATAATTTGAGGGGATAAGGGGACCAGGGACAATTCCTGGGTGATATCTACTAACTTTTGACAAGCTTGTAACGCTTCCCTTGCAGTTTGATAGCGTTCTTTGAAATGGTAACGCACCATTTTAGTTAAAATGCCTACCAAATCAGGGTTAATCGGAATTAAATGCTGCCAGTTAATTTCCCCTGTATCTGGATCTTCTTGTAATTGATTAACCGGAACACCTGTTAAAGCTTGAATGGCAATAATCCCTAAAGCGTAAATATCACTATTAGGGCGGGGTTTCCCTTGTCCCTGTTCTGTTGGCATATAACCAGGCGTGCCAATAGCAACTGTAGCTGTTTGTTGTCCCCCTACCAAAACTAAAGGACAACGCAATTGTTTAACTGCACCAAAATCTACTAAAACTAATTTATAATCAGCTTCACGGCGAATAATATTGTCGGGCTTAATATCGCGGTGAATCACACCTTCTTGATGAACAAACTCAAGAATACTCAAAATTTCCACCAGCATTTGCACAACTTGGGCTTCACTCCAAGGCTGGCCAGGAATGAGTTCCTGAGTAAGAGTATGTCCGTCAATAAATTCTTGGACTAAAAAGAATTCTTTATTTTCGTCAAAATAAGCTAAAAGTCTGGGTATTTGCCCATGGTTACTCAATTTTTCTAAAGTCTCGGCTTCGCTATTAAACAGCCTTTTAGCAGTAATAAAGATATTAGGGTCAGAATTAGCTGGTTTTAGGTGTTTCACTACGCAGATGGGATTGCCTGGCCGTCTGGTATCTTGGGCAATATAGGTTTGACCAAATCCCCCCGTCGCTAAAATGCGAATGACTTGGTAACGATTATCCAGCAATTTCCCGATCATAATTTCCCTCCCCAGCCTCATAGCTTAATTTTCCCATTAATAGTCAATATCTCCAAAATTCCTTTCCTACAATCAGGTATCTTAAGAAAAGATTTAAATTAGAAGTATTGTCAGTTGTTCGTTGTTCGTTGTCAGTTGTCAATTGTCCGTTGTTCGTTTTTAAATTACCACAGAGCATTTATTAATTTTGCTATCAGTATCCCTATTTACTAGCTATGTTACCTAAGATAACTAATTCTACCTCATGGCAACAAGCCGAGATCTTGATGCAACCTGCTTTTATTCGTGTGATTGATAATATTCGCAAGCAGCTTGATGTATGTGACTGGAAAGGGACTTATCAAGATGTGTTGACTTGGCCTGCTAACACTACTGATGAAACCAAAGCCTTGGTAACTCAGTTAGTGCAGAACATGGAAACCGCAACAATAGCACAAATAGAGGAAATTAAAAAAACTCTGACTAGTTTGCCCATGCCTTATCCAGGATATCACTTACTTTTACAACGTCAACAGGAACAAGTAAATATAGATTTGTGGGATTTGTGTTATCAAGTATGTTTTCTGAATTATAGTTCACAGAATACAGCAGTTGATATTGATACTAACTTAATTGATGAATATGGGGATGTGAATTGGCAATATTTAGAAAATAAAACTCAGGAATTGGTGAAACAGGTTTTCGCTAATTTACCAATATTAAGCGAATAAAAGCGTGTCCATTGTTTCCCAGTCTAATGAAGTACAAACTAATTTATTCCCTGTTCCCTAAAACTAAAAAGTTGAATCATTAAACTCTTGTGGTGCGGGCATTTTGCCCGCTAGATATGTACCTGATAACACCGGGAACTGCTATATGTTATTGGATAGAGTTGGGTTTCATGCTTCAACCCAACCTACAAGAAATGGATAAGTCTAGGATCGAGGCATTAAACTGGTAATTTTATTCACATTATCCCAAACTATCCAGTTCATATTATTGTCTAAATTATTGGCATTATCAGTAACCCTAAAATAGAACTTATCCCCGTTTTTAAGCTGTACAGCAAAATCGGCATTTTGGGCAAAAACAACTATAAAACCTCTATACCGTAAGCAATACATCGCCCAATTTTTCAAAGATTGTTTCTGGGGTTCGTGGGGAATTGGTGGGTTAGCAATTATCTCAGCAATGACTTTTAAAACTTTTTCCATTTTTGGATTTAACGAGAATCACAACGCATTTCTATCATAAACCTATGGGGGTCATAAAATTCCGAAAGTGACACCAGAGAGTTATATTAAGCCCTACCACTACCAATAAAATATAAAAGTGCCATTCGCACGGCCACACCGCTAGTTACCTGAGATTGAATTAAACTAAATTGGGGATCATCCATTAAATCAGAACTTATTTCCACCCCGCGATTTACTGGACCTGGATGCAATACTTTAACATTAGGTTTACAGAGTTTTAACTTAGTGCGAGTTATGCCAAATAGTTGATGATATTCTCTTAAACTAGGGAGTAAATTAGCAGTCATCCGTTCTTTTTGTAAGCGCAATGTCATCACAAAATCAGCATTTTCTAAAGCTGGTTCTAATTGCCAATGGGTAAATAAACGATGATTATTTTTGTCAATACCCAAATATTCGGCAAAGAATTTAGGTAATAATGTGGGAGGTGCAACAAGATGAACTTCTGCACCACTGGCAATTAAACTCCAAATATTAGAACGGGCTACACGAGAATGTAAAATATCTCCAACAATAACAATTTTTTTATCTTTTAATAATTCAATTCTGGGTTGTGCAGAGTCAATTAAACTACAAATAGTAAATAAATCAAGTAATCCTTGAGATGGATGTTCATGTTGTCCATCACCAGCATTAAGAACGCTAACTTTTACACCTAAACGATCCATTTCTTGAGCGATCGCTTGTGGTACTCCTGCTTCTTTATGGCGGATTACCATAATATCAGTTCCCATAGCTAAATAAGTTTTTGCAGTGTCAAGAATTGTTTCTCCTTTTGTCATAGAAGATGTAGCAGCAGAGAAATTTAGCGTATCTGCACTTAACCTTTTAGCCGCTATTTCAAAACTACTGCGGGTGCGAGTGGAAGATTCAAAAAATAAATTTGCTACTACCTGTCCCTGTAATGTTGGTACTTTCTTAGTGCGTCGTGATAGTACCTCTTGAAAAGAAGCCGCAGTTTGTAAAACTGCATTATATTCAGCCGTTGTGAAGTCAGCTAAAGTAAGAATGTGATGACGGTTCCAAGTAGTAGTAGGCATTGAGATTTTAGATTTTAGATTTTAGATTTTAGATTTTGGTTTATTAGATAATTGGTAATGATGAAAAATATCTAATGATCAATTACCAATTATCAATCTTTCAAGATTGTAAATGAAATACCTTTAAAGCAATAGAAATCATACTGAGGAAGGTTAAAAAACCGATAGTATCTAGCATTGTTGTCACTAAAGGACCACTCATTAAGGCTGGATCTAGTTTTAAACGCTTTAAACCCATCGGTAACAAAGTCCCTAAAGTTACAGCCACCATCGTATTAGTAGCCATGACTGCCCCAGCTATTAAAGCTACCCATCTTTCTTGGGGTTTAGCCCAAATTAGGGAAAGGATAACCATTGTTATCCCTAAGGCTACAGCAGTTCCTAAACCAGCTAAAAGTTCCTTACGGAGGATTTTCCAGGTATGTTCTGGTGTAACTTCTCCCACACCTAAACCACGAATGGTCACCGTAAGAGCTTGGATACCAACAGTGCCACCTGTATTAGAAAATATGGGCATAATCACGGCTAGAACTGGTACAGCGGCAATCACTTCTTGAAAAGGAGCGATCGCACTGGCCGCGCCAATATATAATCCCATAATCCCCAATAACCAGGGTAATCGTTTGCGAATGGTGATGTGTGGGGGAGATAAGGCCTCTTCATCACCACTGACACCCGCCAATTTTTGGATATCCTCTGTAGCCTCTTCTTCTAAAATATCCACTACATCATCAATCGTAATAATACCTACTAGTCTATCTTCTCTATCAACCACAGGCATGGCGATTAAATCATAACGCTGCATAATCCGGGCAACCTCTTCCTGGGAAGTTTCTGTTCTCACTTTAACAACGTGAGGGCTGGCAATATCTTTAATTAAAACCTCAGGAAACGTAAACAATAGCTGACGTAAAGAAACTACACTAACTAATTTGCGGTTATCATCAGTAACATAGGCGTAATAAATTGTTTCCTTGTCTTGATCCTGCAAGCGGATTTTACTGAGGGCTTCACCAACCGTTAAACCTCGCCGCAAGCGCACATATTCTGTAGTCATGACCCGCCCCGCTGTCCCTTCTGGATAGCCGAGAATCGTCGCTGTGGCTTGTCTTTGTTCGGAACTGAGTTGTTGTAATAGACGTTTGACTACTCCCGCTGGTAGTTCATCAAATAATTCCGCCCGTTCGTCAGGACTCATTTCTTCAACCAAGTGGACTACCTGGGCATCGTGGAGGGAATTAATCAGGTCTTCCTGTACTTCTGTGGGTAAATATTCAAAAACATCTATGGCCTGGTCTTTATTGAGTAGCCGAAAGGCAATTGCTCTCTGTTTTTCGGGCAGTTGGGTGATATATTCGCCCACGTCTACTGGCTGTAAACAATTCAGATCGGATTTAAGCTGATTTAAGTCAGCAATATCCAAGGAATTACGAATTTCCTGTGTTAGCATAATAGAAATCTCCTACAAGTCTCCCCCGCGCCAGGAGACTGTCTCGCCAGCTTAGAGGAGGATAATACTGCCATCTGTTGGACTTTTGTCCATAACCTCTTGTAAAATTGAATATCAATATGGAAAGCAATATCCCACTAAGTAATGATTTTAGCCTGGAATTTGCTTTTCCGATAGATGCTGCATCATATTGTCAGAGAATATCTTCAAAGTCTCTGATCATGGTATTAATAAATCTCAGATATCCGTAAATATCTCTAATAATTGGCAAGACTTTGAGGAATTTATTCCCTGGTAATTTTATCACAATTATACGGCGTTTTCCACTCTTATGAGGTACAAAGTTGAATCATCAAACTCTTGTGGTGCGAGCATCTTGCCCGTTAGATATGTATCTCATAACACGGGGAAGTGGTGTATGCTTGAGTAATTATTACCATAACTGCTCTAGGAAAGCCACAATTTTTAACGCCAAACTACTTAATTATCAAAAACAAAATCCCCGACTTCTCTAAGAATTCGGGGATATAAATCTAGTAAATTACTAATGATGATGGTGATGATGAGTAATAGCTGAATGTGAATTAACAGCCATTCCTTCTGTTTCCATTAACTCTGCAATATGTACATTTGCCCATTCAGCAGCCATAGCTAAAAATTGGGGATGATCATTTACACAAGCCATTTGTAAATAATCTACATCTGAATGTTGTTTTTCCAAATCATGAATAATATGATGAACATCCAACAAAGTTTCATGATTTTCTGTAGCAAAACCAATCGGCATAAATAGAATTACCTTTGCACCCAATTGAATCAAATTTTCAGCAGCTTGGGTAGCATTGGGTTGAGTCCATTCTATTAACGGTGTATCGTGGTTTAACCAACCCACAGAAATTAATGGATAATTGTTAATTAGCTTGTTTCTAACTAACTCATACATTCCTTGACTTTCATCAATTCCAGATGTAAAACCTTTAGCTTTATGAGGACAACCATGATTCATCAAGATAATCCCAATTTGCGAAGGTAAATAACCTGTAGCCAAATCAGTATGAATTTTTTCTTCTACCAAATGCGCCATTAAATCAATATATTTTGGCTCATTGTAGAACGAAGGAATATATCTTTGGGCTTTGATCCAATGTTCATCACCATCAGCTAATTCTACCAGGGCATTATTCACTTGTTCAATGGCAATACCACTAGTAAAAATGGAATCAACAACTAATAATGGATAAATCAGCAGTTTACTAAAGCCTTGATTTTTAATTTCCGCTAAAACTTGGTTTGGTAAAAAAGGAGCGCAGAAGTTAAATGCTTTAAAAACCTGAACACCATTACCCCATTTATGTTGTAATTCATGTTCAATCCCCGCTCTTTGTCTTTCAAAAATCGCATTGTGTGGGGAGATAAAATCATGGTGTGTGTGTCCCCATTCATGACGATCAAATAATGCCAAAAGCTTGGCTAAAGGGGGATAAATCCAAGTAGGAACAGGAGCAAATTTAGCCGTCAGCAAATTTAAAGCTTGTTCGTTATAGTTAGCGAAATCTTCATAGCTTTCGACTTCGCCATAGCCCATCAGCAACACGGCTACACGGTCTTTACTGGGTAAATGCTCGTGGCTATGGGTAGCGTGCAGTTTGTCCGGGGTTGCAACCACAATGAGTTCCTCAAGATAACCAAAACAGCGAGATAACCCTAGAAAATCCCTAGATTATTTCTCTCACCTCGTAGCATGATATCCTATCCGGGGGGATAAGATAACTATAAACATAAAAATAATCTCAGCTATTTACCAGGAGTTTTAAATTTTACAACAAATCCGTAAATCGCTCATCACTTTGTAGGATTTTCAGGATTTGCTTAATTTCTTGGGTACGGTCTTTTTTAACTACCAGGGTAACATTGCGATCGCGGACAATCACCACATCTTCTAAACCAATGGTAACAATTACATCATCAGCATTGGAGGCATAAATAATCGCCCCTTGGGTATCTAATCCCAGATGAGTAGCAAGTTCTACATTAGGATTATCATCATGTTTCAGTAAACGTTCAATAGCATTCCAATCACCTAAATCATCCCAACCAAATGCTACCGGCAAAACATAAGCTAGACTGGTTTTTTCCATCAGTGCGTAATCTATACTTTTCTTAGGTAGCTGGGGATAAATACTAGGGCCATGTTGTTCTAAAGGTGCAATAATTTCTGGTGCATGGGTGCGTAATTCTTCCAGAACAACACCAGCTCGAAAAACAAACATCCCACTATTCCAACTAAACCGCCCCGTTGACAAAAAAGTTTCCGCTGTTTCCCGGTTAGGCTTTTCAGTAAACCGATGAACGTGATAAGCTGACAAACAATTAAAACTTCCTATCTTTTCACCTTGCTCAATATAACCATAACCAGTTGATGGGAAATTAGGTTTGATTCCCAAAGTCACAATAGCCTCCCTACTATATGCCAAATCAGTAGCAGCAGCTAAAGTTTCTGCAAATACCTCTAGGTCAGCAATCCAATGGTCAGCCGGGAAAAAGCCAATCATAGCATCTTCCCCGTAACGGTTTTTAATTTCCAAACTTGCCCAAGCAACAGCAGCAGCGGTGTCTCGACCCTGTGACTCAATGAGTAAGTTCGACTCTGGTAAATCAGGAAGTTGTTCTCGCACCCCTTGAGCAATGGGACTAGAAGTAATGACCCACAACTGTTCCCAACCACCAGATAGAGTTAATAATCGATCAGCGGTTGCTTGTAGTAAGCTTTTTGAGCTACCATCAAGGCTTAAAAATTGTTTAGGTCGGTCTAGTCGGCTCAAAGGCCAAAAACGCTCACCTTTACCACCAGCGAGAATCACAGGAAAAAATAAATTATTCATGTTGGCGTACACAGGTAATTGAGAATAATATACAGCAGGGAAGAGGAAAAACGGAACAGGTTTGAAAGTCAATTGTTATATATAGCTTTGCTATTGAATTTTATACCGTTGATACCTTCAGTAAGACCTCATTTGTAAGTGTACATTTTGGAATTATTTCTACTGATGAATTTTCCCAATTTAGTATGTTTTAATTATTACTTATTAAAACCGTGAGGACAGCAATACCCAATAAAATTGTGCATCAACCTTTCACAAAATCTAAAATTTCCGCATTATTTGTAGCTTGTATTAACATACCTTTAAGGAGTGGTTGAGTGGGGAAAAAATTGTGATTAAACAAGTTAAATGGTCAGAAAATCGGGTAGCACCTCAACAAGTACCAACCCCAGAATCAGAGATGAAACATCCACCAGTTCAATGGTCAGAAAATCAGGTAATATCTCAACAAGAATCGGGGTCAACTTCAGCGGTAAAAGCAAAAACATCAGTTAACTCTTCTCCTAATGTTGTTGAATCTGTGGGGGCAATTCCCAACGAGATATATGATCGCTTAGGCTTATCCGTTCCCCGCTGGTTGTTGTGGGTATTAACCATTGTTTTAGGGATAATTTTATCTGGATTACTAGGATCAAGTTTGGCACTATGGACTCCTCTATGGAGTAATCTAGATCAAACTAAAGATGATGAATTCAGTTCTAATCAACAAGATCAAGTAAAATTACCTGCAGATCTATGGACTAAGCTTTCTCAGTACAATTTATCAAAACCCATGAATATTTTAATTATGGGTATTGAACCGGTATCGGGTACTGTAGACGGTTCACCAGAAAGTTTTGCTGGCAACAGTGATACCATGATGTTGGTGAGGTTAAATCCCAGCGATAAATCTATTCGCTTGCTGTCAATTCCCCGAGGAACAATGATAGCAATTCCCGAACAGGGATTAACTAAGGTATCTGAAGCTAACGCTAAAGGTGGTCCAGTTTTAGCAGCACGGGTAGTTAGTCGTAGTTTAAATAATGCTCCCATAGATCGATATATTCGCATTTCTACTAGCGGCCTGCGCCAATTAGTTGAACAATTGGGTGGGGTGGATGTATTTGTCCCTCAAACCATGAATTATCAAGATCAGGCTGGTGGTTTGTCAATCAATTTAGTTAGGGGTTGGCAAAATCTCAATGGTGAACAAGCAGAACAGTTTGCCCGCTTTCGTGAAGAGGGTATGGGGGATTTACCTAGAGTCCAACGACAACAGGCATTAATAACTGCTTTAATGCAACGTCTAAACAGTCCCACGGTTTTACTCAAGTTGCCCCAATTAACTCGCCTCATGCGAAAGTATTTTGATACTAACCTGAAAATGGAGGAAATGATGGCACTGGCCAATTTTTCCGTCAATATAAAACGGGATAATTTCCAAGCGGCCATGTTACCTGGTACTTTTAGCAAATTCAGTCAAGACCCCAATAGCTATTGGTTAAATATGACTGGTCAACAAAGCTTATTAAATGATTTTGTTGGGGTAAATGTAGCTGGTATTACAGCAGATAACAGACCTGTTTCTATCCAAAGAGTTGCTGTGCAAAATACAACTAATCAACCCCAGTTAACTGAAAAAGTGATTAGTTATCTTAAGCAGAAAGGTTTTACTAATGTTTACGCAGTTCCAGACTGGCCAGATACTCAGCGCCAAACTCAGATTATTGCCCAAAAAGGCAACCGACAACCAGGAATTGATTTACAACAAGTTTTAGGTTTAGGTAAAATCGAGGTTTCGGGAAATGGTGATTTGGAATCTGACCTAACAATTCGCATTGGTAAGGATTGGAAATAGTCAGTTGTCAGTTGTCAGTTGTCAATAAAAAACAATTGACTATTGACAATAATATAAGAATACACCCCACCCCTGCTGTCGCGCACCCTCCCATAAGCCTTGGGGAGGGTTGGGGAGGGAAAGGTTATCAATTCTTAAACAAATAAACAAATTTATGAACAGGATTTTGTTAAGATATTTAACTTTAATTTTTATTTTGGCGGGATTGTGTATGATCATGAATCCGCAAACAACTTTTGCTCAAGTTAATACCATTAATTACAATAATGCCAGTCTAGAAAATCGTGATTTCTCCTATACTGATTTTGTCGGTGGAACTTTTGTAGCAGCCGAAATGCGGGGAGCAAATTTCCAAGGTGCAAATTTAACTAACGCAATTTTTACCAAAGGTGTGTTATTAAAAGCCAATTTAGAAGGTGCAAATTTAACAGGTGCTTTAGTTGACCGTGTTACCTTTGATAGTGCTAATCTGAAAAATGCTATTTTTACAGAAGCAATTTTGTCCCGCAGTCGATTTTATGATGCAGATATCACTGGTGCTGATTTTACAAATGCAATCATTGACCGTTATCAAATATATCTACTCTGTAAAAGGGCTGATGGTGTTAATCCTGTAACTGGTATTTCTACCCGCGATAGTTTGGGTTGTCGTTGAAACATTTATAACTAATTATCACTGACAACTAAGCTGTACTGTATTTAGTTTGTATAATTATGGCGGGCAAGAACCAAGTTCAAGTAAATTGTGGTTATCAAATTTAACAACTAACAACTAACAACTGACCAATAATCACTGACAACTAAGCTGTACTGTATTTAGTTTGTATAATTATGGCGGGCAAGATGCCCGCACCACAAAGTTCAAGTAAATTGTGGTTATCAAATTTAACAACTGACCACTGACAACTGACCACTAACAACTGACCACTGACAACTAATATTTTGTGACACAACAAGAAAAAAAAGCTGCTCGTTCTTTCGCTGGTATTGCTGGTATTGTTGCCGCAGCAACATTAATTAGTAAGGTATTTGGTTTAATTAGACAGCAAGCAGTCGCGGCTGCTTTCGGTGTAGGTGCAGCAGCTACAGCTTATAGTTATGCCTATATTATTCCTGGTTTTCTTTTAATCTTACTTGGTGGTGTCAATGGACCTTTACATAGTGCCATTGTCAGCGTTTTAGCTAAACACAAAAAAGAGGAGGCAGCACCTATTGTAGAAACAGTAACAACTCTTGTAGGTGGATTGTTGCTAGTGGTGACATTTGCTCAGATATTCTGTGCTGAGTATATTGTTGATATAGTTGGTCATGGCTTAGAAGCATCTACAAGAGCGATCGCTATTCGTCAAATTCAAATTATGTCCCCATTGTCCTTATTTGCGGGCTTAATTGGAATTGGTTTTGGAACTTTAAATGCAGCTAATCAATATTGGTTATTATCAATTAGTCCATTATTATCTAGCATTACTGTTATTTTCGGTATTGGTATTTTAGGTTGGCAATATGGTAAACAAATTATTAATCCCGAATATGCTTTAATCGGTGGCATGGTATTAGCTTGGGGAACTTTAGCGGGAGGAGTTTTGCAATGGTTAGTGCAATTAATTGTCCAATGGCGGTTAGGATTAGGGACATTACGACTAAGATTTGATTTTAAATCTCCTGGTGTTCAAGAAGTAATTAAAATCATGACTCCAGCGACAATATCATCAGGAATGATGCCGATTAATGTCGCTACTGACCTTTATTTTGCCAGTCCTATTGCAGGTGCAGCAGCAGGTTTTACCTATGCAAATCTTTTAGTACAAACTCCTTTGGGAATTATTTCTAATATTATTTTACTGCCCTTATTACCAACATTTGCTAAACTTTCTCACCCAGACAATTGGCCAGAACTAAAATTACGCATTCGACAAGGACTTTTACTAACTGCTGTCACCATGTTACCTTTAGGGGCTTTAATGGTATCTTTATCTGAGCCAATTGTCCAGATAGTTTATCAAAGGGGAGCATTTAAACAAGAAGCAACTCAGTTAGTATCTTCTCTATTAATTGCCTATGGAATTGGAATGTTTGTCTATTTAGGGCGTGATGTTTTAGTCAGAGTATTTTATGCTTTAGGTGATGGACAAACACCCTTTAAAATTAGTACATTTAATATTGTTCTGAATGCTGTACTAGATTTATTATTAGTTGAACCTTTTGGCGCACCGGGTTTAGTTTTGGCTACAGTTGGCGTTAATTGTAGTTCCATGTTGATGTTATTATTTTTGCTAAATCGCAAACTTAATGGTTTACCTTGGCGGGAATGGTGTATTCCTATTTTGGGTTTAACTGGTGGTAGTATTATATCGGGTCTAGCTAGTTTTGGAGCTTTAATGGTTTCTCGTCAAATTTTGGGTAAACCCAATTTAATTACTTTATTAATAGAATTATCTATATCTGCTTTCGTGGGAATTGGTGTATTTTCTCTCATTGCTTCGAGAATGAATATTCCAGAGGTGAATACTTTTGTGATCAAAATGCGACAAAAGTTTTTGAAGAAATAAAATATTGTCGTGATTGTGATAATATCGTCTATGTAATGCCATAAATGCTCTGTTTTTTTCTTGAGATAAAAAAGTCAAATTATGGCAAATATCTGAAAATATATGAGGAATCCGATATTTATTACTTTATTGCTGACTTTATCTCTAACTAGCACCACTCAGGTTGTATTTGCTCAAAATACCGTCGAACAGCTATTTAAGCAAGGTGAAACAGCGGAAGCAGTGCGTAACAACTCCCAAGCGGAGACGATTTGGCGTGAGATTTTGCGGGTTGAACCCAATAATGGCAAGGCTTATAACAATTTGGGTAATGCTTTACGACGACAGGGAAAATTAGCGGAGGCTTTAGCAGCACACCAAAAAGCCCTACAACTCAATCATAATGATGCAGAAGCTTATGTTGGTATAGGTAATGTATTAAATGCCCAAGGTAAGCCAGAGGAAGCTTTAGCGTACCATAAAAAGGCTTTACAGCTTAATCCTAAATTAGCTATTGCTTACAATGGTCTTGGTAATGCCCTGTATAACCAGGAGAAATTAGAAGAGGCTGTTGCTGCTTTCCAAAAAGCTATTGAATTTGACCCTAAATATGCTACTGCTTACTACAATCTTGGCAATACCCTGTATTACCAAAAGAAATTAGATGGGGCTGTTGCTGCTTTCCAAAAAGCTATTGAACTTGACCCTAAATTTGCTTATGCTTACAACAATCTTGGCAATGCCCTGAAAGACCAGAAGAAATTAGATGAGGCTGTTACTGCTTACCAAAAAGCTATTGAACTTGACCCTAAATATGCTAAAGCTTACAACAATCTTGGCATTGCCCTGTATGAGCAGGAGAAATTAGAAGAGGCTGTTGCTGCTTTCCAAAAAGCTATTGAATTTGACCCTAAATTAGCTATTGCTTACAGCAATCTTGGCAATGCCCTGAGTGACCAGAAGAAATTAGATGCGGCTGTTGCTGCTTACCAAAAAGCTATTGAACTTGACCCTAAATATGCTGCTGCTTACAGCAATCTTGGCAATGCCCTGAGTGACCAGAAGAAATTAGATGCAGCTATATCCAAATATAAAACAGCCTTATCGTTACCAGAAGATACTTCAGGAACTCCAACAACTGCCCATACTCTTGCAAATAATGGTTTAGGTTTAGCATTGCAAGACCAAGGTGAGTTAAAAAAAGCCATACAATATTTTGATGAGTCAGAAAAACTTGACCCCGATTATATATATGCCCGTAACAACAATAAAGCAGCAAGAGATTTATTGACTGAACAAGAGAATAAACTAGGCAGTGTAGAAGATGATAGCCCATGGTTGCCCAAAAATGACCCAAATCTACCTGTTAAGCGTTCTGTAGTACGCATTACTGCTAAGTTTTCTAATAGCGAACGTCAGGGGCTTGAGGTTGGTACTGGTGTAGTTATCCAGCGAAATGCTAACCGGACATTAATTCTCACAGGTCGTCATGTGATTTTTGATGGTAATGAACAGGGTGAAAATATTCAGGTGGAGTTTTTTAGCGTACCACCAGCAAATAGAGTCAGAATGAAACGAAATGCCAAACTATTGAAAATGACTTCTACAGAGGACAAACTTGATTTAGCTGTGTTGGAAATTAGCGGTAAACTACCAGAAGATATCCAACCTTTATCAATCTCTACCACCATTGACCCCATAATGCCTATTCAAATTATCGGTCATGATGCCCAACGAGGTGAAGATAAATCATGGTCTGTAAAATCGGGAAAAATAATTGTTAAAAATCAAGAATTAGAAATATCTGAAACTGAACTCAGACCTGGTTATTCTGGCAGTCCTGTGATAGACTCAAAAAATCGGCTCATAGCCATAGTTTATGCCCGAAAACCAGGTGAAACTAGAAATTTTGCCTATCGTATATCTCAGGTTAAAAAACAACTGTCCATCTGGAAAATTACTTTAACCAAATAATGATTTATGAATTACAAAATTCTTCTTACCAGCTTATTAATTCTTAGCATTAATCCTCTATCTGCTAATGCTTATTGTCCTCAAGGAAATCCCCGTTCTACAGATTATATCCGTCGTAAAACTCCCGACCGTTGCGAAGGTATTAAGGTGCAACCAATAAGCGGTAATAGTTTGAGTTTAATTTCTATTGCTACTCGCAATATTAATGATTATGGCAATAGGATAAGCTTACAAGTTCCCCGCATCAAAAAAGGTAACAATCCTGAAGTTTTAGTGACATCAAGGGATGATAAATATAACTATATATTAGATGATTTGCTATTATCTAATAATGGTGAAAATTTTGGCTTTAGCTGGGATACCTACGTTCTGAAAAAAGCCAATATACCCGCAAATAAACTCCGCGCGTTAGCCTCCTATAGTCTCGGTTCTCAAAAGGTCTATGTTCCTGTGACTTTGGCAAAAAGTTCTGGTAAATATGAGTTTGTTTTTTATTCTCAAGATCGGGTAAGATTTACGAGTTTAAAAATCTTCCCTCTCGAAAATAAAAAGGAGGACAATCCAATATATAGTACATCTCGTAAGACTGCAAATAGTGGTGAAATTAGTTTTATCTGGGATGGTAGTAAAGCCCCTGGGGGACGCTATAAGTTACATTATATTGCTTTTATTGACCGAATTAATGAACCTAGCGATCGCATTGAGAATGTAATTGTATTTGAACATCATCCCAATTGGTTAAAATAAATCATGGCATTTCGGCAAAAAAGTAGAAATAACTCTTCCAACAATTCCAGATTTACTAAGATTAAGAACTTTATTTTTACTAAATCTGGTTTAATTTTTACGGCATTTAATAATCATTTTCTTCAGCAATTGCCAAATTTGAAAAAATATCTAATTCGGCAACAATCATCTATTTTAGTGATCATATTGCTTGCGGTTTTGTGTATTATTACTATTGCTGCTATTGCTCCAGGAAATCATACATTTGAAGGTAATCTTATTTTTCAAGAAATGAGTTTTACTTATAATGAACCACAACCTAAAGTTTTTCTGCGAAATATTAAAAATATTCAGGAATTAGAAAAAGAAGGTATACAAACCTTAACCTTTACTGGCAGTTTTGAAAGTCAATCTTTACCAGAAATTAATAAATCAAATTCATTAGAAATCCAACTTCCAGAAGAGAAAAGTAAAATTATTATTAGTCCAGCTAATTCTCAGACAGAAAGTGACATTAAACTAGAAAAATTACAACTGCAACCACAAACAAGAATAACTAAATTACATTATGATTTTGAGCGTCAAGGATTAGCTTTTTCTCTAGTTCCTAATTCTGAAAATCATCCCAATAGCTTAGAAATATCTTTAGGTCAAAAACCCGTGAAAGTGACCGTAGCAGGTTATAAAATACCCAGTTTAAATTTACCAAAATCACCAGATAATCAAGAAGAATTGGAATTTATTGTCACCCCCGATAATCCAGGATTGAACTTAAAAATTCAAAAGGATACTAATCTTTATCTGACATTATCAAAACCACCAAAAAAATCTGAACTAAACCGATGGTTTAAAGGAAAAATACAAACCAAAAACGTAAAATTTACTCAATTATTAAAAGATGGTAACGACCCCAAAAATGATTTAGAAATATCCACCATTATTGAAGGTAAAATTCGCATGGTAGAACAGGATAGAGACATTAAAGAAAATCAATTTCTCATGGGAGAAAACAGTGATAAACCCTTAAATATTCAAGTAATCAACAATATGCAAATAATTCCCGAAAAGAAAGGTATAGAAGCCCGTTTTTCTGGGAAGACTAAAAAAATTCAAATCGGATTAGATCAAGATTTTCCTGTTTCTAGTATCCAAGGTAGTTGGTTAGATGGTGTTTTACCTCGTGATGCTATTATTGCCCTATTTTCCTTTGGTGCGGCTACAGTTGCTAATCTTCTTTCTTGGTTATTTGCTAATATCAATTCTCGCAAATCATGATATAATAGTTCCCATGCTCATGAGGCACAAAGTTTTTTAGTTTTAGGGAATAGGAAATAGGGAATATTTTGCCACCATATTCAAATATAATGACCGCTCAAGCCCTATTTACCAGGAATTAGAGTCCCGACGGTACTGAAAATAACCGTTTTTAAACGTTGTTCATGATAGGAATAGATTAACCGCTTCACTGCAAGTGAAAACCCTAAAAATGAACACCAATATAGATAATCTCAACTCAGTTCCTAAACCTAAAATTTTCAATCAATCAACCATTTTTGTTGAAGGTTGGTACTGGGTATTACCTTCTCAATCTTTGCTGGTAGGTGATATAAAATCTGTAACAATTTTTGGTAAAGATTTAGTCGTATATCGTGGTAAAGATAGACGTGCAGTTATTCTAGATGCTTACTGTCCTCACATGGGTATGAGTTTAGCTAAAGGTAAAATGGAGGGTAATGAATTACGCTGTGTTTTACATCACTGGAAATTTGATGCAGAAGGTATTTGTGTTGATATTCCTAATTTAGATGAACCTGTATTTTTGAAAGCTAAAACTTGGCCAACAGCGGAACAATATGGGATGATTTGGGTATGGACTGGGGAAACTCCTCAACAACCTTTACCTTTTGTTTTAGATTGGGAGAACCAAGAATTTGATATCTCTCTAGGTTCGCAATTTAATATTAGTTGTCATCCTCATGTTTTACTTCTTCAAAGTATTGATACTCAACAAATTAATTTAGTTTATAAATTACCATTAAAAATGGTTTTGGAAAAACAAGAACTAAATGAAAATGCGATTATTTTTAACACCATTACAAATATTCACGGGAAGTCATTTTGGCTAAATCTTTATCGGCGCTTTTTTAATAATTCTGTTAGTTATAGTGTTTGTTATTGGTATGGAAGTACCTGTATAGTTTCCTTTGCTAATGAGTCTACCCATTTACATATTATCTTTACGACTCGAATATTACCAGGGGGGAAAACTGAAGGACAAACCCTATTAATGTCCAAAAAACGTAAAGGCTTTTTCGGGAAATTGACTAATAAATTGATATTAAAACTAGGGAAAAAAATTAGCGATCGCTTACTCAAAAACAATGATAGAATTTTACAAACCATGCAGTTTGATTTCAAAACTCCTATCAAAGCCGATTTATCAATTATCCAATTTATTAACCATTTAGAACAACAAAAACCCCTCAGATGGGAAAGTTGGTTATTAGTGCGGTCACGGGAACGGGAAAAAGAAGTAGTTGAAGAGAGACAGAAACGGGAAAAATGGCGAGATGAACTAGTTAATGACTGAAAAAATCTAGCTTTTGACAATAAAAATGAAGTGGACCGGCCACTTCATCAATTCCCAGGTAGAACCTAAATTTGAGTATAACGACTAAAAAATTTGAAAATTGTATAAATACATACTAATTCCTGTGGTTCACTCTTATTTGGTCTTTACCCTCTGGGGAGTTAGGATATTTTTCAACAATTTAGGAATTTGAGATGGACTATCAGCGACAGGAATTTTTGCAGACTCAAAAGCAGCTAATTTACTTTCTGCTGTACCAAAATTTACAGAACGTCCAATTACACTTGCTAAAGTCCCTGTTTGTTGCCAATTGTGTACAGATGGTGCGTGTCTACCAGCAATATAAGCAATTACAGGTTTATCAATTGCTTCAATAATATATTGCGCTGCTGCTTCTTCGCTATTTCCTCCAGGTTGGCCGATTAAAACAATCGCTTCCGTGGTTTCGTCTTCGTCGAGAATTTGCAACCATTGGAGGAATGAAGAACCAACAATAGCATCACTACCAATACTGACACTAATTGACTGTCCCAAACCAACTTTTGTTAATTCCCCAGCGACTTCATAAGTGAGGGTACTGCTACGACTGACAATTCCCACAGAACCAGGAATATAAAATTCACTAGGTTGAGTACCCAGAAGAATTTTACCAGGAACAATAATTCCTGGACTATTGGGGCCAATAATTAAGGTTTCACAAGCTTCTGTTTTGCGAAGGAGTTGCACCATATCTAGGGGTGGTACACCAGCGGTAATAATGATAATTTGGGGGATATTAGAGGCCATCGCTTCTAATGCTGCATCCAAAACTTGATCAGGTTGAACACAAATAATTGTGGTGTCAATCTGTCCAAATTTAGCCACAACCTCCTCCACTAAATCAAATACTGGTAGATCATATATTTGCTGTCCACCATACCCAGGATTAACACCAGCTACTAAATTTGTACCATAAGCTTGCATTTGAGAAATATGAGTTGCTAAGATAAATTCACAAAAACCCTGGATTAAAACTTTACTTTCTGGGGTTAAGTTCATAGTTTGTCAGTTGTTAGTGGTCAGTTGTTAGTGGTCAGTGGTCAGTTGTTAGTGGTCAATTCCTTTTTTTTTACCACAGGTGTTTTTGCTAAACGAACTGCTTCCTTGACTGCTTCATCTAAATTTTCTACAACTATCAACGATTGATTAGAAGTTGGGAGTGTAGATAAATATTCTCTGACATTCCTAAATTCAGAACCCGCTAAACGCATGACTAAATGGGGTAAATCTAATTGCTGCTGACCTTTATTGCCATTAAAAGCCTCAGAGGTGATTTTTCCCTGATCTAATTGTAGAAATTTGGTCAAAATTTCTGGAAGTTGGTCTATTTGAGGGACAGTTCCCAAAAAATTGACCAAAATCACCTGAATATTTTGTTCATTGGCCAAATTTTTCAGACTACTTATTAAGCGATCGTTAAAAGTTGTCAGTACAGTATCACTCATAAAAGAATGGCGTAAATTTACACATTTACCCGGTTCACCATGAGCATCAATCACCGCATCTAAAGTTGTTAATACAGAACCTTTACCATTGCCCAATATGCCGATTTTACCTTGCATTTCTAAGTGATCCGAGTCATCAAACCAGTCAGCACTTGTTTGATCAACATAATGACGGTGCATTTCCAGGTCGCGCTTCACCATCATTTTTACAGCCATATCAGCTATGTCGGGATGACGTTTAATAGCTCGTTCATTTACCCTGACCTTACCATTAAGTGCCATAATTTGACCAGCAGAATTTACACCTAGGGGATGAATCTCTACCAAATCCAAATCTTTTTGGATAAATAACTGGTACAACTTTTCGACAACACCGCTCACAGACTGCATCAACGCACCCCGTAAACCCATTTTTAAAGCTAGCCGTCTGGCATAAAATGGAGAAAATTCCTGTTCTACAACCACGTGCTGAATTTTTTCCCCTGCTGTTTCCCATTCGATATTTGCTTCTTGAGAACCCAACAACACAGGACGACACAGCGTAGTATCTAAAACTACAGCTAGATAGAATTCCTGCTGGGCATCATACTTTGACTCCGCTAATAATACTTCTGGTAGTTGTCCCCAAATTGGTAGATTAAATATGTTCTGTGCTGCAGCGATTGCATCAATCGTAGTTTCTACAATCCTCACCCCCCCTGCTTTTTCTCTTTCCCCCCCTTGTACTTGGGATTTCAGCACAATCGGGTAACGAATTTTTAAGCGTTTTAAATCCGCAGGATGATCTATCCTTTGGGATGGTAAAACAGGAATGCCGATTTTACCAAACCATTCTTTAACTTGGTATTCCAATAAATCCATTGAGACACACCTTGTATTGACGACTCCAACGCACTTTCTCTGATGCTATCTGATATTTTCCCCAATGCCAAAAATTATAGAATTTGGTTTTGGTTAACTGAAAAATTTATTTTGCGATGGGATTGTCTAATTTATAATCTAGCTGTATAAAAAAAATATAAATCTCAATCATCATCTTTTTAAATCATTACCCTTGATTGTTTTCTTCGTGACAAATTTAACCTTTTGCTCGAAACTAATTTTATTAGATGTAAAACTAGGATTTACATCTTACTTCTCATTTTCCCACTTCCTCCCCTCTAGTGTCTGTGTGTTTCATTCCTTTGATCATCAAAACCATATAAAAAGAGTAGCGGTAACGGTTTATGAAAGCAACAATTCAACAAGAAGACTTACAACTTTTAGGCAGTACCTTACAGGAAAGACTGGTGGCTCAACTACCAGATAGTCTGGATTTTCAGGTCAAATGCGCCATCAAAAATGACAAATTGATGATTTTAACTCAACACGCTGATCAAGTAATAGTTGACACACATCAGATTTTTGAGGTGTTAGAACAAGCACTACAATGGCTTAACTACCAAACCCAACAAGTACAATTTTTCTTGAGAATTTATGGAGAAAAGCGCCCCTATGCTCAACATTTTTTAGATTTTCCCATTTCTACAATAGATACAGAAAATGAAACTGAGTATACCACATTAAGTAGAGGAAGAGAAACAGCGGAAGTAGGAAATAAAGGATACACTGCATTTGTATCTTCTGATCTTCAACAACCATCATCTTTCACGGAAACAGAAGAAGAACCCACTATTGATTCATTTCCCTCTGGATCTTTTTCAGATTATTTATTACCAAACTCAGATTTATCTCTAGATAACAATAAACCTCAGGAATCTGAGGAAATTGAAGAAAAGTTTGATCTTTTTGCTGGTATCCCAGACCAGCCTAAAAAAAGACAATTCTCATTATCATTTCTGCCCTTACCAGTTATTGTGGGTGCGTCCGTAGTCATTGCCTTACTTTCTGGTACTGGTGCTTTTATTCTCCATCGTGGTTGTATAATTTCTGAATGCAAAGAATTGCAAACAGCAGAGCAATTTAAAAATGAGTATCAGCAGTATATTAAGGCTACTGAGTCAGAAAAAGACTTATTAGTAACACAGCAAAAACTAGATGGGGTAATTACCGATTTGCAAAAAATTCCCCATTGGTCTCCCCGCTATTCAGAATCCCAGTCATTAGTTAATAATTTTTCTCAATACTTAACCAAAATCAACCAGGTATTAAAAGCTTTACAAATGGTCTCCTCCTCACAGAAAACCAGTCAGGCTCTTCCTAAGAATTTGGATGAGTTACGCAATAGACAAAAGCTCTTGTTAGAGGCTATTACATCACTAGAAACTGTTAAGCCTGATCATGACCTTTATGAATTGGTACAGAGAAACTTGCCAAACTATCAGAGTAGTTTAAAGAGTATTAATCGGCAGTTGCTTCAAGAACAAGCATGGCTACAAAAAATTGCTAATGCCAAAGTTAGCGCGGAAGCAGCTATCAAACGTCAAACTACTGCTAAATCTGCTTCTGAATGGCAAAGGATAGAATTTGATTTACAAATAGTAATTAATACTTTAAAATTTATCCCTATAGGTAGTTTAGGCAATGAGGATGCACGTAAGCTATTAGCAGAGTACCAACCAAAATTAATTGAGGCACGCAATCGTACTAAAAAAGAACAATTATCAGCTAGATTATATCAACAAGCGATTAAATCCGCTAGTCAAGCTAAAATCTATGGTAATCAAAGTCAATGGAAAGAAGCTGTCAAGTCTTGGGAACAAGCGATACAAAGTGCTAAACAAGTAGGTCAAGATACTTCCTATTTCAATGAAGCTAAACCCTTGATTGACAACTATACAGCATTTCTGAAAGAAGCAGAAGAACAATTCCAAATCTATGGGGATTTAAATCAAGTCCGTTATCAACTCAATAAAACTTGTACTAATACTATCAAGATTTGTACTTTTACTATTGAGAGTCAGAAAATTAATGTTCGTTTAACTCCTCAGTATGACCGATTATTTCAAGCTAATAATCCACAAGTACAAAATCATTTCCAACAGTTACAGGAAGCTCTTAAAGTCATTAGTGAAAATGCTCGACTTCCTTTATTTATTTATAATTCCCAAGGACAGGAAAGGTATATGAAGCAACCGCAGTAGGGCAAGAGTAAAGAGGTTTGCAAGGATTTTATACACATTTTGGTTCTATTGTGTTAAGCTGTGCCCCATTTAATTTAGATAAATCTGGCGGGCAAGATGCC
>Ga0207909_1000094_pt1 | contig 34060 bp, 36 predicted proteins | sample LakMenEpi05May10_FD_150672 | JGI IMG/M metagenome (GOLD analysis project Ga0207909, IMG submission 150672) | Freshwater microbial communities from Lake Mendota, WI - 05MAY2010 deep hole epilimnion (SPAdes) | ecosystem: Environmental > Aquatic > Freshwater > Lake > Epilimnion/Euphotic zone ...
CTGCTTACTACCCAGGTGCAGCAGCTTTCCCTCGTTACAAGGCCTAAGTAAACAATGGCAACTAGAAATCCAAACAGGAAGGTCAATGTTCGAGCATCTGCTCAAACAAAGGTCGGCACTGTTAGACAGAGAGTTGCCAGCAGATTCTCTTGGACTCCTTCGACTTTAATAACCATCGTCCTCGTTGTCTTTGGTGTTAGTTCTATCGGACCTAGATTGAGTGATTACTTTGTGATGCAAACACAGATTGCTCAACTAGAGGCAAAGCTAGAAGAAGCTAAGAAGAATCTAGAGAGCATCACTGAAGAGAAGAAGCGCTGGGATGACCCGGTATACATTAGAGCTCAAGCTAGAGACAGATTGTTTTATGTTGTTCCAGGTGAAATCAGTTATCTAGTTCTAGATGCTGATGGCCTAAACCTTTCTGACACCAGTGGAACAGTTGGTGCTCTACTTGCTCAAAAGAAGAACAGTTCAGACTTCTCACAAACTATTGGCACAACTAAGAAAGACTGGGCCAAAGGCCTAGTTCAATCGGTCATTAGAGCAGGCTTAGATCAACCAGTTTCCGAAACCAAAACCTCAGCTAGTAAATAATGCCAATAACTCAAGCAACAGAAGCTGATCTTCAAGAGATGCAAGCTCAGCTAGGTCGACCTATGCGCGATGTCCTAGGTATTGCAGCTCGTTGTGTTTGTGGAAAGCCTATGGTCGTGCAGACCTCACCAAGACTTGCGCACGGTGAACCTTTCCCTACCTTTTACTACCTAACCCACCCTGCTACCTCAGCTGCTCTTAGTGGTTTAGAAGCCGAAGGCTTCATGGTCACCTTGGCTGAAAGACTTGCTGAGGATAAGGCACTAGCTGAGAACTACAAACAGGCTCATGAGTCCTATATAGAGGAACGTGAAGCTATCGAGTTTGTTGAGGAATTGGCTGGGATTAGTGCTGGGGGAATGCCTACCAGAGTCAAGTGTTTGCATGCATTAGCTGCCCATTCACTGGCTAAAGGCCCTGGTTTCAACCTAATTGGGGATTTGAGCCTAGAAGCGGCCGGCATTGATGCGAACAAGTGCAGATGTAAGGTTTCAACCCAGTAAAATCAAAGGAGCGCACAGTTGCTCTCAAACAAAAGTCAAAAACTTAGGAAATACCAGCATGCAAAAAATCTTGATCATTGGTGGCGGTTACGCCGGTTTCTACACAGCATTCAAACTAGAGAAACTCCTAGGTAAAGGTGAAGCAGAGGTCACCTTAGTTGACCCACTTCCATATATGACTTACCAGCCGTTCTTGCCAGAAGTTGTTGCAGGTTCGATTGAGGCTAGACACACAGTTGTCTCACACAGAAGACACCTAAAGAACACCAACATCATTAACGGCACCATGACTAACGTTGATCACGCCAACAAGGTTGCCACCTTGGTACTTCCAGGTGTTGGTGAAACTAAGAAGTCATACGATCACATAGTTATGACAGCGGGAGCTGTTTCAAGAACTTTCCCTATTCCAGGTGTTGCTGAGCACGCTATTGGTCTAAAGACTGTTGAAGAAGCAGTTGAGATTCGTAACACCATTCTTACTAACTTCGATAAGGCAGCTAACCTGCCAGAAGGTCCAGCAAGAGACAGACTATTGACCTTCATAGTTGTTGGTGGAGGGTTCGCGGGTATCGAAGTATTCGCTGAAATGCGTAACCTAGCTTCTTACCTACTTCGTTACTACCCAACCCTTGAGTTCAAAGATGTTCACTTCCACCTAATCGAAGCTATGGGCAGGATCATGCCTGAGGTTTCACAGAAGACTTCAGAGTGGGTTCTTTCAGATCTAGATCGTCGTGGCGCAAAGATTCACCTAAACACTCAGTTAGTTTCAGCTACTGATGGTGTTGTTGAACTTTCTACTGGTGAGAAGTTTGAGAGCGATGTAATCGTTTGGACTGCCGGTGTTATGGCATCTCCTTTTGTAAAGAACACAGACCTTCCTCTAGATGACAGAGGAAGAATCTCGGCTCTTCCAACACTTCAGGTGAATAAAGATGGTCAAGCACTTGAGGGTGCTTGGACAGCTGGAGATGTTGCTGCAGTTCCAGATCTATCTGGTGGCGGTGTTGGTGGTTTCTGTGTTCCTAACGCACAGCACGCTGTTCGTCAGGGCAAGCTACTTGCTAAGAACCTAGTTTCTACTCTTCGTAACGAAGGCATCTTGGAATACAAGCACAAGAACGCAGGAGCTGTCGCAGGTCTTGGTCTATACAACGGTGTCTTCCAGTCAGGAAACATTGTTCTAAAGGGTCTACTAGCTTGGTTTGCTCACCGTGTCTACCATGGTCTAGCTATGCCTATGTTTGAGCGTAAGCACAGAGTAATCATGGGCTGGATTTCAAACTTCGTATTCAAGCGCGACATTGTTTCAATTGCGGCTACCGAGAACCCTCGCCAGATCTTTGAGACCTGGGCCTCACGCCCTAAGGTCTAACTAGAACTAAAAGGTGCGCCCCCATAGCCCAATGGCAGAGGCAGACGACTTAAAATCGTCCCAGTGTGGGTTCGAGTCCCACTGGGGGCACCGTAACAGTTCGCTTAGAGATTACTGGGATTAGAGCGCAATTGCCCCTAAAAACCTTAGGCTTAATCCAATACCGCTTGCTGCGGTTCTAACAAGGAGATGTAATGGTAGAAGTTCTGTTGGTTGTATTGGCTGTAGTAGTAATTGGCGGCATCTGGTTTGTCGCAATGCGAAACGGACTTGTCCGTCTAAACGTTCGCGTTGATGAGGCGTGGAGCGATATCACTGTTCAGCTAAAAAGAAGAGCAGATCTAATCCCTAACCTGATTGAAGCTGTTAAGGGTTATGCCAAGCACGAGCAGCAGGTTTTTGAAAACGTTACCAAGGCAAGAGCAGCAACCATTTCAGGTGCAGCTCTAGCCGACCCAGCTCAGGCAGCAGAAGCAGAGAACATGCTGCAAGGCGCATTGAAGTCTCTATTCGCAGTTGCAGAAGCATATCCAGCTCTACAGGCAAGCCAGAACTTCCTATCTCTTCAGGCAGAACTATCTGACACTGAAGACAAGATCATGGCAGCTCGTCGTTTCTATAACGGTGGAGTTCGTGAACTAAACACCAAGATCTTGGTATGGCCTAACTCATTCTTTGCTAAGGGTCTTGGATTTGTTGAGCGTGCATTCTATGAAGTTGCAGATCTAGCAGCTATCCAGAACGCACCTCAGGTTAAGTTCTAAAACCTTTTTAGGAATTACTAAATGTATTCAGCGATAGCTGCTAATAAGCGCAACACTGTCTTCATAATCATATTCTTCGTATTACTAATCGGAGGACTAGCAACCTGGGCTGGTTATGCAACCGGCTATGGTTCTTCAGCTTTTATGATTATTGGCTTTGTTGCTCTTTATGCTCTCATCCAGTACTACGCAGCAGGAGCATTTGCTGTTGCTGCCTCAGGAGCTGTTGAGATCACTAAAGCAGATAACCCAAGACTTTGGCGAACAGTTGAAAACATTGCAATCTCAGAAGGTATGCCAATGCCTAAGGTGTATCTAATCAAAGATGAAGCACCTAATGCCTTTGCCTCAGGAAGAGATCCTAAGCATGCAGTGGTAGCAGCAACAACAGGATTACTTGCCATCATGGATGACAATGAACTTCAAGGTGTAATGGCCCATGAGATGGCTCACGTCAAGAACTATGACATCAGAGTCTCAACCATTGTCTTTGGTCTAGTTAGCGCAGTTGGTATCTTGGCTGACTTCTTCCTAAGAATGGCTTTCTATTCAGGTAACTCAAGAAGCAAGGACAGCGGCCAGCTAGCACTTGTACTGATTGCTTTTGGAATTGTTGCCTGGATCGTCTCAGCACTTATTGGCCCTATTGTTAGTGCAGCTGTTTCAAGACAAAGAGAATACCTAGCTGATGCATCAGGTGCTGAGATCACTAGATTCCCTGAAGGTTTACAGGGTGCTCTAGGCAAGCTAAGAGACTACGGAAGACCTATGAGAAAAGCTTCTTCATCTATGGCTCACATGTATATCAGCGACCCAATCAAGCCTTCTGTTGCTGAGAGACTATTCTCAACCCACCCACCACTAGATAAGAGAATTGAACGTTTGGGAACAATCGGTGGTAAATTCTAGGTAGTTTTCTTAGAAGGGGGAACCTATGTTGGAAGAAAGATTCCAAGAAGAGCTAGTTCGTTGGGAAGAACAACTCAAGGTAAGAAGAGAACACGGTGATCGATTAGATCAGCCTAGACAAGTTGAGCATTTTGCCTATTTCCGTAAACTCGATAATGCCAAGAAGGTAGCAGAAGACCTAAGCAACATTGGCTATGAAGTATCTGTAGCAAAGGCAGGTCTATTCAAGTTCAGCCTTCTAGCTACTAGAGAAGATGCTCTAGATGAGCACTTCGTTCAAGCCTTCAAAGCAGTCCTGTTTGTAGTTGAAGGTAATGGCGGAACTTATGACGGCTTCGGGGCAGAAGTAGTTGAGTAAAAAATCTTCTAAACCGTAAAGTTCCCTTTACCTTTAGATTCAACTGAATCTAGCCCCTGCCATTTCCTAACATCCACTAAGTGCTTAGCTATGGCTTTGGAAGATGTTTCGACTTCTTTAGGGGTTAGGTGTAATTCATGCCAGGCAGATTGAACTAAGAGGGTTTTGTTTTGTCTGTCTGACTTGAGATCTATTCGAGCAACCAGGTTGTCCTTATGTAGTGTTGGAAGGCTGTAATAGCCGTAGATTCTCTTTGGTTCAGGAGTGTAAATCTCAATACGGTAATCAAAGTTGAAGATTCTAAGAGCTCTTTCTCTTTGCCAGGTTAGAGGATCAAAGGGGGAGAGCACTGTGGTTAGAGATGGCTTTATCTCTTTGAAGTTGTAATCAATAAAGTCTTTATGAATAAAGGCTTTATCTTTCCAGTTCTCAACTGTTACCTCTTGGATGATTCCTTTATCTAAAAGTGAACTAAGTATTGGCTTTACTTCAGTTGCTGTTTGGCAGTAAACATTAGCTATGTCTTTAACTGTGCCAACACCCATGAGTCTTGCAGCATTGCCTAATAGCTGTTCTTGAGCTTTAGTGTGGTCAACTGTTTTGTTGAGAATCTTGTTTGAAAGCACTTGTTCGGGAAGAGCATAGATTCTGCTGAAGTTAGTTCTTCCAGCAGCAATTAGAACGCCTTGGTCAATCATTCGCTCTAGAGCTCTTTTGACGTTACTCCAACCCCACCAAGAGCCTTGTCTCCTGTTTTCATCATGTTCAAACTGACTTGAAGTCATAGGACCATTAGCCTTGAGTTCTGCTTTGATCCAAGCAATGAGTTTCTTGTTCTCATTCTCAAAGCTATCTTTTTGACTGGCTCTATCGCGATACCACTGCATACGCCAGTCAAAAAGAGGGAAGTCTTCTGCTTTGATGAAACTAGCCTGGTGAGCCCAATACTCAATGAGAGTAGGGTTCTTACCTCCGGTAAGAGAATCTAGCTCAGACTTATCAAAAGCCCCTAGCCTGCTAAACAGGGGCATGTAATGGGCTCTCTCAAACACATTCACACTGTCGATCTGTAACATCCCAAATCTAGTGATTACATCCAGGACACTCTTATCCTGCCTAGAGTCCAGCCCACAGGCATGTAGAGCCAATAGCTTGGCCTCTTTAGCGCTTAGGGATTCCATGGGTTTACCAATCATCGAGTTCCTTTCAATTATTCCGTCCAAGGCTTGAAAATCACAAAAAGTGAAAAGAAAGGAGACTCAGGGTAGGCTCTAGTTCTAGATGACAAAGGTGTCTTGAGCCCAGCTCGGCGCCAACATGAGCCGAACTGCAAAAGGCTCACCTCCCCTAAACTCTTATAAAACAAGCAAGAGAGAACAAATGCCTGATCAAACTCCAGTGGTTAGCCCCACTCTAGAAGACTTTGAATTAGCAGCGCTCAACGTTGCTGCTGTTGCTAAAAAGACTCCTCTGTTGGCAAGCAGTTACCTAACAGAGATTACTGGCGGTCAAGTCTTTCTAAAGGCAGAGAACATGCAACGAACTGGTGCTTATAAGGTTCGTGGTGCTTATAACCGCATGTCAAAGTTGACTGCTCAAGAACGTAAGCGTGGAGTGGTTGCAGCTAGTGCTGGTAACCATGCTCAAGGTGTTGCTCTAGCAGCTAGAGAACTTGGCATCAAAGCAAAGATCTTTATGCCAGTAGGAGCATCTCTTCCCAAGGTTTCAGCTACCAAAGGTTATGGAGCAGAAGTTGTTCTTACTGGAGAAACTTTTGCTGATTGTCTAAAGGCAGCTAAAGAATATGCAGAGAAGAAGCATGCTGTCTTTATTCCACCATTTGATCACATTGATGTTGTCATAGGTCAAGGAACCGTTGGTCTTGAAATCTTGGATGAACTACCGGAGGTTGACAACATTGTTGTTGCTATCGGTGGTGGAGGTCTAGCTGCTGGTGTTGCAGTTGCAGCAAAGCTAAAGGCTAAAGCTAATGGTAGAAAAGTAAAGATCTACGGTGTTCAGTCTGAACATGCTGCACCTTATGTAACATCTTTGAAAAAGGGCAAGCTAACTGAAGTTGCTATTACTCCAACTATTGCCGATGGTATTGCTGTCTCTAAACCAGGTCGTGTTCCTTTTGAGCTAATCAAGCAGAACATAGACAAGGTTGTAACTGTTAGTGAAAACGAGATTGCTAAAGCAATCTTGGTATTACTTGAACGAGCTAAGCAGGTTGTTGAACCTGCAGGTGCTGTTGGTGTTGCAGCAATTCTTGCAGGCAAACTAAAACTCAAGGGAACTACAGTAGTTATTCTCTCTGGTGGAAACATGGACCCACTACTACTTCAGAGAGTAGTCAGACATGGTCTAGCAGCTGCTGAGCGTTACACAACTATCTCTGTAATGCTTCCTGACCGTCCAGGTCAGCTAGCTCTAACAGCAGAAGTTATCGCTAAGGCAAATGCCAACGTTGTTGAAGTTCTACACACCAGACACGGTTTAGGACTCAAGATCTCAGAAGTTGAACTAAACCTCTCTGTTGAAACCTCAGGTCATGAACACACGCTAGAAGTAATCAAGGCTCTAAAAGAAGCAGGCCTAAAGCCTAGAATCATTGAAGCTCGAGAAGACTAACCTTCGAAGTGTTTGACGGAAACTATCTTCACAGTCAAGGTCTTGCCATTAGGTGCAGTGTATGAAACTGATTCACCGATCTTGGCTCCCATGATTGCTATTCCCATTGGGCTATCAGGGGAGTAAACACTCATGTCTGTGTTCTCTGCCATTTCAGCTGAACCTAGTAAGAATTCCATCTTCTTTTCATTTAGTTCAATGGTGATTACCATGCCTTGGGCAACAGTGTCACTGGCTTCTTGTGATTCTCCAACAACAGAGTTGGCAAGGATTTGGGTAAGCCTGGCAATACGGGCTTCAATGATGCCCTGCTGGTCTTTAGCTGCGTGGTAACCACCGTTTTCCTTGAGGTCACCTTCTTCACGAGCATCCTGGATCTTCTTTGAAATGGCAGCACGCTCAACGTTGATGAGGTTATCTAGCTCAGCCATTAGACGGTCAAAGGCCTCTTGGGTTAGCCAAGTTGGGCTGTTATTCATAGGTTGCTCCAAAGTAATAAAAGAGCCCGGCCTTAGGGCCGAGCAGGTGTTTATCTAAGTCTATTCATACCAGCAGCGGTCCACTAGACCTGTTACTGCTAGCTCTGTGCTTCTGAGGCTTACCTTGACCGGAACATCGGTTATTGAGCCATCTTCAGGGCTTGTTGCTGGGATTTTGACCTCTTTGTAGGCAACAATCCCATAATCCTCTTTCATGGCCTGAACGGCACAAATAGCGGTGGAATTGGCCGGTTTCGTAAGGACAAAGCTAACGCTTAGGTTCTGCTGGTCAACGATCTCAAATGAGCTGGTTTTGAAGGTTGGTTCATTCTTAGCAGTTAGGTTGGCCCAGACTGCCCAGGCTGCAAATAGGGCTGTTATGAGGCTGGCAGTGATGATTATGGCTCGACGTCTTTGAGCCTCCTGCTTAGGGCTCTTGCCATAACGCTGGGCTATTTGCTCTGGTAACTGCTGCACAGGTTAAGGTTAACTCATGAACTTCAATACTTTGATACTTAGAGCCGAAGAGGAAGCTGAAGCTATTGCAGCTAGCCCTGGCACACTTGGTTGGATCTTCACCTTTGCTATGGCTATTGGTGCAGGTTTTCTAATCTTCGACATGGTCAGAAGAATCCGCAAGGTTAGATACCGTGACGAGATTCAACAAGAAATATCTGAAGAGCAAGCAGCAATTGAAGAAGCAGCTGAACTAGCTAAACAGCGTAATCAGAAGAACTAGTTTCCTATTGAACCAACTAGTGGGTTAAGGCTCACTAGTAACACTGCTACCCAGTGACACATAAAAGCAATCACTGTTAGTGAATGAAATATTTCATGGAAACCAAAGTGTCCTGGAAATGGGTTAGGCCTTTTCATTCCATAGAACACAGCTCCTGCTGTGTAGCAAAGTCCTCCAGCAATAATCAACAGCATTGCAACTAGGTTGAAGTTTAAGAAGTCAACGATATAGAACATTGCTGCCCAACCAAGCCCAACATAAAGCGGAACATATAACCATCTAGGGGCATTGATCCAGAACACTCTGAATCCAACTCCAACAAACGCACCTATCCAAACACTGACTAAAAGAATTACTCCCTTATCTCTTTCAAGAGCAAGCATTGCCATTGGAGTGTAGCTGCCAGCTATGAGTAAGAAGATGTTGGCATGGTCAATTCTTTTTAGAGTAACTCTCATCTTTGACTTCCAGTTGAAGCGGTGATACAAAGCAGAGTTACCAAAGAGTAAGAAAGAGCAAGCAAAGAAGATAGCTGCAGCAACCTTAGGAATAACACCATCAGCTAGGACTAGAAGGATGATTCCACCGGCAATAACTATTGGTAGCACTCCAGTGTGAATCCAGCCTCGCCAGGATGGCTTAGGGTCTAAGGCTGTCTCGGGAATAGTTTCGGTTAATGGAAGATATAGGGGATCTGGCTGCTGATTGCTCATACCTAAACCCTACCTGTAGGTCCAATACACAAGGTTTGGCAGGTAACCTAGAAACTATGCGTAAGTTGATCTATCGGCTCTATGAGCGGGGCATCCTAGGGGGACTAACCTCAGTAGACCTCCCTAAGCACGTAGCTGTGATGCTTGATGGCAATAGACGCTGGGCAGAGCGAAACTTTGGGGCTAAAGCAAAGATTGGTCACACAGCAGGCGGCAAGAAGATTCATGAGTTTCTGGGCTGGTGTGATGAGCTAGAGATTCCCGTTGTGACTTTGTATATGCTCTCCATTGAAAACCTAACCAAGAGATCAACTGATGAGCTAGATGACTTACTTGGCATCATCGGAGATGTTGCAACAGAACTAGCAGAAGCTAAGAAGTGGCGAGTAAGGCTAGTGGGAGATAGAGATGCTCTTCCAGCTGCTCTTAGAGAAAGAATAGAGATCGCTGAGAAGGCAACAGCAGATCTCAAGGGATTAGATGTGAACCTTGCTGTTGCCTATGGTGGGCGCAATGAGATTGCTGAAGCTATGAAGCAGATTCTTCGTAAGCACTCAGAAGCCGGAAGCAGTATTGAAGCTTTAGCAGAACTACTTTCTCCTGAACTAATTACAGAACATCTTTATACTGGGGGACAGCCTGACCCTGATTTGATTATTAGAACTTCAGGAGAACAAAGACTAAGTGGCTTCTTGCTTTGGCAAAGTAGCAACAGCGAGCTCTACTTTGAAGAAGCACTATGGCCTGACTTCAGAAGAGTTGACTTCCTTCGTGCCCTTAGAGCATTTGCTAAGCGACACAGACGCTTCGGGGCTTAGGTTAACTAAAGGTAACGGCTTAGAAACACTAAGCGTGTTGACGCACCAATTTCAGTTAGAAGTTCTAACATAAATCCAATAAATGAATTGGAGCATAAATGGCCGCTAATAGCAGTTCTACGACCAAGACCACAAAGACCACTGCTAAGGCCAAACCAGTCAAGCCGGATACGGCAATCAAGACCTTCATCATAGACACATCAGTTTTTCTAGCTGACCCTAGAGCTATGTTCAGGTTCAAAGAGCATGAACTTGTAATTCCAATCATCGTTATCAACGAACTAGAGAAAAAGCGTCACGACCCGGAGATTGGTTACTTCGCTAGACAGGCTCTTAGAAACCTTGATGATCTTCGTATCAAACACGAAAGACTAGATTTCCCTGTTCCAGTTGGAGATGGTGGAACTCTAAGAGTTGAACTAAACCACATCAACCCTGATGTTCTTCCAGTTGGCTTCCAACTAGGTGACAACGATTCAAGAATCCTTGCAGTAGCAGCCAACCTAGCCAATGAAGGTTTTGATGTCACGGTGGTCTCTAAAGACCTGCCACTTCGTGTGAAGGCATCAGCACTTGGTTTACTAGCTGATGAATACAAAGCAGAGATGGCTGTTGACTCTGGTTACACAGGAATCGCTGAGATTGCTCTTAGTGCTGAACAGATGAGTGATTTCTATGATGGTGAGATCTATGACCACCCTCAGGTTAAAGACCTGCCTGCTAACTGTGGTCTTGTTATCACTAGCGAAAGAGGCAGTGCTCTAGGTCGTGTAACGCCGGATAAGAGAATCAAGCTGGTTAGGGGAGATAGAGACCTATTTGGTGTTCATGGTCGTTCGGCAGAGCAGAGACTGGCTATTGATGTTCTGCTAGATCCAGAAGTTGGCATTGTTTCTCTAGGTGGTCGTGCAGGAACCGGTAAATCTGCCTTGGCTTTATGTGCTGGTTTAGAAGCAGTTCTAGAAAGACGTGCTCACAAAAAGATTATGGTCTTTAGACCTTTGTATGCAGTTGGTGGTCAAGAACTAGGTTTCTTACCTGGTACAGAAGCAGAGAAGATGAACCCTTGGGCTCAAGCAGTCTTTGACACTCTAGGACCACTAGTTAGCAAAGAAGTAATCGAGCATGTCATGGATAGAAATCTTCTAGAAGTACTTCCTCTTACACACATCAGAGGTAGATCACTTCATGACACTTTCGTAATTGTTGATGAAGCTCAATCACTTGAGAGAAATGTTCTTCTAACAGTTCTAAGCCGTATCGGACAGAACTCAAGAGTGATTATGACTCACGATGTTGCTCAAAGAGATAACCTCCGAGTTGGTAGACACGATGGTGTTGCATCAGTTATTGAAGCACTCAAAGGACAGTCACTGTTTGCTCATCTGACTCTGACTAGATCAGAGCGTTCACCAATTGCAGATATGGTTACTAGCCTTCTAGATAACTAGGCTGTGAATAACTTAAGAAGCATTCTTGTTTCTTGACTAACTTGGGTTGGTGCCCAGTCCATCAGAAGCCCTAGCTCTAATACCCGCCCTGTATTTGCTAGCGGTGGCATGGCCACTAGCTGTAATAGATCTAAGAGAGCATCGTCTTCCAAATAGGTTAGTCTTGCCCACCTATCCGATTGCTCTCTTGTCGCAGTTAGTTGCCACCATGCTCTCGATGGACTGGGCACGCTTTCTCTTTGCTTTTCTTTGTTGCATAAGCGTTTTAGTAATTGGAATAGCCGCTAACTACTTTGATGTTCTAGGTATGGGGGATGTGAAGTTAGCAGGAGCACTAGCTCTGGTGCTTGGATACTTCAATTTCTATCTGCCGATAGTGGCAATAGGTTTAGCTTTTGTCTTAGCCTTTGGAGTAATCATTGTTTTGATGTTCAGGGGAAAAGTAGAGATAGGGACAAGCATTCCGCTTGGCCCTTATCTTTTACTTAGCTTTATAGGGACAACTAGCTATTGGCTAGTTACTCACTCGGTTTAGTCATAGAAAGAACATCCAGAGCTTTATCTAGCTGTTCCATGGTTAGCTTCTCGCCATCGACGTAACCCAATTCAATGGTTGCCTCACGGATAGTTACACCCTTAGCAACAGCATGCTTAGCAATCTTGGCTGCTGACTCGTAGCCAATGTACTTGTTTAGCGGGGTAACAATAGAAGGAGAAGACTCAGCTAGCGCTCTTGATCTTTCAACGTTTGCTTCAAGACCATCAATGGTCTTATCGGCTAGTAGTACCAATGAGTTAGAGAGCAATCTAATTGACTCAAGTAAAGCGTTACCCATTACAGGGATTGCTACGTTGAGTTCGAAGTTACCGGTAGCTCCTGCCCAAGCAACCGTTGCATCGTTACCGATTACTCGGGCAACAACCATCATTACGGCTTCTGGGATAACTGGGTTAACCTTGCCAGGCATGATTGAAGATCCTGGTTGTAGATCTGGGATTGATAGTTCTCCGATACCAGCGTTAGGTCCTGAACCCATCCAACGAAGGTCGTTACAAATCTTAGTAACACCAACAGAAAGAGTTCTAAGAGCACCTGATGCCTCAACTAGAGCATCTCTAGCTCCTTGGGCTTCAAAGTGGTTTCTAGCTTCTGTAACTGGAAGCTTTGTCTCTGCTGCAAGTAGACGAATAACTTCCTGAGGAAAACCTTTAGGAGTGTTGATACCAGTGCCAACTGCAGTTCCACCTAGAGGAACTTCAGCAACACGAGCGATAGTTGATTCAACTCTCTCAATGCCGTATCTAATTTGAGCTGCATAGCCACCAAACTCTTGACCAAGGGTTACAGGTGTTGCATCCATCAGGTGTGTACGGCCTGCCTTTACAACTGACTCCCAAGCCTTTGCTTTTACTTCTAGTGCTTTAGCTAGGTGATCTAGGGCTGGAAGGAGGTTATGAATAAGAGCAGAGGTAACAGCTAGGTGCACTGATGTAGGGAAGACATCGTTAGATGACTGCGAAGCGTTCACGTGATCGTTAGGGTGAACTTTGCTACCAAGCTTTGCTGTTGCAAGGGTTGCTAGAACTTCATTCATGTTCATGTTCGATGAAGTTCCTGAACCAGTCTGGAAAACATCCACTGGGAATTCTCCATCGTGCTTACCGGAGATAACCTCATCGGCTGCATAGGCGATGGCATCCGCAATGTTCTTATCTAGAACACCGAGGGAAGCGTTAGCAAGAGCTGCTGACTTCTTGATTTGAGCAAGAGCTGCGATGTGTGCTCGTTCTAGAGTGGTACCGCTAATAGGGAAGTTCTCTACTGCTCTTGCAGTTTGAGCTGCGTATAGAGCGTTTACTGGGACTTTGACTTCACCCATGGTGTCGTGTTCAATGCGGTATTCCATTTACTTGCCTTATCTATCTAGTCTGGCCGATGGTTGCGATTTCTTGAATCTCACCAAGGGCTAGCTTGTAATTTGCTCCTACAACTGCCAATTTACCCGATTCAATTCGCTCAGCGATGAGGGTTGATCTTGCAATAAGTTCATCTATGGTGTGTTTGATGTGAACAGCAGTTATTTCGTCGATTTCGTTAAGGCCATAAGCTTTAGCCGCCAAAACAGTAGGGGTAATTCTCTCAACCAGGTTGTGGATGAATTCGCCTTTAGGCATTGGTTGCCCTTCAGTTGAATTCATGGTGGCTCTAATAGCTCCACACTCGTCGTGACCTAGAACCAGGATTAGTGGGACACCTAATACTTCAACTGCATATTCCAAAGAGCCAAGAATGGTTTCAGCAATAACCTGGCCTGCGTTACGAACAACGAATAAATCGCCTAGCCCAACATCGAAGATAATTTCCGCAGATAGTCTTGAGTCCGCGCAACCAAACAATGCCGCAAACGGCTTCTGTTCCTTAGCTAGCTCTTGCCTAAGCCCGAAGTCTTGTCTAACGTGAGCAGGCTTATCGGTAACAAATCTTTGGTTGCCTTCAAGAATTGCGGCCCATGCTTCTGCAGGAGTGTGAGGTCTATTTGATTTAGTCAATTTGAGGCACTCCATTCAGTTCTTTATCGATTGAATCTACAAATGACTTGAACTCAGCCTGGTCAGCAACGCCATAGAGCAGAAGGTAATCCTGATCTTTGTAATTTAGAACCATGATGTAATCCATAGTCTTTTTTGGGTTGTTTTCAACAACAGATTCGTAAACATCCCAGGTGTAATGCTTAGAAGAATATTGTTCGGTTAGCACTTTGCCATTGAGTGATAATGCTAACCAGGTTGGGTTGGCATTGAAGGCTTGGGTGTATCCGACGTATTTGATATCGCTACCAACAAAGCCAGCTTTGAAAACTGGAACGGTATCAATGTTGTTGGTGGTGAGCATTGCATTATTTGACCACCAGTTTTCCGGGGGAGTAATGGTGATCACATCAAAGCCTGAATCTTCTTGAGCTTTTTGTGAGATTGCAGTGTAATCAATTTCCCTTATGCGAGATGAGTCGTCACGAGGAACGATAAGAACTAGTGTGACCACTAAGCCGATAGATGCTCCTAGTGCCAGAATCAGGTTGATTACTGTTTGGCGAGCTCTGTGTCTAGCGGCTGAATCACTCAAGGTGTACTTAGTCCTTCTTCTTTAGTACTTCATCAAGTTTTGCTCTAGCTCCAGTGAGCCACTCTTCACACTTCTGAGCTAATACTTCTCCACGCTGCCATAGCGCCATGCTCTGATCTAGGGTTACTGAACCCTGCTCTAGTTGGTTGAGCACCTTGGTAAGTTCATCGCGAGCCTGCTCATAGGTCATTTCAGCGATATCTGCGTTTGGGTTCTTCTCGGCCATTGTCTCTCCAGTTTAATAGTTGATTAGTTAGCGGTTGCATCCAGGTCGCCCTTGGCAACCCTAAGTTTCAGTAAAGTTCCAGATTTAGCCATCTTGGGGTCAGTAATAACGTTGCCTTCAGCATCTCTAATTACCGCATAGCCCCTGTCTAGGGTGCTTTGAGGGGAGAGGGATCTAAGTAGGTTCCTCTTATTAGCCAGATCAGTTGACTGCTTATCTAGCTTGTAATCAAGGTCATCTCTAAGTTCTCCTAGAGCTCTAGCTAGGTCATCGGTTCTCTGGATTAGGTAGGCGTGAGGGTCTTTTAGAAGGGGATGCTGTCTAATCTGTTGAATCAAAGTAACTTGGTGACCTAGGTATGAACCAATGATTTGCTTCATTCTCTCTAGCGAATCTTTAATCTTTTTGCGCTCTTCAACTACATCAGGAACTACTCGCTTTGCTGCATCGGTAGGGGTAGAGGCTCTAAGGTCAGAAACATCATCGATGATAGGTCTGTCGTTTTCGTGACCGATAGCCGAGATAACTGGAGTCTCACAAGCAGCAACTGCTCGAACTAATGCTTCATCGCTAAAGCCAACAAGATCTAAGAATCCACCACCACCTCGGGTTATGATGATTACTTCAACCTCAGGGTCGGCATCCATTTTCTTTAGAGCTGCAATAACACTAGGAGCACACTCAGCACCTTGAACAGAAACGTTAGCCATTCGAATGACAGCCTCTGGCCATCTAAGTAACACGTTTTGTCTGACATCTTTTTCTGCATCTGAGTTCTCAGCAGTAATAAGACCAATCACGCCAGGTAAGAAAGGAAGTTTCTTCTTCTTTGAAGGATCAGCTAGTCCTTCGGCATAAATCTTTGCTCTTCTGGCTTCAATCTCTGCCATGAGAACACCAAGGCCTACCTTCTTGATAGAAGATACTTTGAGGCTGAGAGTTCCTCTGGCTACGTAGTAGTCCATGTTTCCTGAAACTAGGACGCGGTCGCCGTCTTTGAACTCTTCGCCAGCTGAAACTAGAACGCCATTGAAGATAACTAGTGAAATGGTTGAACCGGTAGCTAGATCTCTTAGCTGAGGGTAAGCGTGTCCTCCTGCTTTGGCTTGGAACTTGATGATTTCGCCTTCAACCCAAGCATTGCCCCAGCCTTTGACCGCATTAGCGACTCTTTCGCTTAGTTGTTGGACCGTGAAAGGGTGATCTGGGTCTTTACCTATGTTGATTAGGTCGTTCATGACCAGTTACCTTTCCCTTGCGTTTAGAATTGCCTTGTGACTATCTCCCAGAATACTTCCGACCTAGGACTTAAAGCTTCGGCTAAGCGAGTTCTTTTGGCTGCTCCCCGTGGATACTGTGCTGGAGTGGACAGAGCCGTTATTGCTGTCGAAAAGGCCCTAGACCTTCATGGGTCACCAGTTTATGTCCGTAAAGAGATCGTTCATAACAAGCACGTGGTTTCAAGCCTTGAAAGACGTGGAGCCATCTTCGTTAACGAAGTTGACGAAGTGCCTGAAGGCAGCATCTTGGTCTTCTCAGCTCATGGAGTTAGCCCAGCAGTTATCAAAGCCTCTGAAGATAGAAACCTAAACACCATTGATGCAACCTGCCCATTGGTTACCAAGGTGCATAGAGAAGTTCAAAGATTTGCTAGCGAAGACTATGACATTCTTCTAATCGGTCACGAAGGTCACGAAGAAGTAGAAGGAACAGCAGGAGAGGCTCCTGATCACGTTCAACTAGTTGATGGTCGTCACGGAATCCTAAACGTAACAGTTAGAGACCCAGAGAAAGTTGTCTGGCTTTCACAGACAACTCTTTCAGTTGATGAAACTTACGAAACAGTTGAAGCACTTCGAGAGAGATTCCCAACTCTTCAAAACCCACCAAGCGATGACATCTGTTATGCAACTCAGAACAGACAGGTGGCTATCAAGAAGGTAGCTCAGGATGCTGAGCTAGTTATTGTGGTTGGTTCTGCTAACTCTTCTAACACAGTGAGACTAGTTGAAGTAGCCCTTGAAGCAGGGGCCAAGGCTTCTTACCGAGTGGATTACGCATCAGAGATTCAGGATGAATGGTTTGAGGGTGTGGCAACAGTTGGTGTTACTTCAGGAGCATCTGTTCCAGAAGTTCTAGTTGATGAAGTTCTTGAGTATTTAGCTCAACGCGGATACGGCGATGTTGACATTGTTCAGACTGCTGAAGAGGATGTTCAGTTCTCATTACCTAAGGAACTAAGAAAAGATCTAAAGGCTGCTGGTGAAGACACCAGCAACAAGCAGAAGAGAAGCTCAGACAATCACTAACTAAAACTAGTTTCTTTTACTAGCTTTCCAGTTCTGTCAAAGGTCTTCCAAACACCTGTTTGTTTACCTTCATCAAAAGAACCTGATCTCATAAGAGATCCATCTTTTCTAAAGAACTCCCAGAAGCCATGCATTTCATTGTTCTTATATGAACCTTTGAAACGGGGATTCCCGTTGTCGTAGAAAGGGTCTACACCCAGCATTTACAAGCTCATTGATTTAGAAGCTGAACCCAACTCTTGAGTTGCAAGAACAACACGCTTAGCCATATCAGCTTCAGCAACCTTGCCCCAGGCACGTGGGTCATAAGCCTTCTTGTCGCCAACTTCGCCGTCAACTTTTAGAACCTTGTCGTAGTTAGAAAGCATGTGACCGGCAATAGATCTGGTGAATGCATACTGAGTGTCAGTGTCGATGTTCATCTTCACAACACCAAAGCGAACTGCATCGGCAATCTCCTGAGGAGTTGAACCAGAACCACCGTGGAAGACAAGATCAAATGGCATATCCTTGCCATACTTGTCACCAACTGCACGCTGAATATCATTTAGTAGTTCTGGTCTAAGCACCACGTTTCCTGCCTTGTAAACACCGTGGACGTTACCAAAGGTAAGTGCAGTTAGGTATCTACCGTTTTCGCCTAGACCTAGAGCTTCAGCAGTTAGTAGCCCATCTTCAATAGTTGAGTAAAGGTGATCACCTTCACCACCTTCAACGCCATCTTCTTCTCCACCAACAACACCAATCTCAACTTCCAAGATGATGCCTAGGTTCTTAGTCTGAGCAAGCAGGTCCTTAGAGATCTGAAGGTTCTCAGTTAGAGAGACAGCTGAACCATCCCACATCTGTGAGTTGAATAGTGGTTCCTGGTGGTTACGAACTCTTTCCTTGCTTAGTTCAAGTAGAGGAAGAAGGAAGGTTTCTAGGTGAGGCTTTGAACAATGGTCGGTGTGGATACCAACGGTGATTGGATAGTTCTTAGCAACTTCTCTTACGAAGTTAGCCATAGCAGCAGCGCCGGTTGCCATGTGCTTGACCGATGAACCTGACCAGTAATCGCCACCACCTGTAGTCACCTGAAGGATGCCATCAGAGCCAGCTTCAGTTAGTCCCTGCAGAACAGCGTTAACTGTTTGTGAACTAGATACGTTAATAGCAGGGTAAGCAAATCCACCTTTCTTAGCGCGGTCAATCATTTCTGCGTATTGATCAGGTGATGCTACTGGCACTTGTTACTCCTATGGTTTGGCTATTTCTTCGAGTGGAACATTTAGGTTTGGTTCAGAATCTACTGTTGCTGGAGGCATGTTCTCTAGGTTCTCAAGACCTGAGGTTGGTTGGGTAACAGCAATAGCTCCCCAGCGAACAGCTGTCTGCACACCCAGTGGAACATTGAAGCCAACACCGTAATCATCTTCACCTTCAGCAATTGGGTTAGAAACAACAGCTGACAGGAAACCAGCAAGGGTTGCATCTCCAGCACCAACAGTGTTGATTACTTTAACTGGAGGAGTTCTTGCTGCCCAGTGACCTTCTAGAGTCACAGCTATCATTCCATCAGCACCCATAGATGCAAGCACTACTTCAATACCGTGCTCACAAAGTTCACGAGCTGCCTCAACAACATCACCCACGGTTGCTAGTTCTCTACCAACAGCTGAAGCTAGTTCTTCAGCATTTGGTTTGATAACTGTTACACAGCCCTTACGAGCCCAATAAGAAAGAGGTTCACCTGAAGTATCAAGAGCAACTTTGACACCCATAGCCTTCATAGAATCAAAGATTGGCTGCAAATCAACATAAACACCGGTTGATTTATATGTTGGAAGAGCTCCAGCAATAACTAACCACTTAGCTCCAGTGTTTCTAACCTCAGCTTCAGTTAGATCAATAACTTTCTGCCAGTCTTCTTCACTTAGTGATCTAGGGGACTCGTTGACCTTGGTGGTTGTGCCATGCATGTCAACGATTGTTGTTGAAACTCGAAGGTTCCCTTCAACCCATAGGGGCACTAGGAAAGAAGAACCGGTTCTTTCTAAAACACTTGGATCAGCGTTACCGATAGGAACAACGCCTGGGGCATGAATGTTGGCAAGGGTAAGACCACGAGAAACGTTGATACCTTTACCAGCTAGTTCTTCACGAACATCATCAGCTCGGTTGACTCCACCTGGGTGGAGGTTATTTACGAAGTAAGTTCTGTCTAGAGTGGGGGCAGGTGTCAATGTGACAACGGGAGCACCAAAGTGTCCTTGCGACATGTGTTTCTCCTACTCACTCGTATTTATATAAGTGCCCAATGTTTCTGGCTAATTAGAGCAAACTACACTGTCGGCTAACTCTCAAAAGTATAACAAATGCCTAGATTTAGGCAGATTCGGGCCTAAGTGACTTGATTTTATGGTTGGTGAGTTCAGCTAGTTCATCAAGGCTAGAAACCCCATGTCTATCAGCCATATGAATGACAATCCTGGCGCAGGCATCACTATCGGCAAGGGCATCATGATGACTAAACTCCTCATGGCCTATGGCATAGGCCACCTGGTTCAAGCGATAGCTCTCTAAGTTATAGGTCTTTCTGGCCATCAGTAGCGAACAGCCATATCTAAGATCAGGTAGTTCAGCCTCAATAAGGGCAGCACTAGATCTCAAAACCCCCATATCAAAGCTGGCATTATGGGCTATCAGGTCATCCATTCCTATAAACCCAAGCATCTGTTCCAAGGCTTCGGCCCAGTTAGGTGCATCAATAACATCTTGAGGGTGGATGCCATGGACACCTATGTTTCCTGTGGCAAACCAGTCATTTGGGTAAGGTGGCTTTATCAAAGTCGAGAAGGTATCAACTATTTGACCTTCAAGCACCTTGACTAATCCAACAGCACAGGGACTAGCTGAAGACCCATTAGCGGTCTCAAAGTCTATTGCTGTGAAATTTAGGGGCATGCTTCAATCTAACCTAAGGCCAAGACAAAGCCCTGAGCCAAGTAAACTTGCTTGAATGGCTCTAACAATCGGTATCGTCGGACTACCAAACGTCGGCAAATCAACTCTCTTCAACGCCCTAACTAAGAACAATGTGTTGGCAGCGAACTATCCCTTCGCAACCATTGAACCTAACATCGGTGTTGTAAACCTTCCAGACCCAAGACTCCAGAAACTAGCTGAGATCTTTAGTAGCGAGAAGCTACTACCTGCTCCAGTGTCCTTTGTTGACATTGCTGGAATTGTTAAGGGTGCATCTTTGGGTGAAGGCCTAGGAAACAAGTTCCTAGCTAACATCCGCGAGGCAGATGCTATTGCTCAAGTAGTTAGAGGATTCATTGACCCTGATGTTATTCACGTTGATGGCAAGGTAGATGCCTCAAGTGATATCGAAACCATCAACACAGAGTTGATTCTTGCGGATCTAGAAACCCTAGATAAAGCCAGAGTAAGAATTGAAAAAGAAGTTAAGGGCAAGAAGGTTGAACCAGCTGTCCTTGACACAGTAGATGAAGCACTTGCTTTCCTAAATGCAGGCAAGCCACTATCTATCTCAAATATTGATTTACTTCCAATCAAAGAACTAGGTCTACTCACCGCGAAACCTATTCTTTATGTCTTTAACGTTGATGAATCAGTCCTAAGTGATGCTTCTAAGCGTAAGCAGTTAGCAGATCTTGTTGCTCCTGCTGAAGCTGTGTTCTTAGATGCCAAGGTTGAGTCAGAACTAATTGATTTATCTCCTGAAGAAGCCAACGAACTACTAGCATCTTTAGGTCAAGAAGAATCAGGTCTCGACCAGCTTGCTCGTATCGGTTTCAACACTCTTGGTCTTCAGACTTACCTAACAGCAGGTCCTAAAGAAACTAGAGCCTGGACAATCAAGAAGGGTGCAACAGCACCTCAGGCTGCTGGTGTTATTCACACTGATTTCCAAAGAGGTTTCATCAAAGCTGAAATTGTTTCCTTTGATGATCTAATCGCAGCTGGTTCAATCAACGATGCTAAAGCAGCAGGTAAAGTCCGCATGGAAGGCAAAGACTATGTCATGCGCGATGGAGATGTTGTTGAGTTTAGGTTCAACGTCTAACTGCTTGAACTTATCCCCATATTCGCTTTCAACGTGTAAGACTTCAAGAACAAGCTCAGTAAGAGGAGGTGTGATTGTGTTGGAAGACAAGGAATGTAACTGTGGCGAAGGCTGCAAGTGTTCAGGTAACTCAAACGACTAGTAGCTACGCCTCGGCAAAGCCGTTGAACTAGAACTCGGTGCTAGGTATTAGTGCTTTGCCTTCTTTGATTCCTGAAAGCAATACGGTCACTACGTGAGCTGCAGTCATTCCCTCTGGGAATGCTGGTGCTGTTCCAAATATGGCTCTTGAAGCTAGTCCTGTTTCAGTGTGACCAGGCTTGGCGTCAGTTACCTGAATCTTGTCTCTGCGGAACTCTTGAGCGATGGTGGCTAGGTAGCTGGCGTGAGCTGTCTTGGAAACTGTGTATGCAGACATACCAGGGAAGACCTTCTCTGAAACAACTCCTGTAATACCTGCAACAAATACTCCAGCATCTTTATCTAGTGATAGAAGAGGATGCAGAGCAGAGATGATGGCTGCTGGTCCAAGGTTATTGATCTGCATTAGCTTTGTGGCATCGGCTGCTGATGTTTCAGTTGCCTTAGCAAAGCCAACAACACCGGCAGCATTGATGATGCCGTGGATTGGGCTGTTTAGGTTTAGCAGGTAGTCGGTAAAAGTCTTTATGCTCTCGGGGCTTTCAAGGTCAACAACTAGTTTGAGTGTTGCTTCATTAGGTATCTTGGCTGCTGTTTCAGCATTTCTGGCTGTTGCCATGACGTTCGCCCCTTGAGCGGTCAGCTGCCTAACCAGTTCAGCTCCTAATACTCCTGAGCCACCGATAACCAATATGTTCTTGCCCGCTAATTCCATATCTTTATTATGCCGTTATCTAGTGACCGAGTTAAATCCCTGTAATTCCCCTAGATTTGAGCAATGGAAATATCAAGACAGAAGTTTCTCATTGGAGCCAGTGCAGCCTTGCTAATCCCTGGTGCGCAGGAGGCTGATGCTCGTTCAAAGATTATTACCAGATTGCCGGCGAGTAAAACCAAACGATTTGCGTGGACCATTGATGATGGAGTTAGCTCACCTGCTGTTGCCTCATATCTTGACATTGCAGAAGAAGGCGTGCATCACCTGACTTTGTTTATCACAAGTGGGTATGACTCTTGGCGTACTAATTCCAAGCAGATAGCTAGATTGTTAGAGGCTGGCAGCATTCAGCTAGGAAACCACACAGTCCGGCATAAAGATTTGACCACATTAAGTTCACAACAAGTGAAGAAAGAACTCTTAGATTGCCACAACTTTATGATGAATCAATTTGGTTATGACGCGAGACCATACTTCAGACCACCGTACGGAATTTCAAACAGTAAAGTTCGATCAGTTGCAGCAGATATCGGCTACACAGTTCCAACTATGTGGTACGGAAGCTTTGGTGACAACTTCGGTGTATCTGATGAGCGGATTGTTCAATTCGCCAAGAAGTGGATCGCAGATGGTCGAATTGTGATTGACCACTGTAACAGGTTGAAATCCAAAAAGGCACTTACCCAGATTCAACAAATTATGAAGTCTAGAGGGTTGCAATCGGTAACCCTTAGGGAGGCCTTCGGCCCTAACTTCAAATAGTTCGCCATAATAGGCACATGAAAACACATCGTGGAGTCGTTTACTCAAGAAATGGTGGCGCAGCTGCTAGCCAGCCTTTAGCTGTTTCAGCGGCATTAGAGATCCTTAGAGCAGGTGGCTCATTTATTGATGCTGGTATCGCACTCAGTGCTGTGATCTCCGTAGTTGAGCCGGGAGCTTCTCAACTGGGTGGCGATGCGTTCATGATTACCCATCACGCTAAAACCAAAGAGAACTTAGCCTTCAACGGAAGTGGTGAAGCCGGTCACTCAGCGACTAGAGACAAGTTCGAAGACACAATTGATCACCACGGGTATAGATCTGCAACTGTGCCAGGCACGGTTGCTGCTTGGTTTGCCGCTCACGATAGATACGGCAAGTTACCAATGGCTGAGATTCTCGCTCCTGCGATTAGATATGCAGAGCAGGGCTTCCCAGCATCTAGAGACTTTGTTCTTCGTATTCAGAAGTTCTTAGAACAGTTCCCAGGTTCAACATTCTTTGCAGACATGGGTATTGATGTCTCTCTAGCCATCGGTGATGTTGTTATCCAAAAGGACTTGGCTAACACTTTGAAGCTGATTGCAGCCAATGGCCGTGATGGCTTCTATAAGGGTGAGGTAGCGGACAAGATTGTTTCAGGAACTGATGGTTGGTTCAACCATGAAGATCTGGCTAACCATGAAACTCGTGTTGAAGCGCCTCTAACAGCTACCTACCGTGGTTACTCAGTTCATGGTCAACCACCGCCAACCCAAGGAATGATTCTTCTTGAAGAACTTCTTCTGGTTGAAGATCAAGACCTAGCATCATTGTCTGAAGCAGAGCGTATTCACCTAATGGTTGAGGCTAAGAAGATTGGCTTTATGGACCGCAACGAGATTATTGCTGATCCTGAGTTTGTTCCAGTTGATACTCAAAGAATTCTTTCTCCAGAACACATTGCTATGCGCCGAAAGCAGATAAATCTAGCTCAGGCTTATAACGGCCCTGAAGGTAACACTCAGGAGGGTAGTGACACCACATACTTCATCGTGGCTGATGGTGAAGGTAATGCAGTGTCATGGATTCAAAGTGTGTTTCATGGTTTTGGAGCAGCATTTGTCCCTAAGGGAACTGGCGTTCTACTAAATAACCGTGGAACTGGATTTAGTTTGGAAGCCGATTCACCGAACCTGATTGAACCAGGTAAGCGTCCAGCTCACACCTTGAACGCTTGGACTATTACTAAGGCTGATGGATCACTTGCCTATGTTGGTGGAACACCTGGCGCTAACATCCAAGTGCAGACTAACTTCCAGTTGATAGTCGGACTAATTGATCTAGGTATGAGTGTTCAAGAAGCTTGTGAAGCAGCTAGATGGCAGCACCTAATTGGTGATTCATCAGCCTTTGAAACAGGTGCAGGAAAGCTTCAGATTGAATCAAGAATTTCTGAAGAAGTATTTGCTGAACTCAAAGCTAAGGGTCACGATGTGATGATGTTGCCAGACTATGGTCATGGCTCAGCTGTTCAGTTATTGAAGATTCTTGATAATGGCACTCAAGCCTGGGGTAGCGATGTTCGTGTAGACGGACAAGCGGCAGGTATTTAGCGAAGATTATTGATTCATTCGCCTTAGTTGGCTTGTTCAATGAGTAATCTGGCTAGGCTAGGGGCGACTAGAAGTTGGATGTCTTTACCCATGGGGAGAAGTAGTTGTTTTTCAAGCACAAATTAGCCAAGCGATTTACAGTATTGGTTTTGTCTATAGGGCTGGTTCTAGGGGTAGTTCTATCAACTAGTTCAGGGGTAAATCTTCAGACACAGCAGGCAGAGAAGATTCCTCTAGTCTCATCATTTGATCTAGTTGTTTATGGGGGAACTCCTGGTGGAGTTATCGCAGCTATTGCTGCAAGTCGAAGAGGTTTGAATGTTGCTCTGCTAGCTCAAGGCCCAACAGTTGGTGGAACTAAGTCCAATGGACTCGGCGCAACAGATTTGATTGTTCCAGCCAACGTATCGGGTATTCCTTTGGAGTTCTTCAGAGCGGTTCAGAAAGCATCTGGAAGTAAGGAAACTTGGCGAGTGACCTCAGGGTTAGCTGAAAGCATCTTCAGGAATATGCTTCGTGAATCTAGGGTGAGCACTTGGACTAATCAGGTGGCAGTTGATGCAACTGTTGTTGCTGGTGTGATTACCTGTTTATCTCTAAAGTCAAAAGCAAAGATTTGTGGCAAGCAGTTTATTGATGCTTCTTACACAGCAGACCTACTGCCTATGACTAACACTGCATTCAAGTTAGGCAAAGAAGATCTCTTTGATTACGGCGATGATGCTGGCATTAAGATATCTGTTGAAGCTAGAGTTCCTCTTCCAGAGAAGATGACACCGGAGCAAGAGAAGAGCCTTGCTCTTCTCCCATACATGCAGCACGTTGAGGACTTCAAGGTTTCAAAGGTAAAGCTAACTGACGGTATGCCTTCATACACCTATCGTCTTTGTGTTACTAAGGAGAACAAACGTCCGTTCAAGTTGGCTAAGCAGGATTTCAAATACATTCCAGCCTGGCGAATGATTGCTCAAGCCTCAGGAAAAATTCCTTGCCCTGATTGTCAAGAAACTAAGCAGCGAGTGCTTACAAGGTTCTGGAGAATCGCCAACCTTGACGATAAGAAGTGGGATCTAAACTCGTTCAATTCATTCACTAACTTGATCTTGCCTAAGTCTTACTTCACCGACCAGTCATCAAGAGCTAAAACTAATGCTGATGCGGCTAGGTACATTGAATCCTTCATCGCCTTCTTGCAAACTGATTCTCAGGTTCCAGCGGCTGAGCAGAAGGCTATTGCTGGCTTCGGTATGTGTGCTGATGAGTTTAAGGACAATAACAATGTTCCGTACGAACCTTACATCCGAGAAGGTCGAAGAGTAGTTGGTAAGACGGTGTTACTGACAACTGATCTGAAGACCAACTTACTTAAGTGGGACAGTATTGGTATTGCGAAGTATCACATTGATAACAAGCTTTCTATTCGTATCCGTCACAAGAACAAGCTCTATCGCGATTACACCACTTTCCAGAAGTCGATGATTTATCAGATTCCGTTCTCAATCACTGTTCCAAAATATGGACCTAAGAACCTGTTGGTAGCTGTTGGGGTTTCTACTTCACCTCTTGCATACGGTTCGATTCGAATGGAGCCGCACTACATGCTCATCGGTCAGGCAACAGGTATTGCCAGCGCTCTGGCTATCAGGGATAAGAAATCGGTCTGGGATATTTCTGTTCCAGAATTACAGAACATCTTGCGTAGCTGGGGCCAGAAACTAACTATTAAGGACTAGTTCTTGATGTTTGGGTGTCTAAAGTGCTCAGCTACTGTTCTGTGAAGAATTCCATTAGTAGCTAGAACACTTGAGCTTGTCGTAGTCAGTTCACCATCAAGATCTGAAATGATTCCACCTGCTTGTTCAACAATTGGAACGAGGGCGGCTATGTCATAAATCTGTAGGTTGTGTTCTGCTGTTATCTCTAGGGCTCCTTCAGCTAGGAGCATGTATGACCAGAAGTCGCCAAAGGCTCTGGTTCGCCAAATCTTTCTAGAGAGTTCAATAAGTTGATCTAGTTGGCCAATCTGATCCCATAGCTTTAGGTTGTTATAACTAAGTGATGCGTTTTCAAGGTTATTGATTTTAGAAACTGAAATAGATGTTTCTCTGCCATCTATGTGACGAGTGTGTGCTCCAACTCCTGGTGCTGCCCACCAACGTCTACCCATGGCAGGAGCACTAACTACGCTCACTGTTGGTTTGCCATCAATGGCTAGTGCAATAAGAGTTGCCCAAACTGGAACTCCACGCATGAAGTTAGCCGTTCCATCGATAGGGTCAATGATCCATGTTCTGCTTCCTTGCCCATGTAAGTTTTCACCAACAGTTCCATACTCTTCACCAATTAGGGAATCGTTTGGTCTCTCAGCTTGAAGCTTGGCCTTGAGGGCAGCCTCAACACTTCTATCTGCATCTGTTACCGGTGTTGAGTCTGGCTTAGTTTCAACTACGAGGTCTTGAGCATAGAAGCGCTGTAAAGAGATACGGTCAGCGATGTCTGCCATCTCGAGGGCAAGAGCTAAATCTTTGGTTGCGTCCATGTATAAAACTTACTCGTTAGATGAGTTAGCCAGAGAAGACATCAGTCTTCTGAGTGAATCCACTCGACCTGACTGAATCGCTCCAGTGGTAACTGCCTCATCCAATAGACAGTCAGGGGAGTCTGCTAGGTGTGAGCAGTCCCTGGGGCAGTCAACAGCAATAGCCCATAGGTCTTCAAAGCTCTTGAGTAGGTTCTCTAGTTTGATGTGACCTAAGCCGAAGGATCTAACCCCTGGGGTATCGATGATCCAGGTGTTGGTTTCTTGGTTGAGGTTGATAGCTCTAACAGAGCTACTGGTGTGTCGACCTCTACCGGTAACAGCATTTACACCACCGGTTGAACGAAGGGCTCCAGGGGAGACTGCATTTACCAGAGTGGACTTACCAACACCACTGTGTCCAACTACGACTGTTATCTCGTTAGCTAGGAAGTCGTTGAGTTCTGCAAGGGATGGGCTTTCCTGTTTATTGAGAATTACAGGAATTGATAGTCCAGAGAAGTTTGCTAGAAAATCAGTTGGGTCAGCTAAATCAACCTTGGTAATACAAAGTGCTGGTCTAAGCCCAGCATCAAAAGCTGCCGCTAGATATCTATCAATCAACCTTGTTCTAGGTTCTGGGTTCGCTATTGCAACAACGATGAGCATCTGGGTTGCATTAGCAACCATTACTCGCTCAACCTGATCGCTATCATCAGCGCTTCTTCTAAGTAGTGATGTTCTAGGTTCGACTCGAACAATACGAGAAAGAGCACCAACTGTGTCAGAGGTGTCACCGGCTAGGGCAACTAGGTCGCCTACGGCAACTCCTTCTTTTCTAAGTTCTTTACCAAGAGTTGCTGTTATCTCTCTAGAGTCATCAACGATTACTGTGTAACGACCTTTATCTACCTGAATGACCATGCCGATAGGAGCGTCTTTATATGTTGGTCTTGTTTTAGTTCTTGGCTTATTGCCTTTAGGGTTTGGTCTGAACTTAATATCACTCTCATCGATATCGTGCTGCCCAGGCTCAGGCTCATACAGCCAACTCAAGAGTTAGTTCCTAACAGGTCTGTCCATAGTGAAACAAACTCAGGCATGGTTTTACTAACAACACTCACATCTTCAATTGTTATGCCTGGAACTCTAAGTCCGATGATTGCTCCAGCAGTTGCCATGCGGTGATCTTCGTAGGTTCCCCAAGTTCCACCGTGAAGTTCATTGCTAGGTTCTATGGCAATGCCATCTTCTAGTTCTGTTGCTTTGCCACCGATGCTATTGATTTCATTAGTTAGAGCTGCAAGACGATCTGTCTCATGTCCACGAAGGTGAGCAATTCCTGTAATTCTTGATGAACTATTAGCTAGAACTGCAAGAGCAATGACTACCGGTGCAAGTTCGCCACCAATAGATAGGTCGATATCTATTCCCTTTATAGTTCCAGTTCCAGTGATGACAAGATCGTCACCAGAGCGACTGTAGCTAGCACCCATTTGGGTAAGAATCTCAACAAAGTGTTTGCCAACCTGAGTGGTAGTCTCTGGCCAGTTTCTAATGGTTACTGAACCACCTAGAACTAGAGCAGCTGCTAGGAAAGGTCCAGCATTAGATAGGTCTGGTTCAATACTTACTTCGCCACCGTTGATTGGACCCGGCTCAACCACCCAATGAGTTTCTTCAGGTTGGGATACCTTTACACCTCTTTGTCTCAGACACTCTAGGGTCATCTCAATGTGAGGAAGACTTGGCAGATCCTTCCCGACATGCCTAAGTGATAGCCCCTTGGTGAACCTAGGTGCAGCTAGTAAGAGTCCTGAAACGAACTGGCTTGATGCGCTGGCATCTATTTCTAGGTAGCCTCCCTCAATTACTCCTGAGCTATTGATAGTAAATGGGAGTGATCCTGTCCCATGATCTTCAACTGAGACCCCTAGGGCTCTTAGAGACTCGATGGTGGTCCTCATTGGTCTTCTACGGGCTGCTTCATCCCCATCAAAGGTGATAACACCTGCAAATAGGGCAGCCATTGGAGGAACGAATCTCATCACCGTACCGGCTAAACCGCAGTCAATACGGGCATTTAGGGGTGCTCCGGAGTCAATGTCAGTGGTAGGTGACACTATAAGGATGTCACTCCTTTCGCTGACGTTGATTTGAGTCCCTAGCTTGATCAGGGACTCAATCATCAGCGAGGAATCCCTTGACTCTAAGGGGTTTCTAAGGTGAGTGGGTGATGTAGCAAGGGCAGACAGCACTAATTCTCGGTTGGTTAGGGATTTGGAGCCTGGCAATGAGACAGATCCAGAGATGGCATGTTGAATTGTTGGGGCAAGCCAAGAACTTTTCGCCGGGCGGGAATAAATGTGGTCCGTCATGTGTTTCTTAGTCTAGCGGCATGCTCTAGCGGTGCCCCAGGCCAAATAAGCAGTTCAAAGAAGAACAAACCGACAAGAAGGAAGATACTTATTTACATAACTCAAAACCCAGTAAACCTAGCACCTCGCCGCCATGTCTATGGCTCAGCTGCACGAATTAGCAGCAATCACATGTCAGAACTACTAAACTCACAATCGATGAGTAACCAAATGGGAACCCCCGAAGAACGAGCTGAAGCACTAGCTGCCTTCGAATTGGCTTGTTCTCCGTATTTCGAGCGCGTCCGCAAATACTGCATGGCAAACGCAGAAAACATCAGCTACGCCGAAGACGTTGCCCAGGAAGTAATCGTCAAGGCATTCAGATCTTGGCACACATTTTCTGACCTAGGAGCTGGACCTTGGCCTTGGCTAAAGAAGATTGCCTACAACGCATTGAAAACTGCGGATGGGAAATACTTTGACGTTGAAAATAAGCGAGAGTTTGTTCGTCAGGGAGAAGAAGGCGAAGTCGACTTCGGATACAACAAGTTTGATCTGAAGAACTGGGGCGATTCCCCTGAATTCCTAATGTTCGAGCAATTGGGTATGAACGAAATTGAAGCAGCCATCAAGGCTCTCGACGAAGAGTTCAGAGAAGTAGCTTGGCAGAAATTTGTTGTTGGGCTAGATAACATTGAAATCGCCGAACTTCTAGGGATTAACCAAAACACTATTGGAACCAGAGTTTCCCGTGCACGTGCCAAGCTGCACAATGCGCTGAAAGACATCGCTGCTAGTTACGGCATCGGTTTAGACAAAGACAAGAAAAAGTAAAGGGTTATTGAATGTCAGAGAACAACTGCAACGACACTCTAGGAAAAGTATTTGATTTCCTCGCAAATGAACTTGAAGAATCAGATCGAAAGAATGTCCTAGACCACCTAGAAGATTGCCAGGCTTGCCAGAAAGAGTACGCAATCGAAAGCAAGATTTCCAAAATTATTACTAGTTCCTCAATGGAGGCTCAGACGAGTTTTGCATCAAAACTGCAAAGCCGATTACAGTCCGAGATTTGAAAAAGAAATCCCCGTCCTAGTGGCGGGGATTTTGGTTTAAATCTCTTGCTCAGGAAGTTCGAGCCAGGTGTACCAGCCTTGGTTTAGAACAAGCCAGGCTAGAAGTCCGTGGCCTAGTTGTCCAGGCAAACCAAACTGAGAGTTCTTTATTTCTTCGTTAAAACCTGGGTGATCAACCAGAGGTCTGAATGCATCAACAAAAGGCAAGCTTCTTCTTGATGCAACATCTTCGAATCCTGCTGCTAGGTGCTCAATGTCATAGTTCAGCTGAGGGTTGCGACTTGGGATAGGGGAGAGCACGAATGGTTTCACATCTTTGCTTATTGCAGTGTCCAAGATGTTGGCTAAGTTCAAACGTGATCTTGACATTGTGATTCCAGCGTTGATGTCGTTTGAATTCAGAGCAACAATCAATCTGTTATCGGTATCTGCAGCAAAGCGCTTAGATGCTTCTTCTAGCCACTGGTCACTCATCTGAGCTGTTGTTATCTCAGGAGTTGAAAGAACATAGAAGTCTATTCTTGGGTAATCGCTCTGGGTCTTAGCGATAACGCGTCCTACCCAACCAAGACCTTTAGGGTCGCCACCTGCACCAACGATGTCGTCACCTAGGATTACGACTCGTATGTTACGACGTGGCTCTTCCATGATTTAGTTGAATGCTCTTTCAACTAGGTCTGCTTGTTCAACAGCGTGACGCTTAGCTGAACCGGTTGCAGGCGATGCGCTAGCAGGTCTTGACACAAGCTGAGCTACCTGACCGCCCATGTACTTAGGCAGGAATAGACCAATGTATGTCCAAGGACCTTGGTTGGCTGGTTCATCTTGAACCCAGAACAACTCAGCCCCTGGGTACTGAGCGTAGGTTGCTTTGATTTCATCAACCGGTGTTGGGTATAGTTGCTCAACTCGAACGATAGCTGTGTGCTGGTCGTTACGCTTTTCAGCTTCAGCTAGTAGATCCCAATAGATCTTGCCTGAACAGAAAAGGACTCTCTTCACGTTTGCCTTGTTTAGACCACGCTCATCATCAATTACTGGCTGGAAGCTTCCGGTAGTAAAGTCTTCAACCTTAGATGAAGCAGCCTTTAGTCTCAGCATCGACTTAGGCGTGAAGACAATGAGAGGTCTTCTAGGTCTTGCATATGCTTGACGACGTAGAAGGTGGAAGTGGTTAGCCGGTGTTGAAGGCTGAGCCACAGTCATGTTGTTTTCAGCACATAGCTGTAGGTAGCGCTCTATTCGTGCTGAAGAGTGATCTGGCCCCTGTCCTTCGTAACCGTGAGGAAGAAGTAGAACTAGAGAAGAGTGCTGCCCCCACTTCTGCTCAGCAGAAGAGATGAACTCATCGAGGATGGTTTGTGCTCCGTTAGCAAAGTCACCGAACTGAGCCTCCCAAAGAACAAGAGCATCCTTACGCTCAACTGAGTAGCCATACTCAAAGCCCATAGCTGCATACTCGCTTAGAAGTGAGTCATAGATATAGAACTTGGATTGCTGAGTTGAGAGGTTTCTAAGCGGCATCCACTCTTGACCGTTCTCACGATCGTGGAAGACAGCGTGACGCTGAACGAAGGTTCCACGTCTAGTGTCTTGACCTGACATACGAACGTTTACACCTTCAACAAGCAGTGAACCTAGAGCTAGAAGCTCTCCGAAGCCCCAGTCAATGCCACCTTCTCTAGACATCTCCAATCGCTTAGCCAGTAACTGCTGCAGCTTAGGGTGGACGTTGAATCCCGGTGGTATGTTGCTGTGAGCGTTACCGATAAGTTCAACAATGTCCTTGGCGATACGAGTCTCGTGGTTGATCTCTGGGTGATCGCTAGCAGTAGTTCCAATACCTTGAGGTCTTGAAACTAGTTCAATAGGCTGAGCCATTGCTTCGTGAACATCAGTGAATGCCTTCTCAAGCTTGGCTTGAAGGTCAGCGTTTGACTGCTCGAACTCTTCACGTGTGATGTCTCCTCGACCAACTAGAGACTCTAGGTACAAAGTTCTAACTGAACGCTTAGCTTCAATCAAGTTATACATCAATGGCTGTGTCATCGAAGGATCATCACCTTCGTTATGACCACGACGACGGTAACAAACTAGGTCAATGACCGCATCCTTACCGAAGGTTTGACGGTATTCGAAGGCAAGGGATGCAACTCTGAATACTGCTTCTGGGTCGTCACCGTTCACGTGGAAGATAGGAACCTGGATTCCCTTAGCAATGTCAGTCGAATAAACAGTTGAACGAGACATGTTTGGTGGGGTAGTGAAACCAACCTGGTTGTTGATCACAATGTGAACAGTTCCACCGGTCTTGTATCCTCTAAGGCTCATCATGTTTAGAGTCTCTGGAACAACTCCCTGACCTGCGAATGCGGCATCACCGTGAATAAGGATTGGTAATACTGGATACTCTTCAGGCGACTTGTTGATTCGATCAAGCTTTGCTCGAACGATACCTTCAAGAACTGGGTTCACAGCTTCTAGGTGAGAAGGGTTAGCTGCAAGATAAACCTTTGTGGTGTTACCTGTTGCACTTGTGAACACACCAGATGTACCTAGGTGATACTTCACATCTCCTGAACCTTGAACAGTCTTCACATCGGTGTTGCCTTCGAACTCTCTGAAGACTTGACCATATGTCTTGCCAGCGATGTTGGTTAGAACGTTTAGACGACCACGGTGAGCCATACCAATAGCTACCTCATCCAGGTGATGATCAGCAGCTGCCTGCAAGATTGCATCAAGGGCAGCAATGGTTGATTCTCCACCTTCAAGGCTGAAACGCTTTTGCCCTACAAACTTGGTTTGTAGGAAAGTCTCGAAAGCTTCTGCTTCGTTTAGTTTTTCTAGAATACGAAGCTGAGCTTCTCTAGAAGGCTTTACGTAAGGAACCTCTAGGCGATCCTGCATCCACTTGCGCTCTGCTGGGTTGTGGATGTGCATGTATTCAATACCGACTGTTCGACAGTATGAATCACGAAGAATCTTTAGAACATCTCTCACCATCATCTTTGACTTACCGCCAAAGCCTCCAGTTTTGTATGTTCTGTCTAGATCCCACAGGCTTAGACCGTGAGTTAGCACGTCTAGGTCAGGGTGTGATCGCTGCTGGTATTCCAGTGGATCAATGTCAGCCATTAGGTGACCGCGAACACGGTAAGCGTTGATTAGCTCCTGAACACGTGTCTCTTTACTTCTACTGTCAGCGTCAGTTGTTTCAAAGTCAGTTGCCCAACGAATTGGTTCGTAAGGGATACGTAGGTCAGCAAAGATCTCATCGTAGAAACCACGTTCACCAAGAAGTAGTTCATTAATCTTTCTTAGGAACTCTCCCGATCCTGCACCTTGGATTACTCTGTGGTCATAGGTAGAGGTAAGAGTAATAACCTTGCTTACACCAATCTTGGCTAGGTGTTCTTCGCTCATACCCTGGAACTCTGCTGGGTAATCAAGTGCTCCTGCACCTACGATGCAACCCTGACCCTTAGTAAGTCTTGGCACAGAGTGAACTGTTCCAATTCCACCTGGGTTAGTTAGTGAAACAGTTGTTCCAGCAAAATCTTCAGCAGTTAGTTTGTTATCTCTTGCACGCTTAACTAGATCTTCATAAGCCTTGAGATAGGTAGCGAAGTTGAGTCGCTGAGCCTTCTTGATGTTAGGAACTAAAAGTGCACGGGTCCCATCAGGCTTAGGAATGTCGATAGCAAGACCGAAGTTAATGTTCGCAGGGGAGACAGCAGCTGGCTTGCCATCAATCTCTTCGTAGTAAACATTCTGGCTTGGGAACTCTTTGAGAGCTCTAACAATTGCGTA
>Ga0207909_1000098_pt1 | contig 33371 bp, 51 predicted proteins | sample LakMenEpi05May10_FD_150672 | JGI IMG/M metagenome (GOLD analysis project Ga0207909, IMG submission 150672) | Freshwater microbial communities from Lake Mendota, WI - 05MAY2010 deep hole epilimnion (SPAdes) | ecosystem: Environmental > Aquatic > Freshwater > Lake > Epilimnion/Euphotic zone ...
GTCAACCAAAAAATCACCTAAGGTTATATTTTTTTGCTAACTCATTATGCCCTGCGGTTGCTGCCTCTTCGGTTTCATACCGAGCCAAAACTTCGCTTCCATCTTTGCGAAAGATGCAGCTTTCATAAATTGTGCCGGTCAGCGCGGGCAGTAATACAGTAGATAAAAAGGTTTCATCATCCCGCAGAATACCAAATACATCGTCGGTATCTCGACTGGTCATTTGCCATAATATCTCAAACATAACCTTACTACCTATTAGCGAAAATATTTTGGTTGACCGCAACGGAAGCTTGCGGGTCTCTCGTTCTTGAGGATTTCAAAGACTCGGTTCTTTTCAAGTCCGGGCCAATCACTTGCGAAAAACTTAACATCATAGCCATAACGATTATCGCTAGTGCCGCCACCAGAACCAGTATGGATGCCGATGTTGCGGAAAATATCACTACCGAACCCAAGGTCATGACTAAGCTGAAACTCAATACGTCCGCCCCAACCCGGATATCCGGTAGGCTTATCTTTGTCTCGGCCCCAATTAGAAACGCCGCCGCGCGGGCAACTGTGACTGTTGCTTACGGAGTCAGACCAGCTAACATCAAGATAGGTCATCTTGATCCAAAACTTGTCACGAAGATGCTCACGGCGATCACGCCAGCCAACACGACCATTGTGAACGATACGGTCAAAGAAAAACTCAGGATGAGTTTCAATCCACTCAATAATCTTTTCAAAGCTATCCTGATTAGTCAGCTCCTCAAAGACCTTACGCTGGATACGAGCGCGGATAGCACGGTGAATGCGATCTTCACGCAGAACCTTAAGGTGAGTCACATAAGACTTCTTAGTGGAGAAAATCCTATCGGTCCACGGGCACTTAAAGGCAGTAGATACCTTCGCATCCTCAACCGGGATGATGGCTCCGTTACCCTTATATGCTTTAATCTTAGGCATTAGTAAAACTTCCAACCAGAGATAGGAGAGAACCAAGCGACGAGGGCCCCGTCAAGCAGTACAGATGCTTCAAAGCCAGCCTTCTTGACAGCTTCAATAGCGTCATGCAGCGAGTCACCGATATAAACATCGTTACCGAAGTTGACGAGAGTGGACTGATAAATGTTAGGCATATTAGTTAACCTTCTCAAGCAGTGCGTCAAATTGGTCTTCAATCCAATTCACGCGGCCCTCAGTTGTAGTGATATCAGCAGGGTCAAGAATGTTGTCAACAACCCACAACCACTTGTCAACGGTGCTGTTGTATGCTACGGCATTCTCAAGCGTGATATATTCTGCTACACGATCACGAAACGACATGTTACTATCTCCTTAAGCAATAATGGCAGCGGCAATAAGTTCCCGTTCGCAACGCTTAGCCCACTGCTTAAACGATGCAGCAGAGAGTTCACTGAACCGAAGTCCATATGCGTACATCTGTTGAGAAATTTCATAAACTTCGGTTGAAGAAGTGCGACCAGTAATCGCAGCGATATTTTTTTCAAAACCGTTCATATCAGTATCTCCTTGCTATATATTCACTATAGCAAAATGGGTAACTAATGTCAACCGAAAAATGACCGTTTAGTAAAATATTATAATTCTATGCCCTGATAAGTGTGAACGATGCCATAGCTATCGTTTTCGCCAGGCTCTCCGTCAATGATATCTGCAAACTTTTTGTTCCACTTAATGACACTATTCATTGCACCATACCGTTTCGATACATCTTGATGGATAGCCATCCAATTAATAGCCAAACGATGAATTTCCTCTGTTTCTTGAAAAATAGTTTCCCAACCAAAACTTCTAAACCGAGTTTCTAGGGGCAATCCTAAATTATTAAAAAGGGTGTGTTTGTAAAAAGGATCATCAGAATATGTTCTAAGATGCTCATCAATAAACATCAAATTAGAATCCATGCTATGCGACATCATGTTTCCTATACCGGTAATACCTTTATCTCGCATATATTGATCAAAACACATATGGTCATGCCTATGCGGACTATACAGTTTGGTTCCCATATTATTTTGAGGCCAAGTATAGTCTCCGCCGATGACAGGAAATGAAGAACACTGCTCTAATAACCACAGCAATGATGCAGTGGGGAAACGAAGGAATCTGTAAGAATCCATATATGGTATATGATCACCGTTGGTATAAAACTTATCAATGTTTAAATCAACTATGCTATGCTGAACATTATGCTCTCTGCAAAATTTTTCAGCGTAATACAAGTCTCTTACATTGATGGGTGCACCGCCCACGAGCAATCTTAGGGTTACTGCTTTGACAGGTATATTTCTATCTAAACACACCTTGATGATACATTCACTGTCCACACCACCACTATATAGTACTTCTATAGGTAGGTTGGCGCCACTCAAATGCATTTCAAATGCATCATGAACAGTGCTAACACCTCTACTCTCAACGTCAAGTAATTCTAACGTGAAAGTATTACTATCTTGTCCAAAGGTCAGCGTATGTTTTCTGTAATTATCTATGCCAGAATACCAAATCTTAGACATTAAAAGTATTTGGTTAACGCTTCTAACTTATCTTCATACTCGGCAATCTGTGCGAGTTCAAGTTCAACTGCACCCATAAAGTCAGTATGATCATGGATCGCCATTGGCTTGTCAAGCATGATATCAATGTTCAACTTATGCTTTTGAATGCTTGCTTCAAAGCTAGCCTTGAGGGCGCTTACAATATTTTCTTTCATGATGTTTCCTTTCTATTATTTAATTAGTTTTACTTTCGAGATTCTAAAATAAAGTCACGAACACGCTCACGGTCGATGCTGTCATAAACAGGCTCTTCGCCGTTGCTGCGATACATCTTTTCAAGCTTGCGGGTAGCTGCTACGACTTCGGCAGGAGTAGCATCTACATCTTTATAGATACCGGTTTCGCCATTGTAGAAATCTAGGACATACTCATAAAAATCTTCACTGGTCATCATATCAATAATCCTTTTTAGGGTGTTTGTCTTTGCGCTTGTAAAGAAGTTTGGATTCGACCTTTTTAGGGCGAAAGGGAGTATCGCCGTAAAGCACATAATGCGCTCTTGACTTCGGCCTATCTACCTTAAACTGAATCACTTCTTTCTTCATCATGTTCTCACTATATATCCAAAATATACCTATGTCAACCTTTTTCTATAAATATTTATATGACGCATTTCCCGATAAGATTCAAACCTGACATAGATACCTCGGTTGACGGCCATGTCATTGAATATGATAATCTCATTAATAAAGAACTAGCAGATGATATAATACGATATGCAGTTAATCAGGATGGGTTCCATCGCCGCAATAGCAAAACCAGTTCAGTTCAGGCCTCTTTTACTACTTGCTTGTTAGTAGACCTTAATCATCCAATATATAATATCCTAGATAGTGTTTGGAAATCACACACCGAAGAGTACGGGTATGAACTAACGTTTATAGAATATTACGAGATTAAAGAATATAAAGAAGGTGATGAGTTTGGTGGACACATTGACACGCACGGTGCTCCTAATTTAATTGAAGAACGTAAACTAAATTTAACTGTTCAACTAAGTGATCCCGAAAGCTATGAGGGAGGGGATTTGTATATTAAGAACCACCGTGCCACCAAAAGTATCGGATCCGGAATATTCTTTCCTCCTGATGTAGTACATAGAGTTACAAAAGTAACATCCGGTACCCGATACTGTTTAATAGGTCACGGTTGGGGTGTATTAAATCGTAAGTAATTACTTCTTTGGATTCTGATTTACGAAATCATACATCTTTTGAGCAGTCTCAAGGACCTTGTCAAGTCCAGGAAACTCCGGAGCAGAGACTTTGGTAACAATCTTTCCATCTTTATCCTTTGACTGCGAAACTTCCCAGCCAAGTAACTTGGCCTTATATTCCTCAATGACTAACTTTTCGGCTAGACCTAAGATATCAGAACGGATTTCATATCCATTCTTATTGAACTTAATCTCGGGAAGTCCTGGAATCTTGTTATCACTCATATTGTGTCTCCGTTATTTTTGTGTGTTAAAAATAGCCTTTGCAGATTCCTGCATAGACTTTGCTGTTTCTGTATAAAATGATTTATCAGTAACAGTTTTATGCATGTTGCTGGCAGTAGTAAAACCAACCTCAATTGCCTTTTTAGTATACTCATTTTGTGCATCTACAAATTCATGCATAATTTTTGCTAGACCTTCGTGCTTTACAAAAGTGTCAACAAAAATCTTCTTTGAAGTTTGGATGGCGTCAACGGTATTATTGACTAAAGTAGTTAACATATTATCTACTCCTTAGTTGCAACGACCGAGAAGGTCTCGGCTGTCAAAAAACTCAGCCTTGCTAAGACCATTGCTGCGATCCTTATCGGCATAGCTAAAGAACTTAGGCTGAGTGCGGCAACCCGCGCCAGTCAATTCAGTAAGTGAGATTTCCCCGCTAGTGTCTGCATCAAGCTTGGTGAACAATTCAGTCTTCCAAGAAGCGAGTGCTGGGGTTGATAGTGTGAGGGCCATAAGCAGGCCGATAGTGATATTCTTCATAATTTTTTCCTCTGTGTGTGATGTAGCTTTGCTACGTTTTATTTATGCTGCAAGTGCGAACAAAAACAAATACTATTTAACCGAATCTAGGTAGCTTTGAAAGTCTCCGTATAAAGCCATCATCATTGCTATTTTGTTATCGTAAAGTCTAATGTAGGGTTGTTTTTTCTGTGTTATGGAATCTTGTTTTACCCCTACGTAATAAGGGCATTTAACTTTTTTATCAATTGCAAGAGTATATTTTCCCCATGAACTTGAGTTCATAGCGTTTTTCGGTGGCGTAAATTCAAAATCGTAATGTGCTATGTTTGCTTTATTGAAGGCAGTCATTCCTGCATCTGAAAGTCGCAAGCCGGTACCAGTTCTACCAGTAATGAACCATTCAGATATAATCTTGTCTGCGGGAATGTTATTCCAAGGAAAGTCAGGATTATCCTTGGTCTCAATCAAAATCAGATTGATGATTTCAATTTTAGTCTTGGGATAGATCATCGGGGTAGACTGTTCTACCGCTGTTCATAAACACGACAGTAAACTTATCAGTTTTAAATTGTGCGTTTAATTTTCTGCACAAGTTTCTTGCATGTCCTGGATTACTAAAGCTAGTTTTCTTGTATTTAGGAGCAATATCGTTCGATAGATAATGACTAGATTTCAAGTTGATTGGTTGATCGTCATAGAACACAGCCCAAATACCAGCAGCCTCTACGATTTGATCGCACTTGTAAGTGTTCTTATCTACGTATTCTACTAATACCTTAGGTTGACCTCTACTCATTTGAATGAGCCACCTTTAACTTGTACCTGCATAACATTAGGTTCTTTATTTTGTTCTTGTGCGAGTTCATGCAAGTCAGCTAGTAGTTTGGCTATGTCATCCCTTAGGCCCCGTGCATCTAGAATGGTTAAAATAACATCCTTATTCATTCGGGATTCCACAACCGACATCTTGTCCATAAATTTTTTAATGTGTATCATATCTATATATTTATATATTTATCGCATTATATGCGTCGGTTTCAGTTTTAAACGGGCCTTGATAAGGGTAACGCTGAATAAAGATGTATTTAGGGCAAAATGCCACTTGCTTTATTCCATTCTGATCTATCATAAAGTAACCGGCAGCGTGTAGACACTTGCTTTTTTTAGTTTTAGTGAACAGATGCAATCCTTTTTGAATATCTAAAATACTGTTATATACACGCTTAGTAGTAGGATATTCAGGATATGGATGCGTGGGCTTTGACGCTGTATTAACAATGCTCTCAAACTTAATTTTGGTTGATTTCTTCAATTCATCTGCGTTATTAAACTGAAGGAAGGTGCCGTTAATTTGCACCCCGTAACCTGCATTGTTAGCTTCAATATTACCTACTTTTTTATTACCGTCAGTAACAATCCAAAATTGATTCTTGACGATTGGTTTTGCGACTAGTTCAGTCATGATTTTCCTTTGTTAACATTTTAAATAAATCTCTCTTATGCTTGGGTTGCCAATATTTCCCATCCAGACCGCATTCACCGTGGCGACGGGCGATGCTACAATACGGCAGCTTAGCCTTTACTTTCATTGGACCAAGAACTATATCCTCAACTACTGTTTTTGCCTCAGGAAATTTGGAGCATTTGTAGTTAGAATCATATACTGCTATACGACCATTCAACGTGAAAATCCTGTCAACCATAGACATAGTAGAATGCTTGCAATCTTTGCACGAAAAAAGTTCTTTAGCCATTCAGAATCCCTTCATAAGGAGAGTTAAGCCATTTACTGTAAGTTTCACCTTGCTCACTAATCTTAGTCAATTCATATTTGCCACAGAACTTCATAAGATGAATGCCTACCATCGGCATTTTAGTAGTGCGAATATCGCTTTTGATTACGTTATCAACAGCTAACTTGATTTCGTCGGGCATAGCACGAAGGTCAATCAGAGTGCGGTTGCGTTCATAATCATCCTTTACGCGGTGTTCAACGCCCTCATGATCGACCCAACGCTGCAAGAGGAAGTTATTCCAATTGAAGCCTTGCTTGTTACGATCCTCAAATGCTTCACGAATGCCTACAGTGTTCTTAGAACCCTTCTCACGAGCGCCCGGGTATGCACTGAACACGTTGTCAGTTGCGTCACCGCGAATAATCTTCTTGAACAGCAGATATTCAGGGTCTTCAAGCAACTTAGGCTCACCAGTTTTCTTATCCTTGATAGGCTTACCGCGGTCATTGAAGTATCCATCAAGCGTGATAAGCTGATTAGCAACACCGTTGTATTGCTTCACCTTCTCGCTGATAAGCTGGACATAGTCGCTATCACTAGAAATAATGAAGTGTTCATCATCGGGATGCAAATCAACAAAACGAGCAATGATATCATCTGCTTCTGCATTAGGGACACGCAATACGCTAGCGTTAGTCTTTTCACGCAGGTAAGTAGTGAAAACGTCATATGTTTCCCAGAACATCTTGTTTTCTTCTACTTCACGTTCTGTCATTGCACTTTCGTCAAGCTTGCGATGAGCCTTGTAACGGGGATAGAAGTCTTTGCGCCAGCTACGACCCTCAAGACAAAACACGACATGGTCAATTCCGTATTGACGCACAATCATATTGACCGATGCTAACGATAGGTGAATAGCCATGCCAATCTTCTCCCATGTGTCGGCGCTGCGTGAAGCAACGTGCCGAGCGCGGAAGAAAGTATTAGCTGTGTCGATCAATGCGTATTTCATGTGGTACTTTCTCTGTTAATATACTTACATATTACACTATATATTAGCAGTTGTCAAGCCTTAAATGACCTCAAGGTATTTTTCTGGATGTTTCAATGCATTTTCCATAAAGTTTTTTAAGTTGCTGCTCTCTTTGTTGAGCGGCAAATGCTCTTTTTTTACTATAAAGATGCCGGGGATAAACTTGATTTTTTTGCGATAGTATTCTTCTAGTATCTCTAGCGTCATTCCGGTATCGGCAATATTGATATACTCGGTTCTATTAAATCCGTTAAACTTCGAAAAGAATTTCTTGAAGTATACCTTTCCATCTTCCTCTAAGGTTCGAATTTGGCCCTCTAAACCCGGGCGGGCAATGCACAAAAAATGTATTGTCACATCATCCCCGCCCTTCGTATATCCGTTGATACGACTAGATAGGTCTTCTGTAATGCCGGGTTTAAGGCTATGTTCTTTACCTTGCACCTCGGCGATGTAAAGACCTTGTGTCACGCTACAATCAAATCCTGCAAGTCTTGCGGAAGCGCATGAAACATTTTATATCCGTTATCATTATAGTCTTCCATAAAATGCTTAGAGATATTAGTAAAGGGGCCATTATGTTCTTCATAGATTTGAAGAAGCAGCGCAAGCGACCCGTCAGCAGGAATACTAGGAACCTTCTCACCGGGATTAGCAACACTGTACCATTCCTTAAAGGTCGCTTCTGCTAGAGTACGAAACACTGCTGGCGAACCGGAAACGTTACGAATGATGTTACCGAGAGTGATAACAAACTCCTTGATTTCCTTGTTACTAAGATTCTTAGTGCCTTTGATCTTGTTACGTAGATTGACCATCGGAGACACTTCAAACGAGTCAACACTACGATAGTCCCAGTTCCACTTGTGAATCTGGCACCACCAATGCATTTCTTCTTCTGTGAAATCCTTAAGTAGGTCTACACGAACAAAAGCACCAGGCTTGTCAATATTCTCATCATCCTTTTCGTGAACAGGAATGATGTTATACTTTTCCATAATCACCTGCTTAGAAAAAGCATCCTCATACAAGTCTTTGGTGATAGTCTTTGGATTATCCTGACGCTTAGAAAGAACATAGTTCTTCCACTTATCGAAATAAGCGAGTTTTAGCTTGTCGGCGCCGTTGATGCCCAAGAAGTGTTCGCGGGCAAATTCAAAGTTATGGAACTCTACTACCTGACACTTGACCTTAACATCAGTCCAGTTTTCAGCAGTAATGCCTACGCTTTCAAAATATCCCCATTGAGCCATTACACCATAGCTTACAGCAGTATGCTGGCCGTCAATGATGTAGTAATACCACTTATTCTTGTGCTTAATCTTCAATACATTTACGTATTGAACCTTCTTGCCATCATAGTTCTCAGCAATCTTCTTAACATGTCCGGGATTTACGGGACGCTGAACTGCTAATGCACTTAGTAGCACACTAAGGGGAAGCGCATGATAATCAGCGATATCCTCATACGAGGGAACATTACCTTGCTTGTCGATATTACGCTTAGCAATCTTGCTTAGTGGACTCTGCATAAATTCATTAACTAAATCTGCTACAGTTTTAGCTTCATGGTCATCGGGCTTTTTATCAAGCACGTTGAACGGACGTTCATTGGAGTCTACTGTGGGGAGAGACGTATTCCAAACGAAAATATCAAAGTTCTTAGTTTTTGTAGTAGCCATAATAACATTCCTTACTCGTTAATATATACATATAATACACAATAACGTAGTAGTTGTCAAGCCCTTTATTCACCAACCTCAAATAAACTATCAAAAAGGTCTCGACTAATGCCAGGATTTTTATAGGCTTTGTTTGTTTCTGGGTCTACAATGTTAAGTAAGGTGCCGTTCCCGTCACTAAAATCTTTAATCTGATTAGACAGTTGCCCTTCAGCGCATCTTGATTGGTGTTTTTTACCACCCTCAATCGAATCCCAATTTAGGATAGATAAGTCCCAAACTGCAACAGCTAGATTGTTCTTGTCGAAATTAGCAGGCAATTGATTAGTATTAATCAATTCATCTACCCCTTTACGCAAATCACATCCGTTGCTACTAGCAGGAATACCATTCGAATAACCGTGAAAATTAGCCGCTTGCCTTACGATTCTTTCGCCCAATTGACCTTGATTAGACCTTTTACCGTCAGGCGCACTTTCTCCAACTTTGAGATAAGTTGGAGTCAGTTCTCCAGTAACAGCAAAAAATACATATACGAAATATCTAGTATTATGCGTCCTAAAGATATTATAGATTTCGTCTGCTGTGTCAAGGTCAGCACAGTTAATAGTAAATGTTGGTGCAAACAACTCTAAATCAGTGAACATTAACTTACCTCCGTAAAGCCACCACCGAGGTCACGCTGCTGAATAACACGCATATCTGATTCACGATTATCTGGATCGGCTTGCTGCTGCTCATACACTTCAAGTGCAATATTGCGGCATACAGTTTGGAACCATCTATCTACAATCTGTGCGTCTGTATCATCAGCACGAATCTTATAACCCTGTTTAACAAGGATAACAACAAACTTATCATTCCAATCAAGTTCAAATGACCCATTATTGATATCAGCCGGGTCAAGTTCAACGCTTATAATATTAACGTAAGGCTCTCCTAAAGAAGTTGCTTTCTCTTTAGGAGTTAATTCCTTCTGCTTAGGCGCCTTTTTTACTTTAGGTTCAACTGGCTCTGGAATAATCTCCGGAGCTGGACTAAACAATTTTTTTAATTTCTCAAACATATTTTACCTCTGTATAGTATATATCTGCTTCTTACCGTCGGTCAGGATAACCGTACCATCAATCCACTGCGGAGGCGGACGATTAGACCAACGAAGCAAGTCAGTCTTGCCGTAGTTGTAATAGTTGCGATAGTTGATAATTGGATCTAAGCTAACGATGTATTGCTTGTCCATACAAGATGGCATCTTAGTCATTACGTTGGACTGTTCAATATTCTCGGGGGCATCCTTAAGAATATCTTTTAGCTTATCAATTGTAAGATGAGTACGACCGTAGCGATAAGTGTACTCACGACCAAGAGCCAAAAGATGATCATACAACCAAGCATAGTTAGCAGAGTTTTCACGAACCCAAACTGCCGAAGGATGATTAATATGAGTAGCAGCGTACATAATAGCGTCAGCATTACCAGATAACCTCCATCGTTTTGCTTTGCGTCCGGACTGTGATTGACCCACATACTCCTCACCGTCAATGACACGATGGGCAGTTGACAGGAGCTGTGCTGTCTCAAGAATCATCTTGACAACATGCCTGTCAACCATGTTGCGGGCGGCAACCTCAGCATTCGAATCTACATAAAATATATTCATAGTGTTTTCACTTTATCACAGTTTAGTATGGTTGTCAATCTTTAGTAACTCGTAATTACCCAAACGAAAATAAACTCAAGGGTGAGGGAATAGGCTGTTCAGGTTTCTTTGAGAACACCATGATGCCTTCGTCTGTATTTAAGTCCACTTTAGCACTTGGTCGAGTTATGTTTTTCAATGTGAGCGTTTCTACATAATGAAAGCCTAAGCTTTCTGCAATGGCTCTAGTATCAGCGCATAGCTTGTAATCTAAGAAATCCTTGATGTTAACGAGCATCTTTCCATCATCAACTAAGTATCGCTTGATGTTTTCTATCGTAGGTCGCAGATAGTTATCTAGCCATTCTTGATAAGAGGTTCCGGGCTTGTATGACTGATTACCAACACCATAGTCTTCAAGATTGAAATACGGAGGACTACTAAAGGCTACTCCGATAGTGTTTTCCCATTCTGGAACGAATGTTTCGGAACCGTGACACCTAATATCATACGATGCGGATGTACCATTAACAGTATTGTAATCAGTAGCCATCTGCCTAAGTCTGTCTACTAGTAGGTTATTAGGGTCAGTACCATAATACTCAACCCGATTTCTCATTGCTGAAAGTAGTCGTACTCCCCAGCCACATGAAAAATCATAATATTTGCCATTGATGTTATACTTAGAAAGAACCTCATCTACTGACTTAATCGGATAGTTAGACGGCTTCATCGCAACACCACCGCCGCTAAGTCGCAGGGCAGCTTCAAAGTTCTTGATATCAGAATCGGTCTTTGGATATACTTTATCACTTGAAAGTACCCTACTCCAAAAGTAGCGTATCAAGTCGATAGATTCAAAGACTTGTTCGATAGACCATCGCGGAGATTCTAGCTTCACTTTAGCCATAAGGTCTTTTACATAATAGCTAGTAATGGTACCTATGATAGTGCCGCCATTGTATACTGATTCTAGATTTTTCTTAACCAAATCAAAATTAGGCTTTTCGTAATACGCAGCCTTCAGTTGCAAGCACTTGTCTTCTGGCAAGTCATACCAATGATCGGTGTTTAGAGTTTTTCCTAAATGAGTAATTTGATATTTTTTATTCTTTTTCATACTATTGCAATCTATCATAGTTTTAGGTGGGTGTCAACCTTTAAAAGATCATTCATGGTATATAGGTTTTTCATATAGGAAGAAACATCTTCTAGTACGCTGACCTCTGCGTCACCTGGTCTGCGAGGACCATACTTGATATCAAAGAAGGTATTGTTCACTTCTTGAAACTTGTTTACAATTTCTCTTACAGTATAACCGACTCCATGCCCTAATGATTCGACGCCGTTTGCTGGCTTTTCAATCGCTAGTTTCAGTGCATGACAGATTTCATTAACATGTACGTAGTCACGGACAGCAGTGCCGTCTTCGCTTCGCTCGTAGTCTTTACCATAAATAGTGAATTCATCAGTACCAATCGCTTTGATAAGATTGTACATCAACCCATCTGGATTAGTAGGCTTATAGCCGTCAGTACCAATAACATTATAGAACCTAAAAATCGTATATGGTGTTGGGTTATGAACAGTACAATATTCACGTACAACGTCCTCTGCTGCCCTCTTACTGATACCATATGCACTTTCACACAATTCAGCAGCACCAGTACTAGCAAAGATAAAGTTCTTAGTCTTAATCTTATTGACTACATTCATCGTTCCGTTGATATTGGTGATGTAATATTGAATAGGAATACGTTCACTCTCGCCAACATTCACTAGTGCAGCGAGGTGAATAACTGCATCATACTCATCCTCTGTAGTAAACAGTCTATTAATATCAATATGATTGAACTCTTTAACCGGATGCTTTGGCTCTCGTATATCTAATCCGTGAACCTCATATTCTCCCTCCAACATCTTGCATAGATGAGAGCCAATGTAGCCCGAGCTACCTGTTATTAATATCTTTTTCATATTAAAATCCTTCAAATAAACTTACGCCTGCATCTTCTTCTTTCGGTTCAAAAGAAGGATCCTTAGTCAAATAGGTGTTCTTCTCAGTATAGATGACTCTAAACTTATGTTTATTAGATAATACACTCCTAATATCATCAATGCAAACAATGCGGCGACCTAATGCTTGAATAAAGTCGCTGTATTTGACAGTTGTTTCATCGCATATCTTTGCGGTACTGCTGTTGCTCTTGCGAGATTCAAACTCGTTGAAGCAATGATTCCACTTGTGGAATACTGCGTCCTCATGAATCTTGAAGTGATTTACTGAATCATATGCTTTATACCAAGACTTGCTTGTAGGATATTGGTCATAGACTGCCTTAACATCCTCAGCCATATTACGCTTGCTGGTAGTAAAGAATTGTGTACTTGGGAAGTTTTGCGTCCAACGCTGATTAATCAAAGCAAATGTAGGAAGCTGAATAATCTGCTCAAGGAAAGCAATACCGTAGCTTTCTACTGTGCTTGGATTGAATGCTACACGGCAACTCTTGATAAAGTCTACCTTCTCTTGTCCAATGATACCTACTTTGATTTGATAGTCAACACCCATCTTCTTCAATCGTTCTTCAAACTTCTTTGCGCCACTTGCACTTGTCATAACGCGGGCGGGCAACTTAGTCTGCTCAATCAAGTCAAGATAAAGTTCAGGATTCTTTCCTTCTTCCCAACGACCAATGAACAGCACACCCTCGCGGTCATTGTCATATTCTCGTAACATACCTTGTTCGGGCAGCGGAATAGGAAGATGAACTGCGTTTTCAAAATGTAGACGATTGAATAAACTTTGTGTACCGATAGCTATATTCGGCATCTGTAGCTGCAATCGCATCATGTCGTTAACTTCATCAAGAAACGGATTCTTAGTATCCTTGAAAATTTGACTTTCTAAGTGGGTGTATGCGATAGTCTGGATATAGTCCGACAATCCTAATGTAGAAACTATTTGCACAGTTTCATAGGTATTACAGACAAAAGCATCATATAGATTTGTAGATAGTGCTTTAATCGTAGCATCACGGAAGTTAGCCATTCGTTCATAACAGTAGCTATCCTCATACATAAAGATCGCACTGTGATCCGTGTAGCGTTGTGGATTGTTTGGATAGATGATATTTGCTTTGAGTTCTTTGATAAACTCATCAGCAACCCCCTGAGGACTCTTGTCAGTAATGATATCTACATATATTCCGTGACTATCCATCAACTCACAGAAGCTTTTTGTGAACTGTCCAATACCACCATGAGGAATCAATGTTTGTGAACTAACTAGAAATCCGATTCGTTTCATTAAGTCGCCCATGCATTCTTGAAAAGCGGAACTTGTAAACGATCACTATACCGAACACCATTCTTCATTGCAAGGTCAGCGACAGTGCGGTTGTTTAAGTGATACACACTTTCAACGCCTCCTACTGGCATGAAGTAAACTGAACCGGTAAAGCCCGCATCACGATACTGCTCAACTGCTGCTAATGCTTCTTTAGCATCATCTTCTGTTGCGATAACAAACTTAAGATAGACATGTCCTACAGCCTGATATCCAACTACTACCTCAGGCTTAATTGCATCCTCTGCTTTTTCACCAGAACAACTTAACTTAGCACTTACACTGAATGTGATTTCACGATCACGATTAGCCGACCCATATCCAGGCTTGCCACCATCCCACCACCATTGTTCAAGATAGTCAAAGAGTTCAGGATGCAATGGCTGCGTACCGTTAGTCTCAAAGGTAATCTCTTGTAGAGACTGCATCTTAGGATGATTTAGGAGTTCTGGGTAGGCTCGTTGCCATCCGAGGAGTGGTTCTCCTCCTGTGATGACGAGGTGTTCGTCTTTCCATTCTTTAAACGGTAGTAGTTCCATAATGTCGCTGACAATAGTATCAACATCCCTGCTGGGAGAAAGATGCTTGAAGCGAGGATCCCAGGATGCGTAGGAATCGCAGCCTGTAGTGACGAGCGGGAGGGTACCATATTCTTTATAGTCTTCTGGATTGACTGCTTCTCTTTCACTTGATAATTCACCTTTTGGCATGCCGAATCCGGCGCATTTGAAATTGCATCCATATGTTCTAAGGAAAACAGACGGCACACCCATGTACCGACCTTCTCCCTGAATGCTATAGAACAATTCACTGATTTTGATTTTTGTCATTATCTACTCGTTTCATTTCTGCTTCATATTCCTCGGGATAAAGTGCTATTTCTGCATTACACCAACCAGTATGATTACAATATTCGTCACCGTTTGTTACGCATCTATAGTATTTAGGCTTAACTCCATGCCTCTTTCTAAAATCATCACTATCATTTTCAAGAAGCCATAATCCATAGAAAAACATAGATGCTATTGCACAGAATACAACTACAGCTATAACACTAATTACGTCCATTGTCAATCATCCTTTCCACCGTTTTATCGGTATACACTTAAGTTTCCTAAAACGATACTATCGTTTGAAAAAACATCATCGCTTAAAATTTGTTTTAGTAAAATAACATCTGATTTATCAAGTGACATTTCTAAGAACTTTTCATCATTTAAATGTCCCCACTGTGCAATCATACTAAATGAAATATTTTTTAAAGTATCCAATGATAATTGCCACTGTGCATACTCTTTTATTTCGTGGTAATTAGCCCTTTGCACCGTAAAACTTGTTTGCCAATTATGTAGATTTGGAAAATCACCTTGTCGAATCTTTTCATTAAGCAAAGATAAGTTTTCTTTTAGTCTACTAATATGACCGTTTTTTCTAACTATTGCATATGTTTCCTGAGAAACTGCATCAGTACTAACTACAATTCTACACATATTTTTCCAAAGAGGTTTTATTTTTTCCCAAACCTCTTCACTCATCAACAGTCCGTTAGTCATTAATTCAATCTTTAAATTTTCATTAAATCCTAAATTACTCAATTCTTGCAGGTATCCCCAAAACGTAGGGCTTGCAAAAGGATCAGATGAACCTGATATCTGCAACAACACTTGCTCATTTTGATTAAGCAGATAGTAAACTAATTCCTTAACTTTAGCGTGAATTTTATCAAGTGTTGTGCTTTCCCCTATCTTAGTAAATTGAAAGTTAGGTCGGCAACTAGGACATTGTAAATTACAAGACGAATCATAGCTAAATCCAATGTTAAACGGAAATGCAGATAAACTAGTTTCATAATTTTCAAGTGGAACTATGACAGGATGGGGTTCATTTCCACTAAGTAAACTTGATAGCACAGGGCAATTATCATTACAGTGTGTGAATTTTCCTTTAGCCATATCTTCTATGACTGATACTCGGGTTATATTGTTAAATATCTCCTCGATAGAATCAGTTAATATGTTGCCGCAAAACTTAGGTAACCAAGTAAAACAACATATTGATACCGATCCAGTGGCATGAATTTCAATATATTTGCCAGGTCTAATGCACCCAAAATCTTTTAGATAAGAAACAGGTCTCTTATAAGCAGATTCAGGATGCAGTAAAAAATTCATCCTTTCCACCATTCTTCCCAAGGGAACACAATCCATTGAGGGTCTTCTGCTTTGTTGATGCTTTCTCCGATATAATTTACTTCAAACGTACTTGCATCGTTGTCAACTAGTACAGCAAAACGAACTGTATCATTCCAAACAGTTTCCCATTTAAGATCATGTTTGAACGCACTACCTTGCCAATCTTCTTTAATCCAATTGAGCGTAGCACCAGTGTCATTGATATCATCAACGATTAGGATATGCTTACCTTCATAAGCATCCTCTGCCATCCAGCAATTAGTTTCACTTTCCCCACCGTCACGCAGACTGACCCTAAGTGTCTCCATCGGAATGTTGAGATAATGACTAATCTTTAGAGCAGGGTTAAGTCCGCCCCTAGTAAGACCAACAACATAATCAGGCATCCAGTTATCATTGTTCATTTGACGAATGATATCATGGACCATGCCATCAATCTGTTTGTCAGTGTAATATACTTTCTTAGTCATTATCTCTTGTATCCTTTATCCTAGCAAATTCTCATTCCATTCACGATGACCTTCACGGAAAGCCATGTTACTCTGTGTTTCACGAACTTCAACACGATAGCACCAAAGTCGCTCTGCTTCGCCTGAACCCCAGTGGTCAGGAATGTAGACACCGTTGATAAAGTTATAAATCATATCAGCAAGTGCTTCACATCCAGTTGCTGGAATGATAGTCAACTTTGCCATGTTACGTTCTTGCAACAGCTTGAACACATCCATATCAGGATCGTCTTCTGCAACAAGCAATGTATGGTCAAACTGGTCTTCAAGAATTGCCTTCAAGTCCTTAAGACCTCCGTAGTCTGCACACCAGTTTCGTGCATCTAGTGTATCAGCACCGAAGTATACCTTGATAGTAAACGAATAACCATGAATGTTATTGCAGTGACTATCTGCTCTCCACTGTCTGTATGCACAGGGAAAGGAATCATGCCATTCTTTTGTACTTGTATACTTGTAACTTACTGGTTCATATTTTGTCATCTTTGTTCTCCTTTAAGATGACACGCAGAATATTTAAAGTGGGATGAGCGTCAAAGACCACTATTAGTAAGCATACCGACGATTGTTGTAGTCGAGAGTATCCTCAACTTCACAAAAGCCTTCTGCATTATAAATTTGATTTAGTTCAAGGCCGTGTTCCTGATATCCTTCTTCAAGCAAATACTGATAGTAATTGCTAGGGTGAGCATAATCAAGCCGGTAACCGATCATTTGATAAATCATCGCTTTGTGTGTTTGATTACCAATTTGTACATCAATATACTTCTTGCCATAAAACGTTGGAAAGCCCTCAAGCATATCAAGAGCTAATTCACAATCATCAGTAATGTCCCACATAACAGTCTGTAGCATATCACCGACACTTTCTTCAATGTCTGCTACGCCACGAAACACTAAACGATGATCTGGAATGTCAACACGACCAATACTAACGGAACCGGGACAGCGTGAAGCCATCTGGTCAATATTAGTATTCATTCCGTATGCTAAATAAAGGGTCATAATATTTCTTTTACTCATTAATTATGTTAGTGAAGGCAGTATATAATTCTTCGTAGTTTTTAGGTTTCGGAGTTTTCACTCCATCTAGTTCACTGAAATCAAAATCTTCATACCATATAGTAGTATCGTAAGTGGCACCTATACTATCTAATATCGCAATTTCAGTCTCTAGTAATTGGATATGGTTTTTAATACGTGCATTGTTAATCGGAATAATGTCTTCACTAATACCTGTTGTTTGGTAAACCCACTTATTCCGAGTAGTTGCAATGTAGCGACTAAGAGACTGCTCAATTTTATTTCTTCGGCGAATACAAACTCTATATGGTTCACTAGAATGAATTAAATAGTCTAACATTTCTTTGGGATACAGATTTAAACGGTTAGTCTGAATTTTCACTACGTACTGATTAGTTGTTTTAGCGGTCTCTAAAAAATTAGAAAACCACGGAAGAATAGAGTCTGGTTCTTGAAATAATAAAACATCTTCTAGTTTACCATGAATATGATTCGCTAATGCAGTAGACCCGCTTCTAGGAGATGCAAGGATTACGACAGGATATCTAATATTTTTATAATCAATCACTTAAACTTCCTAATCGTTAATACACCGAACCGATACATTGAGTATTCACACCCAATCCTATTTAGTACTGTTTCGGTAAGCTTTACCATTTTTACACTGTTACCACAAATGACGGTGAGTGGAAAACTGTCCTGATTTATCAGAACAAAGTTCTCCACAAGAGCATCAACTTGATGATGCCTCGCCCCATGTAAGTCTAACTTACAACTTTCCATACACTTTGTCAAGCATTTTCTTTGCCTGGGGATAAGAAGTCATTGCATCAACTGTTTCATCAACTTCATCCAAACGAGCAATTGTTTGTTCTACTGTTTCAACAGGCTGATTAAACTTGTATGTTCCAACAGGTACCGTAGCAGGCACTATGAATGAAAAGTTGATGTTCTTCAAAATATCTTCGTACTTCTTGTTAGGGTCTTTAGGTTCCATCTTTGTTTCTTTCTGCTTCTGCGACCCGCTTGCGTAGATTGCTGCTACTAAAGCTGTGGTCTCTACCATTGAATATGATATCGATATCACGGGCATAACATTCTTTACGACCGGTAAAGTCTACATCTTCATATTCTATACCCAGTATACGACAATCTAGGGGTAATGTCAAGAGTAAATCTACCAAATCTTGTTCAGTTTGGTAAATAACTACCTCGTCAACAAAGCGACAAGCACTAAGTTGAATCTGCCTTTCTACGATTGACTGGATAGGCTTGTTCTTTGTATCCGGTCTATCAATAGTTGGGTCAGTCTGTAGTCCTGCAATCAAGTAGTCACAGTGATTCTTAGCTTCCGCTAACATAGCAATGTGACCTGCGTGAAGCATATCGAACGTGCTGAAGGTAATACCGATGGTCTTACCCTCTTCTTTTAGGTCTTTAATCTTGTTGAAAATCACTTAGCACTTACCCATTCGTGCAATGCTAAGAAACTCTGCTCTTGCAGCAGCATCAGTCTTGAATCCACCACCAAGCTTAGTAGTCACAGTTGAAGAACCAGTATCTTCAACACCGCGGCTCTTAACGCAATAATGCTGTGCATCAATCATGACTGCAACATTTTCAGTTTCAAGGATATAGCAAAGAGCGTGGAATACCTGTTCAGTCAAACGCTCTTGAATCTGTGGACGCTTCGCAAAGTATTCAACGATACGATTAATCTTTGAAAGACCAAGGACCTTTTCATTAGGTACATATGCTACTGTAGCAAGACCGTCGATGATTACAAAATGATGTTCACAGTTAGATTGTACATTGACATTGCGCTCTACGACCATTTCATCGTAGTTCATCTTATTTGCAACAGTTGTACACTTAGGGAATGCATCATAGTCAAGACCCCAAAAGATTTCGTTGACATACATCTTAGCAACACGCTTTGGTGTATCCATAAGACTGTCATCTTCTAGGTCAAGACCTAATGCTCTCATAATGCCATTGAAGTGTGCTTCAATAACCTCAATCTTTTCTTTGCGGTCTAGTGCGCTATCTTTTGTGGGAGTTTCAACACCCATCTTGACTAGGTGTTCGTGAATCTTTTGACCCAACTCTGGATCAGTTTTAGTTTTGTTATAAGACATATTTGTTTCCTTCCTTACACGGATATGTTAATGTTGTTTGTAACCTTTGTGTTACATTCTTATTTATCAATACTTCGCCTCACGAGTATGTTTTCTATAGTCACTACTAATACGAAGATACTTACTACCGTTGCCTTCAAGAATGTCACAGATACGATCAATGGTTCCATCAGTGTAGTCACTAATCTTGCCCATGTTCGGATGTGCCTTTCGGAGTAGAGGATCCAACTTAGCGATAGCATCATCAATAGACCACGGAATGTAAAGACGCTCTGGGTCGTTTGCGAAAGTCTCAGGGAAGCTACGATACGCAGGATACAATACATTGCAGCCCAAAGCATCAGCTTCGCTTACCGTGTTGCTTACCCAGTCTTGCAGCGCACAGTTGAACACTACGCGGCTATCGTTGACAATTTCATAATACTTGTTCTTGTCAAGATTGTCATAGATAACAAGCTTGCCTTCTTCTGCCATCTTGCGAGTACGAGCCATGTAGCTATCGTTATTAGACTTCAACTCGCCGCCGCTGCAAACAACAAACTCAACATCCTTACTAGGATAACGCACATGCCATGCGTCAATCAAGTCCATGTAGAAGTCGGGCTGCTTCTCTTGATCCCAACGTGCAGAAAACACTACACGCAAACGACGGTCATTGAATGGCTTAATCTTACCACCAACACGCTCAATAACCTCATCCTTACCAAAAGCAAGACCTGAGATATTGTAGATAGGAGCTTCCCAGCCTGCAATCTTCATGTGTGCAACCATTTCTTCGTTAGTTGCAAGAATTCCGTCTGCGAACTCGTTGACCATCTTCTCATATAGTCCCATCCACTTATCCATTCCCCAGACATGAACAAAGTCATCGGGGTCAATAGATTGTGCGAGACAACGAACAAAGATACGAGGCATATTGTCTTCATCACATTGGTCAATGATGTAAGGCAATGATTCAATGCCCGGCTGGAACATATCTTCAAAGTAGATAACATCCTCGCTAGTGACTTCACCCTGCTGCATCATCTTGACGAGGTTCATCATTTGACTCATGCCAAAGTATGAACGACCATGTGCGTCAAGAACCTGACCAGTTACAATCTTTTGGCTGTTATCAAGTGTTTCGCCAGGGACGTATACAACGTCAATGCCGCGCTTTTCAAAGACGCGGCGATTCCAATCAGTAAGTTGTAGTGTGTACCGAGCGTTGTACGCTTCAAGTCCCATGTAAAATAGTTTACGCATTATCTTTTCTTTCTATATCTTCTTCAACACATTCGTTGCCGTATTGTATTTCAATAATCTTTAGTGGCTTATCTGTTTCGTTAGCTAGGCGATGCCACTGATTAGTAGCAATGTGTATATTCTGAAACTTCTTATACACTCCGTCTAATTCTTCATCCGAGCTACTATTAATAGTATACACTGTTGCAGTGCCTTGTGCAACAAACCATAGTTCCAAACGATTGATATGCCGTTGCATACTTAACGATTTTCCCGGATCAACAGTAAGTTCTTTAACTTTGACTTCTGGTCCGTTCTCATGTAACACCCGATAATAGCCCCATTGTCGTTCTGTCTTCGGAGCTTTCCATTCTTCAAGAATCCAACTAGAACTGTTAGCTTTATCTTCTCCGCCTACTCCGAACACGAATTCAAGATTGTCATCTATGATATTCATTTCTGGAATATTATTTAGGGTTCTATCGCCACCGTTAGCAAAAATAATTTTGTCTTGCGGAAATACTCTTCGGGTCCACTGTATAGCATCTTTTGCACTGCCATCTTTATCATTAAACGGAATAGTGTAATCTACTCCTTGCAATGATTGTATAATAGAAATTCGATCCTCAAAAGGCATGAATGACCGGCCCTTTTTACGAGCCAGCCATTCATCACTATTAACACCTATAACAAGTATGTCGCCAAGTTTACGAGCGGCGTTGATATAGTTTAAATGCCCACTATGCAGCGGGTCAAAACCACCTGTAATGACAACAACTGTTTTAGGCACGGCGTCGTGCCGCTCCTTGTTCTTTGTATTTTGCGTAATCAATTTCCCATTGATTACGAGGACGCTGTCCTGTTAGCATTCGCTGAAACTGCTTATAGTTCCAGCTCCGAGTGTTGTATAGATCAGCTTCATTGAAGCGATAACCGAACTCTACGCAAAAGTTACGATACCGATCCAAATCATTAAAAATCTGATTGATGCTGATAGTCTTGATAGTATTTGCCATTTTATTTTCCTTAGATGACAAGTGATTGATAGGGTTTAGTTGTGTTGTAGTAGATAGTGGCACCGTTCTCACCGTCTTCTGATACAGTGATTTCAATGTCACGGTCGGGGTAGCGACTTGCAATAAACTCATATAGGTCATCGCAAATCATTTCACAAGACTTGTGGTCAAGTTGCATCACTCCAGACTTGAAACTATTTTCAAGCCATCGTTTGAACTGAATAAACTCAATGTCACGGTCATTGTGAGTTACCTGAATCGCCACTGTAAAATGAAAGATGTGACGATGCGGGTAACCTAGGAAACTAACGTCATATTCGTCGCCAGTTGCCAATTTCGGATCGGTGTCTGCACCGGGATACTTATGAATACCTTCACGCTGAAAAGTAACCCAAATCATACGCTTTGCAGCACCCTTGATTCGGTCACGTTTATCAGCATGAGCTTGTGGGATATTTGTTTCGATTGTCATTTAGTTAAATCTCACTGAATTAAATAGATCATAGTCGGTTTTTAAATAAGAGTCAAGTGCTTTGGTCGCCAATTCATTGTTAGCAAGATATTCCAACGCACGGTCTCTCCAACCCATTCCATTGACCCTAGAATTTACAAAAGTGCTATCAACCGGGGTTCCGAGAAAGGAAGCAACGGTTTCGGAAAGACTATCATCTACTTTAAAGTATATAGGATTGTTTAAGCTTCGAATAAAAAATGTTTGTGGACTAGTGTGTTCATCAAACAGTAAGTTACTGAACATAACCTTAAATATGTTATTGCAAAATTCAACAGAGTTAGTAGCTTCATGGTATAAGAAACTATGGTGTCTGCTGAGAAATTCTCCTAATCCAGCGATGTACCTCTCTTTGGGTTCTCTCAAGAATACCAGTGCATTCAAGTCAAAAAGACGTTCAGCAACAAACGATTTTGTTTCCCAACCTAATGCTAAAAAATATTGTTCTGCCCATGAGCTAGCACACTTAGGAATCTTTGGACAAATAAATGATTTGTTATCCGTATAAGATATACCGTAATGCCAATCTGGATGTTGAAAATCAAGCATATAAATATTAGTCTAGGACTTCTGCAATTATCATCATATTTTCACTTTAGCATTAATGTGTAGGAAATGCAATTGTTTTGGTCACTTCCAGTAATTTCCCCAGAGCCAAGTAATCACGCTCCATCGGTCACCGGACGTGATTTTTTTAACGCTGTGTGGGAAAAAACTAGGAAAAGCTACTACGGAGCCTTGCTCTATTTTTACATCTTTTCCAAAAATATTAAGTTCACCGCCGTCATAGCTATTTTCTTTTGATAAGAACACGACTATCGTTAATTTTCTGTCAATATTTTCTGAAAGAGCACCATAGTTATCAAAGTGAGAACCAAAATAATCACCACCTTGATATCTTTTGATTTCATATGGTTCAGCAAAAGAAATATCAAAGTTGAAAAAGTTATTAATTTCACTATATGTTTCTTGTAAGTCAGAATGAATAGAATGGTCTAACGGTAGCAAACAACTAGAAAAACTAGTAGTGAAGAATTCAGGGTATTTGTCTTCTCCCCTATTTAACGAGTCTGCACTAGCATTAATCAATTCTTCACATGCGTCATTAGACAGTACCCCTGCCTTAACGAATATCTTTTTAGATAAATCTAAGTTAATTTTAGGTTTAGAAAGATTAGGAATCATCTAGTACTTCTGCCATCAAGTCATCAGTATCGTCAATGACTTCATCAATTTCAATATCGTCTTTGGTATCGCAGTCTGCGACTTCAAACAACTGGTCAAACATAGTATGAGCATTGATAGCCTTTTTACCAGAAAAACCCTGACCAGCTTTCATTTGCATCCAAAACTTGCTGTATTTTTCAATTAGCTCTAGGCTTTTTTGACGATCCTTCAATGAAAAAATCTCATCAACGATGTCCGAGAAGTTAAGATTACCAAGAGGATCCATTACCATCTTCGGCTTGATGCCATTCTCATAGCGGCGATTAGCTTCCTGAACCGCAGTCATATGTTGATACACGTTATGTGCCTGCAATAGGGTGTAACTAAGCGTGTCCCAGCTAGTCTTTGTTTCTTTGCCGTGTTGACCTAAGAAGCCCTGTCCACGATAGCAAAGATCACGTAGCAACATCTTATCAGTTACCGGGCTGTCAGTAAAAACTTTGTGAACACCGTCAGCCAGACAGCCATCACTGAACTTGCGATTATCTGTTGCGTAGTTCTTGTTTTCAGCAGTCTTTTCCATTGAATAAGACCATTTAGTATTATGCTCAAATGTGTTATTGTTATATGCAAGCCCTTTAGCAGCACTAAAGAACGGACTAGCACAGTCAAACGTAATCTGTAGCTTAGGATTATGATGTTTGCGAATCGCCCTCTGAATATCAGTAAAGAGGACAGCATACTCCATAATCGAAGTACCAAGACAGTGAATCAAGTCCTGCTTGCCTTCTTCAAGATAGCCATCGTGAATGATTCCTACAAGACGCTTAAGCATCAAGTGAATGTCAATCTTGTTTTGACCACCGAATGCCCAACCATTAAAAGCTTTATCGCCGTAGACGTTCGTATCGCAATACTTTTTCATTTCTTCGTACCACGCATCTGACTGACCATGATTACGACCCTGTAGAACGTTTAGAAACTTGCAACGACCATCGCGGTTAGCAACAAAGTATTCATTGTTAATATGAGTAGCAGTGATAGCATCTTGGATAGTCTTAATACCGTGTGTTGATTTACCAGTTCCCGGTATGCCCTTCTTAGTCTTTGGATCCTTCTTCTGCGTTTTTGGATCCTCAATATGATAAGTTGTTAGAGACTGTGATGGAATATCAAGACACATGCCATAGTCCATGTATTCATCCATCCAAGTAAGAACTTGTTGACGCTTCTTCATAGCACGAGGACAGTTAGGATCTTTCCAATCTGCTGGCCATTGACATTTAAGAATCTGGAATCCACCAGAGTCACCCAACATAAACGTATTTTGACGATCACGTTTGCGAATGATTGATTCGTTATGGTCATTCTTCGTAATGTCTAAGTTTGCGTGACCAGCAGAATATAGTCCCCACTTGTAAGTGTACAAACCTTCCTTCTCATTGAGAAAATTTAGTTTCTCAACATCACCGTTGAATGCCGCAGGGATTCTTGCTGCATCAAAGTATTGTTCACCTTCACGTTGCTTGCCTAAGCCAGCAATGAAGAAAGACGAGACTGCGGGCAGAAACAATGCCCAATCGGGATTGTGACTGTTTGAAAGGTTAATTTGTTCCAACTTTTACTTCTTCCTTCGTAAGTATTTGAACCATCTTTATCTTATCATCAAGTTCTTTTTTCTGTTTAATAAGGTCAGCGATGGTAGCATTAGATGCTGCTAGCCTATCAAGTTCGGCTTCTTCTGCAATCTTCCGATTAGCCCAATCTAATGCATGTTCAGCATCGGGAGTTAAGCCAACACTAGCATGACCAGTGCTGATTTCGATCCAAATTTGACCATCATAAACTTCAAGTCGCTGCATTTGAACGTTGTATCTAACATCCCCAACATTCATATAACCTGAACTAGAGTTGATATATGTGTGTGCAGGCATTCCGCCCTGCACCATCACATATCTACCTGCTCCGCTAACCGTCCGTAGCATTACTTAGCCTGTGCGGGCAACAAATAACGATAGTTAGCGATACCGCTGTCAACAGTGATTTCAGCAGCGCCTGCGTCACTGAAACGAACAACCTTGTCGCCCGGAAGATCCATGATTGCAAGGAATACCTTAACAGGCCAGTTCCAAGCCTTCGTCAAGTTGCCAGTTACATTAGGCTGAAACACAAAGTTACCTGAGTGAGTAGAAGGGTCACCGAAGTAAATCTTCAAGTCACCGCTGTCAGTCTTAGTCTTGAAGTTAAGTTCTTCGCTATTAGCACTTGCCTGCTTCTTAAGACGCATAACGCCAGCAACAGTAGGTTCAAACTCAACGTCCCAAGCAGCACCCTTGAACGTTACAGACTTTACCTTATCTTCAACAACAACCTTGCTCATCAAACGATAGTCGTTAACGAAGTCACCAGTTGAAGTCTCAAAGTGAATTGCTGTAGGGACACTCTCACCGTCTCTCGTATCACGAGTAACATTGATGATAGCCTTATCATCATAGTCATCAAAGCCGAGAATAGTCTTGAGCTTGCTCAAGTTAGGCATACCAAACGTGCCCTGAAACCCGTCAATAGGAGTCTTAAATGTGCCAGTTACGATAACTGACTTATCTTCTGCATATGCAGCAATCTTAGTTTCGGTATCTGAACCGTCAATTTTAACAAGTTCAACTACACCTAGTCCATAAGTGTGCTGAATCAAATCAAGTAAATAATCTTTCATGTGTTTTCCTTTTAAGTATTTAGGTTTGTTATATACGTATTATAGTGGGATTTAATGCAAAAGTCAATGAAGTTGTTAACCGAAATCAAATAAATCACCGACAGTGCTGTTCGTATTAGTGTCTTGTCTAATTTTCCAATTAAGAACGCCTAACAGATTGTCAATCTTCTCATCAACTAACTTGCGTTCCATATCAAGGTCATCAAAGGGAAGATCCAGGAACCATTGAGGAAGTCTAAGCTCGTCCGTTGGATATGCGATTGAAGTAAACCCAAGTGGATTGTCCTTCAGTGAACAAACAACGACCTTCATGCCGTCAACTATCTTTTGGCTATACTGGTCACCATTCATCTTGCGTAAATAGTTGTAGTTAATAGCTGCTCTAGCATGACCAACTCCGCACTTACCAGTCTTTTCAAACTTGATAGTGTGATTAGTCAGGTTGTTAACAGACTTCGGAGAACCCTTAGTCCAACTATTTTGTTCTCCTAACCAAGTCTTGAATTCTCTAATCTTAGTGATAACCTCATCACGTGGCGCACCACCTAGTACCATCATGAGAACTTCCATGAGGAACTCTTGAACATACTTGGGAGTATCTGCTCTCTTAAGGTCAAGACCCATAGCCTTAATCTTTCCAGCTTTACCATCCTTATCTTGGCGTTTACCTTCTAAGTCAAAGATGTTAATAGCATAACGCTTCTTTGTGATAAAGAGAGTGCGATCACCGATAAGTTCACGACCAGCTTTAATCACTTCGCCATTCTTACGAGGACAGTGAAATGCCTTTTCCATAAACGCGGGGAAGCTAACGTTAGTTAACTCTGCAATTTGATCATACAAATCAATGCAAGCATCCTTTGTCCATTCAAGTTCACCGGATTCGATTCGGTCCTTAAGAATAGGATATGCGCTGAAATAACAAGAGTCAGTGTCGCCATACACAATCGCATCACCGTCGTGTTGATACGTTTCTGTAATCGTTTCGTTAATTTGGCTCATCATGTGTTTAACAATCTGGCGACCGGATAGCGTAACTGACTGACCGATTCGTTTGTCATAGAAACGACAGTGTTCGTTCAACAGTGCTCCGTATGCTGAGTTAAGCAAAATCTTACGAACTAGCTGACGCTTATCGTAATACTCAAACTTTTCAGTGCCATATGCTTCTCTAGCTAGCTTTTGAGTTTCTTTACGCTCTGAATACCAGCGTGATAATAGTCCTGGAATGATGCCTTCTTTCTCATACGTAAAGATTGTACCATTAGCACTAATCATCCAAGGGCGATGACTGTCAAAGATAAGCTTCCAAATCTCTGCTGCGCTCATTTCAACACTACGACCATCTTCATAATCAATAGTGAGCGTTGTTCCTCGTTCTTGATTCATAATAGCAGCATATTCTAATGAACCAAACATATTTTCCCAAAGAACTGCACCAGTTACTGCATCAGCATCGTCACCGTTCTTCTTCTTGCGTTTGTCTTTAGCTAGAGACATGCTCTTGTCGTGCATATATTTGTCAGTTATTGTTTGTCGAACTTGACCCACGATTGTTTCCGGAGCCATGTTCAATGCACGAATAGCAGACGGATACAGTGAGTTAATGTCAACTGCGCCTACCCATTCATGGATGCCCTTCTTTGGAGTAGCAACATATGCACCGGCAGCTTGTTGTTCTTCTCCATAGATATCCTTGCGCTTTTTGTCAGGGACAATCATGTCACGGCGATGTGCTTCATTATAGATAGCCATTTCAATCATTGCCACAGAACCCATAACGACCGGCAGCAAGACTGTATTTTCATGCGCTAGTGCGTTTGCAAGGTCAAGAAACTTGAGTTTGTCATGGATTTTAAACACAAGCATCGTATCTTGTCGGTTATATTCTACAAAAGTTTTGAAATCTTTGTTATATAACTGATCCAAACTACCTTCGTATTGAGTTTTTCGCTCACCCAATTCATATTCACCGATTGCGTCTAGCGAATAACTGTGGCGCGATTCGTAGTTATACTTCTTGTATAATTGAAGATAATCCAGATGAATACGACCGATTAAATCGAAAGTCTGTTCTTCTTTACCAAAACGTTCATAAGTACGTGGCTTAGGCATTTGTCCGAGCAAACAGAATTTGCGTGTATCATCTTTGCTCATAATACGAGTAACACGATTCACACAATAGGGAATATCGTACCCTTCTGAGTTCCAGCCAGTCAATACGTCTGCGTCTTCGATTAAGTCAAAGAATGTCTCAAACATTTCAATTTCTGACCTAAACAAAAAACAATTTTCAAAATCTTTGGTTAGTTCTTGCGCGGTCTCATCACTCATATGCTTCGGGGGAATGACAAGAGTAACGAGTTGATCCAGCCAATCAAGATATACTGAAATAGCGGTCACTGGATTGAATGGATCATCAGTCGGACTAAAACCCTTTTCAGGATCAAAGTCCGTCTCAATATCGAAGAATGCTGTGTGAAGTTTTGGTGGTTCGGCATTCAAATAGTTGTCAGATAAACACCTAAAAACTACGTTGATATCACTTTCGAAAAGAGTCTTGCCTCTATGCATTCTCTTTTCTTTTTCAAATTCTGCCTTCTTGCGAGTAGAAAATCTACTTACTCTATCGCCGTAGATAGATTGATATTTACCCCTAGGGTCCTCATAATAGAAAACATAGTTTGTAGGTAGTTCTTTATAAGCTCGTGTACCCTCAGGTGTACGCTCTACTACGTAGATTTTATCTGCTTTTGAATCTAAAACGGCATCAACGTATGACATTAGCTAGTCTTACCGACAGTCTCCAAAATAGTATTAAGTTCTTCGTTTTCTTCGTTTGTTTCATTGAGGCGCTGCTTGTGAGCAATCTTGATTGCCTTCTTGAGAACAGATGGCTTAACTTCAAGTTCTTCTGCGATTGCCTTAACAGTGTCGCTAAGACCTTCGTTTAGTGTTTCTACTTCCTGTAAAACACTGATGCCTTCATTGATGAGTTGGGTTAGTTTAACTTTTGCTTCTGCATTGAATGTACGTGACATGTTTTCTCCTTTAGTCTAGTTAGTATAACAGACTGTGCAGAAAATTCAACTATATTGGTAACCTTATTGAAAGATGTGGTTGTTTTTTTCGCCGTAAATCTTTATGTATTTACCGGCTAGCATATCTGCCATTGCTTCGATGGGCGACCCTGGATAACTATCTCCGGGCTTAATCATGCCTATTTCATGTTGACGAACGTGAACTAGTTCATGGAATACCGTTCTGAGAATGTCTACTAGATTACGATTCTTAGCATACACCCAAATATTATCTTCTCCTGGCACATGGCCGCCGGTGTGGTGATTTCCTTGTGCTTCCTCGGTATCCATTGATAATTCTATGTTTGGAACTTCGCCTAGGTTTAATTGCTTAGCTGTCCACTGTGCGAACTTATCTACTTCACCTTGCAAATCCATATCATTGTCTTCATCAAGTCTACCGTCAAACCAAGAACGAGGAGACTTTTTAAACTTGTTAGTGAATAATCTTTCTAACGCTCTATCAGAAATTTTATGTTTGGCAGCTACCTTTTTCAGGAGCTTATCCATATTGTTATAGCTGTGTTTAGCTAATGAAGGAAGCTCTTTAACTAAATCGTTAATTGCGGATTCATACATGCTTTCGCCGCCGCCACCGCCGTCTCCGCCACCTTCGCCGGAGCTGTTGTCTCCGTAACCAAAACCTGGATAGAAATATCCGCCATAAGCCCGTCTAGACTTTTTTCTTTTGCGTTTTCTTTCGGTGATGAATTCTATTGCTCTCATTGATATATTTATCAAATACGAAGCATATATGCAATTTCAGGTGGAATCCATGGTTTAGACATTTTTTCAGGATTCCAAACTATGCCGGCTACATTCTCGTTGATAAATGATTGCACATTTCCTAAGTAATCTAAACAAAGCACGTTTGCAGACTTTGGTAAATTTTTAATGAATTTGCTATGATAATTATTAACTTCTAATACTTCTCTGTGATAAAAGATAGGATAATCTGCATCAGAATGTCTTTCTATGGATGCTAATTCGCCACCTATGGATTCAGCTATTTCAAATGCACTATCAGCTATTCCAATAATTGGTTTATTATGCTCTGTCATATTGCGCACTAGTGCCAGTTCAACTGATGTTCGAAGTTCGGTATATTCTCCGCCGGTCAATATTAGTGAATCTAAATTATCAGTTACCGCATTGAAATCTTGATTTAATGTATTTGGAATGCAGAATAGATTATGCCCACTTAGGATGCTGTACCAACCGTGATCTATAGCATCATGCGCAAAACCATTATAATTAATTATTGATTGACTAAGACCTATTCTCATATATGTATTTAACGTAAATATGGTAATGGCGACGATTTTACTCGCCGCCATTACGCTTAGTCTCTACTTAATTAGAAACGAAGACCGAAGCCAACGAGTCCACCGTGACGACCGAGATTGCCGTCGAAGTCAGTGTAACGATACTCAGCCTTAGCAAAAGTTGAGCCGATAAGCTTCACTTCAAGACCACCGCCGACAGTAACACCATCAGCAGAGCGTGCGCCAAGATCAAGATTGGTGTAGCCTACACGACCATACGCAAGAACATTCTTGTTCAAGGTATAACCGAGACGAGCGGCGGCACCAAAATCAGCACGGTCAAATACGTTAGCAGCAGTAGCTTCTGCACCAACAACTACCTTACCGAACTGAAGGTCATAGCCTAGGGCAGCGCCATAGGCAATGTCAGTTGCGTCAACACCGTTGCGAACTTCATCTGCACCAGCTGTTACCTCAAGACGAGGACCAGCAAATTCAGATGCCATTGCAGGGGTTGAAAGAGCAGCGGTTGCGAGTGCTGCGATTGCGATTAACTTTTTCATACTTTGTTTTTTCCTTTTAAGTTTGAAAACTTGACATTTTTAATGTCAGAGTTATGTATACAACATATCTGTGTCTGTGTCAAAATATTCGGGTAACTACTTTGATGTTGCCCGATATACTCCGTCCCAATTAGCGGGAGGATTCTCTTTATACTCGTTGATTCTTTCTATCATCATATCGTAGTACTGGTTCATTTCACCACGCCATGCTTGCTTTAAATCGCTTGCATAGTTTGCTGCAACTTCCCAGTGTCCTTGACGATATAGTTCTAAGAATTTCATGTGCTGTGTTTCACCCAACGGATCGTGGAAGGGGAACACTGTAAAGATTCTAGCAGGTTCAGTTTTACCCTTAACCGCAAGCAAATCAAGTTCAGCTACTTGGTATGTGTCCAAAACGTACTTCGCAGTTTTAGGTCCGATGACGATTTTAACGCCATAAGGTTTGCTTTGACCTTCGAGCCTGCTAGCAAGATTGACCCCATCACCAAGACAAGTATAGTCGAAACGCTGATCACTGCCCATATTACCAACAACCACAGTGTCAGTATTAATACCGAGGCCCATTCCAAAAGCTGGAATGCCTTCTTTTGTAACTTCATCATTGAATTCCTCTAGAGACTTTAGCATAATAAATGCCGTGTTGACTGCATCCTTAGCGTGTTGCGGATTGTCTACAGGTGCATTCCAAAATGCCATTTGAGCATCTCCTATATACTTATCTAGAGTTCCCCTGTTCTCTAAAATTGCTTTAGTCATCGCAGTCATATAGCGATTCATAATCTTAGTTAGACCCTGAACATCTTTACCATAGTGTTCACTGATTGTAGTAAATCCGCGAACATCTGTGAACATGATGCTTAGTTCTTGTTCAGTACCACCGAGTTGTAGTAGTTCTGGCTGACGCTGTAGTTGAGCAACTAAGTCTGGACTTAGATAAGTACCGAATTGTTTCTTAATCTGTTGTTTTTGCAAGTACTCATTGATATACTTAACAGTATAAATGTGTAAATAAATCACCAATGCTGCAACAATGTTGAAAGAAATATCAAACAATATGTTATTATGGGTAAATAGATATATCGGTGCGTAAGCGTATCCTACTAGTAATATGCCGATCCAAATGATTGAATATCTTACTCTTGATAGTATGATAATCAACAATGAAAGGACAATGAATGCCACAATATCAACAAGACCTACCCAATTCGGAATTGAAACAGAATCTCCCTTTATCAGAGTCTCTAGAAGGCTGGCCTGAACCTGAGGCGGCGTTTGACCACCGGACGGGGTCGCTATTGGATTTGCTAGCCCTTTCGCAGTCACGCCTAAAATCACAATCTTACCAGTCAGATCAGGAATTGGCTGGCCAATCTCCACAGAAGAAAACTGGTAATTCGGGTTTATAAATACCCTACCGTACTCATCTGTATTAATCGTACCAAACTGAGGAACACGTAATGCTTCAACCCCCGTCTGATTTATCTTCGCCTGATATGAAGGATCTCCCGCAGCAACTCTTAAAAGTTCTAAAGAAAACGCAGGATAATATTCGCCATTTGAAATCCCTAATAAAGGCACTCGACGGGTTACCCCGTCCGTCTCAGGAAGAGAAGATGTTATGCCGACGCCTACGGCAGACTCTTGAAGTTCTGGAATGTTATCAAGAACACATGGGTAGTTCGGAAGAAAATCAGTGGGTTGTCCGTCACCGACTACAGCAATACCTGTGCGGCGAGGGGGACGAGTATCCTTAGTACAATCTTCAACTAATGTTTGACTGAGAACAACTGGGTATTGCTTTAAGGTATCTGCCAGTACTCTATCAGTCCCCATCCGATCAGGCTCAGACATAAGTATAGTACTGCCAACGATACCAGCGTTTGCCCCATAAAGATCGCTAATAATTTTGCTATATGTTTCCCTTGGAAAAGGATACTGTCCATATTTTTCAATTGCTTTCTCCCCGATATTTGCAACTACAATTTGTTCTGATTT
>Ga0207909_1000100_pt1 | contig 33052 bp, 33 predicted proteins | sample LakMenEpi05May10_FD_150672 | JGI IMG/M metagenome (GOLD analysis project Ga0207909, IMG submission 150672) | Freshwater microbial communities from Lake Mendota, WI - 05MAY2010 deep hole epilimnion (SPAdes) | ecosystem: Environmental > Aquatic > Freshwater > Lake > Epilimnion/Euphotic zone ...
GATGTAGTAGCCGCGGGTAGGGTTAGGTGACTGGAGAGGGTTGGCGATTCTTATCCAGGGAACCCTGTTGTTGTTTCCAGCTCCGCTACTTCCATTAACAGAATAGGTTTCGTCCAACCCTTTCAATGAAATCCAGTTTCTAAATTCCCTGACCAGAGATCTAACAGCTTCTTCCCGAACCTTCATTCTTGGTCTGGGTTTGTAATCTAGCTGCTCTTGAAGGACTGTGTCGATGTGCTCTTGAATTGCCACAGGGCCCCTTTTCTTCTTCCTTGACCTAACTTTACCTAATGGAAGGCTAGTTCCCGAACAGCGATAGTTGATCCCTCCATAACCCAAGGAAGTCTCCTACACAGCTGACGAGGAAAGTGCACTTTTTTGGAAGCCACACGCTCTGCATAAAAGGGCTAGTTAGCCAATAACCTTGAGCAAATTCTTTGATCTCTATTTAGCCCCTACTAGCCGATCCCACGACTCATCAACCGGATGCTGCCAGTCCTTAGACTGCATGGGCATGCTGATTCTCTGTCCTACTGGTCCTCTGAACTTAGGGTTAGGTTCGGGTTCTAGGGTCTTATGGTTTCTGTGGTGTTTGGATTCGATTATGGCTAGGAGGTTATCTGACTTCTCTAGTCTTAAGCCACAGCTACAGGTGTTCTCTTGGATTAGAGAATGTAAGCCTTCCTCGTAGTCCTTTAGGGCTACTGTGTAGAGGCTTACTTTAGCCCAGTAACCATAGAAAACGGGGCTTGAATTTATCTTGCCGAACTTCTTACGTATAGAGTCGATGGTCTCTTGAGGGTTTTCCCATTGTTTTACATAACTCCACTTAGCCACTGATTCCTCTTTCTATTAGCTTCTTGATGTTGTGGGCATGAATCTTTTTGATTGTGTCTTTGATGATCGGGTGAAGGTTTGAGTCTTTGGATACCTGGATGCACTTAGTCAGTGGCTCCTGAGACATGTTGAATCTAAGGATTTGGCCACCTGTGTATACAAAGATGAATTTCTTATCTTGGGTTGCTTCTATGCCTTCAGGGTGGCTATTGAATAGAGCTTCAAGTAATCTGTGTGGCATGTGGTGATACCAATACTCTTGCTCTCCATTGAATGAAACCAAGAATGCTCTGCTCATGACATGAGAGATGTCAATTGGCATTCTTGGTTGGTTGAAGTCGTCTACCTTCTCGTGGTGGATGTTGTGACCTGGGTGGAAGCTGTAGCAGGTTAATTCAGACATTGATATGCCCTTTCTTTAGTTACCTTGATGTGTGGTCAGTTGCGTTTGTTTGGATCTTTGGCACCTTGCCGAATGGGGCAGGTTGCACTCTTCTTTGAAGCTTTCGCTTCTCAACATTTCTTTCTATTTGGTTATGGTTTCTGGATTAGTAAATGCTCCTTTAGGTGGAACTCTTGGATTGTGTTACAAATGTCTGCTGTTTTACGTGGCTGTGAAATCCACTCAAGGCATATGTAGCATTTGATAAGCCAAAATGGGTGAGTGTGAATCTTGACGGGCATCACTTCAACTTCTGAGGTGAAATCAAGTTGCTCTTCTACAGCAGCAGCTTCAATGGCATCAACAATCAGATTCCACTTGATATCTGCTTTCTGCCTTGGGTCTTCATCCTGGTAAGAGAGTCTTGAACGTACCTTTCCCCTAAAAGCTGGGTAGGGTTCATGCTCAAGAGTTGTATGGTTTCTATGCTGCGGAGTTAGCACGATAGCTAAGAGCCTCGGGTCTCTAGTGGAATCTATTGCTAAACCACAACTACAAACATTTGGCTGAACTAGAGAGTGCAGATTTTCCTTGATGTCTTGCTGCACAGCAACATAAGTAGATCTAATAGTTACTGCTCCTTTGACACTGGAAAAGCCAAGAGGAACCATTGAGAATGCAGTTCTCATTCCTTCCTCTGGGTTCACAAACTCATCTGTGTAATACCAAGGCTTTTGTTCTTGCATGATCTATTTCTCCTCTTTAGGTGCTACTGGTCTTTGGTGCCAAACTGTGTGACGAATGTCCCTTAGTAGCTGCCAAACTATTGGCACAAAGACTCTGTTTCGTATTTCTTTCCCTAGGTAGTTCAAAACAAAGTTGTTCCACTTCTCATCAATCGGATTAGGTCCACCCATTGAGAAGAGCCTTCTTGAGACCATTCCCCTGAACCTAGGATCCAGGTCTTGCTCTAGGGTTACCGGGTTCCTGTGGTGTTTAGAGAGAACTAGATCAAGGATGGTTGTCATGCCATCATCTTCGAGCTGCAGGCCACAGGTGCATAGGTTGTTGAAGAGTAGTGAGTGCAGATTCTCCCTCTGATCGTTTAGAAGAGCTTGGAGTTTGTTCTGCCGACTCTGGATACCCCAGTGAATAACGACACTGCTAGCTTTGTCGTGTTCTGCTTTAGTGGCTCGCAATCTGGCTTCTAGATTGGTTTCTGCTGGCGCATAGGAATATTTCTGTGTTACTTCAGACATGGATGTTTCTTCTTTCTTTGATTGATGTTGGGAATGGAGTTGCTTAGGCGCAGGCCTGAATCTTCTGGTTACTGCAGTTGAATGCATAGGCACCTGTGCCATGGTTTATGAACAACCAGGTTCTACCTTGGGTTGCTTTGATATCGCTCTTCTTGCACTTAGCTAAGGCGTCTTTGAGCCTCTCTGGATCATGGTGGTGCCAGATCTCTGTTCTTCCTTCTACTTTTACTTCGAAGGCTTTACCCTCAAGCCAGACGGCTTCAACTGGAATGCGCGGTTCGCTGTATCTCATTAGAGGAATCCAGTGGAAGTTATGCCCTGCCCAGAAACCACTGCATTTAATTTTTACTCGCTCAACTTCAAACCGATTAGCATCAGCCTTGCGAGCGTCTGTGTTTAGCTGCTCTTGAGTTCCTAGATTGAATACCGGTAAAGACCTCGGCTCTCTAGGTGTGTTGTTTTCTTCGGACATTAGTAGTGCCCCTTTCTTCAAGCTTTCGCTTGATCTATCGGGGCATTGCTGCCCCATCTTTGTTTGTCTAGACGGTTGTCTAAACCTGTTCCTTTGTTACTTTGTGGCACCTTACCGATGGGAGGCAGGTTGCGCTCTTCTTAAACTCTTTCGAGCTTGAACAGATGATATTTAGTTGTAGTGGAGTTTAGTTTTTCAGTGGCCAATTCCTGGGAACTTCTTCTTCAAAAATGAATTTGAAATCATTCCGCCACATGAAGGGGAATGGTCCATAATTAACCATTTTCATGCTTTCCGAGCAACGAGTCTGTGATACCTCCAGCCGCGACCTCTGTAACCAGAAATATTTTCTCAACTTTGGTACGTAAATTACGAGTCCGCCAAGCTGTTCTGTTTGCACTTGAAAAATTTCTCTCCCGCCTGACTCCTCAAGGTAATTGCCTAGTAAGTCAGGATTGTGTGTTGTGTATTCCTCTTTGCACAGACAGTATCTAGAGCTTGCTGCAGGCTTAGGTGCGGCTCCCGCAAACAAGGACTGAAGATAACTGTAGCCACATCCTGGAGTAGGGTGGCAGGCTCTATGAAGGATAAAAGAGTCGCCTCTGCTCTGGAGCCAGGCACCTGCAAGTTTGGTTCGGGGTAGTTTACCCAAGCGAATGTTTGATGGAAGGTTATGCCCAGGGGCTACCAATTCACAGCGCTCAAAAGGAAATTCCATTCTTAGCGGTGATGTCATGAGTGATGCTCCTCTCTTCAAGCTTTCACTTGATCTATCGGGGCATGACTGCCCCATCTTTAGTTGCTTAGACGGTTGTCTAGGCCTGTTCCGTTGGTACTTCTTTGGCACCTTGCCGATGGGCGGCAGGTTGCACTCTTCTTAAACTCTTTCGAGTTTGAACAGTTGATATTTAGTTGTGTTTGGTGTTTCCACCTAAGAACATTCTAATACTTATCGCGGAATTTGCGAGTAATTTTTAGTGCTCTGTCTGGGTTTTGTGCTTCTAGGTTTGTTTCGATTGCGTATGAGAGGTGCTTCTTCTTTTCATTTGGATCAGATTCAATCTCAACTCTGTTTTCAAAAGCATAAGCCTGCTCTTGTTTGTTTTGAGCTAAACGAATGTCAGTTAGAACTTGTTCGTTTAGCTTTGCTGCTTCTTCGATTCTGCCTAGCTTGTATTGAGCGTGACAGACCATGTTCTTTATTCTGATGACTAGTTCGTCATAGAGCTCCAGAACTGCCTGAGGGAATCTCTCCCAGGTTTGAACTACAGATTCATAGTCTTCCTTTGCAAAGAGAGTGATGATGTTTTCACACTCTGCCTTGATGCGAAGAGAGATATCCCCTGCCTCTGAGGATTCTTGAACTACTTCTGTGCCAAGCTGAACGGCTAAATCATATTCACCCTGGCTACGAAGCTGCTCGATTTCTTTGAGCACCTTAGTGTTGTCAGGAGCTTGGATCTTCTTCAAGCGCTTGTTCATAGACTCTGCATCGAATCTGGCAGCTTCGGCCTTCTCGGTCTTACCCATAGCGTCATAGACATCTGCTAGCCCCAGGGTTGCCTTCACTACATCGCGGTAGTCACGCTCCCCCTTCTTGCTTGCATACTTGATTGACTCTTTGTAGAACTGAATAGCTGTTTTGTATTCCTTGTTGTAAAAGTATGCCTTGGCAACCCAACGTAGAGTGCCTGCATCTAGCTTGTCTACCTGCTTTTCGACAGACATGACTTCTAGAGCTAGGGCTAGGGCTTCTGGGTACTGACCTCTGTGCATCATGATGATGGCAGTCAATAGATCGCAGTAGGCAATTCGAGCAAGGTCTTCTTTTCCTAGGAAGTACGCTCTGATCTCAGGGATGAGCTTCTCCGCTTCGTCATGCTCGTTGAGCTGAATCTGAGAAAAGATTGTTGCACTGGCAAGAATGTTAGATAGCAGGTGATTGCCAACATCGGCATACATAGCTGATGCAGAAGAGAAGTAGGCAAAAGCCTCTGAGTGACGCTCTAGGTTGTCATAGGCAACTGCCTTGCCCCAGGTTAGGTGAGCTTTTGAACTCAGTTCCTCAACATCCATGGTGAAGTCCGGAATTAGCGCCAACCCGTGATCTGCCATATCTATCGCTCTTAGGTAGTCGCTCTGATTGGTAATCAATTCGCGTGTTATGGACTCTAGGAGCTCAATGCTTTCAGCTTTTAGGTTGTGTTCCTGTGCAATCTCTAATGCTGGCATCCAGTACTTCAAAGGCTCTTTTGTGTTGGATTTCCATAATTCACGGTGGCCCAGGTTGAACAGCAGCTCAACTTTGCGAGGCATCGGAGTTGTTCCTAGATCGAATTCTGCCCAGAAGTCATCTTCTGATGAGGTGTAGTCATAAATCATTTTTGCTCCAAGGTTCTGACAAGGCTTTGTCTTTGGGGGTTGGAATTTTGAGTTGGAAAGTTATTGTCATACGAATTCTTGAGTTTGAATTCGTACACGCCGTTCCCAATTATTTATATTTCGGATTCTTCTTTGCTTGGGTTAGATCTAGTTGGCTTTGGATTGCCAAATGCCATATACAGGGCCAGGAATAAGTGAATGCCGACAGCTACGACTATTGTTCCGAAGAGGAAAAGGATAACTAGGAAACCTAAGGTATCTGCAAAGTTGATTTTTTTGGCCCCTTCCATGGGCTTGCTATCTAAGTGAGTGAACTCGTTAGTTAATGAAGTTATTCCCGGTTAGGCAGAAAGAATCAGATCAGCGAGTGTCAACTCTTTGGCTCTAACCACTTCGTTCTTTACATTGCCTAGCTCTTGAGAAGTTAGGTGGTATCCCTTGCAGCCTGAACACTCGTAATCGCGCTTCTGGTTGAAGGTAGTCCAACCCTTGGTTCTCATGTCTTCAGCAGCTCTTGCTCTGAACCTGGTCAGATCGCGCTTGGCTTCTTTGCTGTCGCGGTAGCGAAGCTTGTCAGGAGTCTGAGCACATCTAGCGTTGTGCTTGCTAGCCTGAGGCTTCTGGAACTTTCTTGCATTCTTGCTCATTTGAATCTCCTTGCCTAGATCGATAAATTCTTTGGGAATAAGATGCTAGTCCTGACCACTGACATCGCTGTTTATGGAAACCATGCAGTGGACCGGTTTATTCCCGAGAGTTAGAGACATTGTTTGCTCACTATAGGGTCAGTTGGAGGAATCGTTAGTAGTTCCCAAATCTTCTTGAACTTATCCACAATCTCATTTACTGTTATGTGTATTACATGTAATACAGGAGAGAATTATGGCTATGTTGACCCTCAGATTAAGTGATGAATTGAACGAGCGCCTTGACTGGCTAGCCAAGCGCAGCGGTCGCACAAAGTCTCACTTTGTTAAGAAAATGATTGCCCAATCTATTGAAGATATGGAAGATCAGGTGCTTGGTGAATTGGCTATAAAAGAGCTACTTGCAGGCCCTCCAGAGGATCGAGAGACCGTCGCCTGGGAGCAAGTGAAAGCTGAATTGCGTGAACAAGTGTTGGCAGATAGTTCTAACCCGAAAAGCAACAAAAGACCTAAAGAGTCTCGATCCGGTACAAAGAAGTCGAGTTATAAGAAGAATTGATCAACTCGAACACACTTCAAATCCACTAGACATTGCCAAGTGGCTTGAAGGGAACCTCAAGGATTCATTAAGCACAAGAGTCGGAAAGATTCGTGTCGTATTCACAATTCACAACGCGAGTAACCAAACAGAGATTCAACGTATCCAGTACCGGGGCAAAGATTACAAGCAATAAATCTTGAACTTATCCACATTCCTGTTTAGTCTTACATGTAAGACAAGTAAGACAGGAGATACTTATGGCCATGGTAACAATCAGGCTTCCGCAGGAACTTCGCGATCGCATTGACAAACTCTCGGAGCGAAGCGGACGTACTAAGTCCTACTTCATTCGCCAACTTGTCGAGCGCGGTGTTGAAGAGTTCGAGGAAGAATTACGCGAACTCGAGGCAATACGTGCATCTATCAGAGCAGGTCGAAAAGACTATAAAACTTATTCCATGGATGAAGTCTTAGAACATGTCGGACTCACCCGAATGGATATTGGAATGGAGCCAGAAGGCCGACAGGCAGCTGAGAAAGCTGGAAAAGTCAGTAGTGGAAAGACTCCTAAGAAAACTAGCGTGGCTAAGACAAAGCCCGGATCCAAAGGATCACCTAAAGGCTCTAAGGGAAAATAGGTCGGGTCAGTACAGACTCAGAGTTCAGGAATACCGTGCGATTTTGGAAGTCTATGAAGTTCAGGGAATTCTGCTTGTTGTGGAAGTTGGTCACCGTAAAGATATCTACGAAGGTTAGCTATTCAGGGAGAACTACAAAAGTCTCTAAAGTTCTATCTGCGGCAAAGGCAATTCTCACTCCAGTATCTCTAGCTTCAAATAGTGCATCTAGAGCTTGTTGAGTAATTCTCTCCCCTGGAGATAGCACTGGAACACCTGGTGGGTATGGGCAGATCATCTCTGCTGATACTCGACCAACTGCTTTATCTGCAGTTACTACTTCTTGTTTAGAGAAGAATGCATCTCTAGGGCTAACTACTACTTCAGGAACAATAGAGAACACAGCTGCTGTTGAAACGGATCTTGGTTCTCCCCTGTGTTTGTTCACTGAGACGATGATTCTGTCTACTAGATCTTCGATGAGTTCAGGAGTGTCAGCAAAGGTAATCATTGGAATGATTAGGTCTCGGTTAGCCATCTCAACATCGATGTTGGCATTTAGTAGATCTTGCTCAACTAGGTTGCCATCAGCTCCACTTGAAGGAAGCATGATGACAAGCTTTAGCGGATCGATGTATTCACCGTCAATAACATCAATGCCATTAGCAACTAGTGTAGCTCTTCCCTTTTCAGTTGCATCAATGATTGGGTCAATAAGGTCAAAGCCATGCTTTTCTAAAAGAGCACGGGATGCGTCAATAGAGGCAAGGATTCTTCCTGACATAGATGTTGTCTGAGTTGAATCAAAGGCTTTGTTGAATCTATTGAGATCTACTAATCCTTCTCTTACTAATACAAAGCTTGCTTGTGACCAGGCAGGAAGAGTCTTGTGTGCTGAGGTAACAACAATGTCTGCACCTTCAGCAAGTGGGTGCTCCGGTAGTTCTGGATGGAAACCATAGTGAGCAGCCCATGCAGCATCAACAACTAGAGGAATACCGAACTCGTGTGAAACCTTGGCAAGTCTTGGAATGTTAGACATGGTTCCAACGTATGAAGGTTCACCGATAAGAACTGCTTTTGCATCTGGATGCTGTTCAAGGGTTTCTCTCAACCTTGATGATGGAAGATACTCAGGTAAACCTGTTGCTGGGTTGATCTCTGGTCTTACCCAAACAGGAATTACACCTGCATAGACCATGCCAACTAAAACTGATTTGTGAAGAGTTCTTGAAACAATAACTTTGTCGCCAGGACCAGCTACCGCCATAACTGCTGCGTGGTTAGAACCAGAAGATCCGTTAACACCAAAGCGACATAGGTCTGCTCCCCAAAGATCAGCAGCAAGTTTTTCTGCTTCAAGAATTAGTGAAGGAGAGATTCGGTAAGGGTGGTTACCCGGAAGAACTGGGATATCGCCATCAACGATGGGACCAGTTAGATTAGTGCGGCCTTTGTGGCCAGGTATTTGGAAGGGAGATCGGTCTGTCTCCATATCGCGTATCCACGCGTCTAGTAAGGGTGCGGTTGCACGCAGTCCCATTGGATCTTTTGTATCAAGCAGAGTGGCTGCACCAAACGGTTCTGTTGCCAATATCCCAACCTTTCGATCTACATTCGTACTTCTACGAACTGCTAACAAGATGATGAAGGACCAGGATTTCTCCTGGTCCTTCAGCCTAACTTTCGTTATTGAACGTTAGGTAAAACTTTTTAGAACTCTACTTTGGTAACGCTGGTGTCTAGTGGGATACCAGGACCAAAGGTTGTTGCAATAGATGCCTTCAATAGGTACTTACCCTTTGAAGATGAAGGCTTTAGTCTCAAGATTTCTTCTAGAGCAGCAGCTAGGTTCTCGCCTAGTTGTTCCTTAGAGAAAGAGATCTTTCCAATAATGAAGTGAAGGTTTGACTGCTTGTCAATGCGGAACTCAATCTTTCCACCCTTGATGTCAGTAACAGCCTTAGCTACATCTGGAGTAACAGTTCCAGTCTTAGGGTTTGGCATTAGGTTACGAGGACCTAGAACCTTACCTAGACGACCAACCTTACCCATAAGTTCAGGTGTTGATACTGCTGAGTCGAAGTCTGTCCAACCAGCTGCAACCTTCTCGATTAGCTCGTCGCCACCGACTTCATCCGCACCTGCTTCACGAGCTGCATCTGCAGCTGCACCGGTTGCGAATACGATAACGCGTGCTGTCTTACCAGTTCCGTGAGGCAAACCTACGGTGCCACGGATCATCTGGTCAGCCTTACGAGGGTCAACACCAAGCTTTACTGCAACTTCAACAGTTGCATCGAACTTAGATGTTCCAGTCTCTTTTACTAGAGTTACTGCTTCTGCAGGTGTGTATAACTTACCTTCAGTGATTTTCTGTGCTGCGGCAATATATGCCTTTGAGCGCTTAGCCATTCTGCTTTTCCTTCTTTGTAGTTGGTCACAGTTGTGGTGTAACGAGTCGCGCGCGACTCTCCCACTTCCGTTTGTTTATTTTTATTACTAGAAACCTTCGACGGTGATACCCATGCTGCGGGCAGTACCAGCGATGATTTTTGCTGCTGCTTCAACGTCATTGGCGTTGAGGTCAGACATCTTGGTCTCGGCGATCTTTAGAACCTGTTCGCGAGTAAGTTTTGCTACCTTCACGGTGTGAGGAGTAGATGAACCCTTAGCAACTCCAGCTGCCTTCTTGATTAGTTCAGCTGCTGGTGGAGTCTTCAGGATGAATGTGAATGAACGGTCTTCATACACAGTGATCTCAACAGGAACAACGTTTCCACGCTGGTCTGCAGTTGCATTGTTGTATGCAGTACAGAATTCCATGATGTTCACACCGTGCTGACCTAGAGCTGGACCAATCGGTGGAGCTGGGTTAGCTGCTCCTGCTTGGATCTGCAACTTGATCATGCCGGTTACTTTTTTCTTCGGTGCCATTTGTTAGTTTCCTTTGGTTTTAGGTTTGTAAATCTTTATACGAGAGCTGAGACCTGGTCGAAGGCAAGTTCAACAGGAGTTTCACGTTCGAACAATGAAACCAGAACAATAAGCTTGCCGCTTTCTGGTTTGATTTCGCTGATGGTTCCAGGAAGACCTGCGAAGGAACCTTCCTTGATCATGATGCTTTCGCCAAGTGTGTAGTTGACGTTAACAGGGATTGACTTCTGCTTACCCTTAGCTCCACCCTTGACTGCTGCCTTAGCTGCAGCTTCTTCAGGCAGAACATAAAGAGTCTTTAGCATATCGAATGCTTCTTGAGGACGCAGTGGGCTTGGGTATTCACTGTGACCTACGAAGCCTGTTACAGCAGGGGTACCACGAACTAGAGACCATGAGTCTTCGTTCATGTCCATGCGAACTAGAACGTAACCTGGGATACGAACCTTGGTTACAAGCTTTCTCTGACCGTTCTTGATTTCAATGGACTCTTCCATTGGAACTTCGATCTGGTAGATGTTGTCTCCACCAACGATAGAAAGCATGCGGTTTTCAATGTTCTGCTTCACACGCTTCTCGTAACCTGCATATGAGTGAATGATGAACCACTTACCTGGCTGCTCGCGAAGTTCCTTCTTGAAAGCAGCATATGGATCTTCATCTTCTGCAACTGCTGCTTCGTGAATGTCTTGTGCTGCTGCGGTTTCTGATTCAGCTGCAACTTCAACATCGGTTTCAACGTGAAGAGCTAGTTCCTCAGCTGATTGCCCATCAGCGTTGGTGTCATCAATGTAAGCAGGGTCAGTTTCAGCGTAGTCAGATGACTCAACCTCAAGGTTGGTCTCTTCTGGCTGGTTCTGCTCTGATTCGAAATCGGTCACGTGTTTCCTTAGTTAGTTGTTGCTAAAAATTAGTTGGTGGTATCGAACGCTGTGTAAAGCCAGATGACTCCCTGGCCAAATACAAAGTCAAAACCAAAGATCATAACCATAACTACAACTACGAAACCAAGAACAACTCCTGTGTAGTTACGTAGCTCTGTGTAGGTTGGCTTGTTGACTTTGCGAAGCTCAGCGATAACCTGCTGAATAAAAAGAATGATGCGACCAATAGGTCCGCGTGCAGCAGCGCGACTAGCCTTGGACTTTTCAACTAAGTCTTCGGATGCCTGTTCTAGTTCTTCTGACATTTCTCTTCTTTCAGTTAGTGCTGATGTTACTTTTCAATATCACAGCTGTGACATTGCTTGCAGGGCAGACAGGACTCGAACCTGCAACCTGCGGTTTTGGAGACCGCTGCTCTACCAATTGAGCCACTGCCCTTTACTTCAGTGCGCTTCCTCGGCAAATAGGCACACTAATAGATTGATATCTAAAATGATTAAATTTGCCAGATTAGGCTTGGGGCAGTTGTCAAACTACCTCTACCGAGTTTAGCCCTGAGAGCCTCTAAATGCAAAGGGCGATCTTGGTGCTTGTTTAGGTAATGCATATGCATTACCATATCGGCATGGACGAAAATGAACTCGAGTCAAGCCTCACCGATCGCTACCAAACCACAGTCCCAGCGAGGATAAGAAAGGCCCTAGGTCTCAACAAAAGGGACAAGCTGGAGTGGATACTGGACGAGTCTGGGGGTATAAAAGTCAGAAAATCGCAGGCAGCAGAGGCAGAGCACTTTGACCCTGTATTTGATCAGTGGCTGGACTTTCTTGAGAGAGACATGCTTGAACATCCCGAACGCCTAATCCCCTTGGACGCTAAATGGTACGAAGACATGGTCTTCGAGTTATCGGGAGAAAGGGGTGTTGGCGTTCCTGGATTCCCGCCTACCTTGGCCGAATTCAAGGCCCAGCCATTGCCCTTCGACATAAATGAGGCGTTACCCGAAGACGAGGAACTCTAAATGCCAACGACGGAATGGTCATTGCTTGCCCACCCAGCATTTATGACACAACTTGAAATCTCGAGGCAGAAAATGGCCCATGCGAAGGCTAAAGCTGGAGTCAATTGGATAAGTCACTCAGACGTAAAACGCCATTTCACTCTAACTCGCATGATTACAGAAAAAATCCCACAAAACCCCGCCTCAGCCGACTTTCGATTAGGGAACACCCTTGGACAAAAATACCGACTTTGGTTTAGGGCTAAGTTTTTACAGCAATACAGAATCTTCTTTAGGTATAGCAGCATTAGAAACATCATTGTGTATGCGTGGGTAAATGATCCAGCGACTTTGCGTGCCTATGGATCAAAGACAGATGCGTATCAAGTCTTCAGAAAAATGTTGGAATCTGGCAAAGTGCCGAACAACTGGGATGAACTAATTGCTGAATCAAAAAGACTTAGCTAAATAGTTTCTGAAGTCTCTGGATACCTTCAAGAAGTTGAGCATCACCTAGAGCATAAGAAAGCCTTACGTATCCCGAAGGTCCGAATGCTTCTCCTGGCACAAGAGCCACTTCAGCTGCATCAAGCATGTAATCACAAAGCTCAAGCGAAGTTTCAATTCTCTTGCCGCCCCACTCTTTACCAAGTAGTCCAGTGACATCAGAGTAAACATAGAAAGCACCCTGAGGCTTTGGTGCAACCCAACCAGGGATCTTGTTTAGTTCATCAACTGCAAGAATTCTTCTTCTATCAAAAGCGTCGCGCATTGCTAGAACTTCATCTTGAGGACCAGTTAGAGCAGCTATTGCGGCTCGCTGGCTGATGTTAGAAACGTTTGATGAAAGGTGTGACTGAAGGTTAGCTGCTGCCTTCATTGCATCAAGTGGGCCTGCCATCCACCCAAGTCTCCAACCAGTCATGGCGTAAGTCTTAGCAACACCATTAACCATGATGGTTCTATCAATTAGTTCTGGAACAACTTCAGTAATTGAGTAAGCCTTCAAACCGTCATAGGTCAGGTTCTGATAAATCTCATCAGTGATAATCCATAGGCCATTCTCATAAGCCCACTTACCTATGGCTTCAACTTCTTCACGTGAGTGAACTGAACCAGTTGGGTTTGATGGAGAAACAAATAGCAGAACCTTGGTTCTTGGTGTTCTAGCTTTTTCAAGCTGATCAACAGTTACTAGGTAGTTCTGCTCACTACCAGAGAAGATTTCAACTGGGACTCCACCGGCAAGGTGAATAGCTTCAGGGTAAGTTGTCCAGAACGGTGTTGGAACAAGTACTTCATCGCCTGGATCAAGCAAAGTCGCAAATGCTTGATAAACAGCCTGCTTACCACCATTAGTAACTACTACCTGTGCTGCTGTTACTTCAGTTCCTGAATCAATCTTTGTTTTGTGCGCAATAGCTTCACGAAGTTCTGGAAGACCTACCGCTGGTGTGTAACGGTGGTTCTTAGGGTCTCTAGCTGCAAGAACAGCAGCTTCAACAATGTGTTGAGGTGTTGGGAAGTCTGGTTCACCTGCTGCATAAGAAATGACTGGCTTACCAGCTGCTTGTAAAGCCTTTGCTTTGCCATCAACTTTTAGAGTGGCTGACTCAGCAATAGAGCCAATTCGATGAGAGATTCTAGGAAATTCGTTCACGGGATAAGACTACCGAAGCCATGGGTTCGTAAATACGATTAACTCCAGTAGCCTGAAACCTAAGGAGTCCTAATGAAAAAAGTCTTATCGGCCCTAGTAGCTGCCGCTCTATCCATCACCGTCATCTCACCTGCTTCAGCAACAGTTGCTGTAACCGGGTTGAAAAAGATGACCGTCGCAACGGTCACAGGTGTGTCCACAAGAAGCCCTCAGGTCATTGATCTTGGAAAAGGCAGGACTCTGGTTTCCTGGCTGGAAGAGAACAACAGCGACCTGCTGGCTTTGAAGACAAAAGTTGTTTCTTCAACAAACAAACTTGGAAGAGTCACTGCCATCAACACCAAACTTGCGCATTCAAACAGAGACTTGAATGGACTTCCTAAATTAGTTTCAAACAGTAAAGGCAAGTTGTTTGCGGCATGGGTGCAAAGATCTACTAAAGGTTCAACTGTCACTGATCAGATATACGGAAGAACTTCTACAAACGGTTCAACATGGTCAAAGATTTTTCCTATTTCGAAACCGGTACTGGTAGATAAGGGATTCTGTACTGACAGCAACATGGATGGTTGTGGCATCAACTCTCTTGAGATTTCAATCGATGGCGCAGGTCGCACAGGAGTCCTTATCAGCACCATTCTTGAAGAAGGTATCATCGATTACAAGGCATCAGTAACTAGCAAAACTTCTATGTGGCCTGCGATGAAACAACTTGGCACAGTCATCAACCAAGGTCAGAATGAAATCGTTGGTCTGACTACTGGATTTGCTGTCAGTTGGACTGATTACATTGGTGGCGAAAGTTGTTCTACTAAAGCTGCCTACTTCGATCCGAAGAATAGCAAGTGGGGGTCAACCCTACTAGCCCAGAATATTCAAAAGAACACTGTGATGTCCTCCAAGTGGGTGCAAAGAGATGGCGAGACTCTAACTCTCGTGATGGGATCAGAAAATGAACAAGGTGGCATCTCGGTTAGAAACTTTAGTCTGACTACTAAAAAGTTCAGTGGCGCAATAAAGGTTATAGCACCAAATGAAACTGACGTTGTCTTCCAAAAAATTTCTGCTGCTGCTAAAGGAAAGGCGATGGTCATTGGCTACACCACATACAACCAAGTCTCTGCCGCTTCTCAAGCGCGAATGATTCTGCAGAGAAGCACAACAGGAACATACAGTTCAAAGATTGTTGAAAATGGTGTGGAACAGATAGACCCAGTAGCAACCGGGTTCAGCAAAGCAGGCACAGGTTTCTTTGTTTATAACGAAGCAGGTAAACCAACCAACCTAACTATGGCTAAGGGTTCATACACACCGCTTGATTTGCCAGGCAAAACATCAATCGCATACACAGAAGACGTTTCCATTTCCTCAACGGATATGCTGGCTGCTGTTAGCATCACCTATGTTGATGGTAAGTCCACTATCACCCTGGTTAAAGGAAAGCTTCGATAAGTGCAATTAGTTCTCACCGGTTTTCTAACGGGCCTTTCTCTTATAGTGGCTATCGGTGCGCAGAACGCCTTCGTTCTTAGACAAGGCCTCCTAAGAAGGCATGTACTGCCTATAGTTCTTATCTGCGCAGTTAGTGATGCGGCTCTGATTGTTGTTGGAGTGCTGGGTCTAGGTTCATTGATCTCACTACTGCCTTGGCTACTAGAAGTAATTAGATGGGTAGGCGTAGCCTTCCTAGTTTGGTACGGCTCAACTTCTCTCAGACGATTTATGAAGAATGAGTCGCTAAAAGCTGCCGAGGCTGGCTCAGGAAATCTAAAGCAAACTGTGCTCACAGTTCTTGCCCTCACATATCTCAACCCCCATGTTTATCTAGACACCGTCATTTTTATTGGCTCCATCGCCAACCAGTTCAAAGATGACAAGTGGTTCTTTGTGATGGGTGCAGTAACGGCAAGCTTTGTCTGGTTCTTCAGCCTTGGCTTTGGTGCAAAGAAGGCTTCAGTGTTGGTTAGCAAGCCTAAGTTCTGGAAGATTCTAGATATCTTTATTGCCGCGGTGATGTTTAGTTTGGCAATAACACTTGCTGTTGCAGATCTAAGCTAGAAACCAATCAGGTTTGGTTCAGGAATTAAATTAATTCCGAACTTATTAGATACCTGAGTTTGAATGTATCTAGCTAACTCAGTTACCTCATCTGCCGTTGCATCTCCCCTATTGGTAATTGCAAGAGCGTGCTTAGAAGAAATTGCTGCCTTCGATCCTGGCAAAGAAAAGCCTTTGTGAATTCCTGATTGTTCAATGAGCCACGCTGCACTTAGTTTCACTGTTAAACCATCGTCTGCTTCGGTTGGCCACTGTGGCGAATCCAAAGGCAGAGTCTTCGCAAAGCTTTCAGAAACAATTGGGTTGGTGAAGAAAGATCCACATGACCAAGTGTCGTGATCTTTATCGTCTAAGACCATTCCCTTTGCTGCTCGCTGACCTATTACTTCTTCAACTCGTGCTTCTAGTAGTTCACTGTGTGCTGCTGGAAGATCTGTAAAGAATTGGAATTCAACCCAGGTAACAATTCCTCGTTTGCCTCTTTTGAAAATGCTGTCACGATAACCAAACTGACAATCAGCTTTAGTCATGATTTGCAATTCATTGGTTGCATAATCTAGAAACTCAAGTGAGTGGAAAGTTAGTGACAACTCTTGGCCGTATGCACCAATGTTTTGAATAGGAGCTGCACCAACGGTTCCAGGGATGCCAGCAAGTGATTCGATTCCTGCTAAACCTTCTTTAGCTGCGTGAATGACAAAGTCATTCCAGTTCTCTCCCGCTTGAACTCTTAGGCGGCCTTGTCCTTTGTATTCAAGACCTAGGTTTCTAACCAAGATAACTTCTAGATCACTTAGTTCATCAGCAGCAACAAGATTAGATCCACCCCCTAGAACTAACCAGTTCTCTGTTCTTGCCCACACTTCTTTAGCAACAGCGATAAGTTCATCGCGAGTAGTAGCAGTGTGAATGCGCTTAGGTTGACCACCAACATGGATGGTGGTCAATTCAGCTAAGCGTTGAGTCATAACTTGATAACTGCTTGCGCTTTACCTAGAACAGCAACTTCAGCTGAGGATGCACTCAAGTCAATACGAACAGTGTTGTTTTCAAGATCTATGGCACCAATCTTGCCAATCACTAGAACATCAGCTCCAGCTCTTGCATCAACAAACACTGGCTTAGTGAAACGAACACCATAGTCAATAACTTTGCCTGAATCACCGATCCAGTCAACGGCAACTTGAACAGCTGCGCCCATGGTTAGCATTCCGTGCGCTAACACTCCTTCAAGACCTACTGCCTTAGCAAAGTCATCACGGTAGTGAATTGGGTTGAAGTCTCCAGATGCTCCTGCGTAGCGTACTAAAGAGTCTCTGGTGATGTGAAAGTTCTTACTTCCAATTTCTTGACCGACTTCTAAAGATGCAATGTTGATGTGGGTCATTCTGCACCTCTAACTACTAGTGTGCTGATTGCCGTGCAAACTAGGTTCTTGTCTAAATCAAAGATCTCTGTGTTGAAGGTAATCATCGAATGAGCACCCAGTGATTTAACTGATGCAACTTCCAAAACAGAAGTTAGCTCATCGCCAGCAACTATTGGTCTAACAGATACAAATCTCTGATCGCCATGCACGACTCTAGAGAAATCAATATCAGCTTCAGGATCAGAGATTACTGAGGTGAGGCTTCGCTCTTGAATAACAACTGCAAAAGTTGGTGGGGCAACTACATCTGTATACCCAGCAGCTTGAGCTGCAAAGACATCGTGGTTAACCGGGTTAGTTGAAAAGACGGCTCTAGCGAATTCTCTGACTTTTTCTCGACCCACAAGATAAGGATCTGTTTCGGGGTATTTTTTACCCTGCACGTTTGGATTGACCATGGGTCAAGTTTCGCAGATATTGCGCCCAAAAGGGCCTGCGTAGCGGGAGCGGGACTTGAACCCGCGACCCCACGATTATGAGTCGTGTGCTCTAACCACCTGAGCTACCCCGCCGCAGAGCCCCGAGACAGGATTGAACTGTCGACCCCTTCCTTACCATGGAAGTGCTCTACCACTGAGCTATCGGGGCGTGACTAGCTCAAATTGCAGGCTAGGACACTAGTTGAGATTACCACCTAGGCAAACCTTAGGCAAACCTTAGAGAGCAGCAGGTAGGCGGAAGATGTTGATACTTAGAGGCTCAGAAGGTAGTTTCGCCACTTTTCCATCAATAACTAGGTTGGCTGAGCCAAACAGGTTCTCTGCCTGCTTGAGCCCTGCAACTGCATCCAACGGAATGCTTGCATTGGTGTCTGTGCCACGAGTAGCAACAGTCAAGATGGTCTGCTTCTTGTTCTCTCGGACATAGGCAACAACTTCATTTGAGACATAAACAAATCTCATTGAGCCATCGTGCAGAGCTGTGTTTTCTTTTCTGATCTTGGCGAGGGCCTTGTAATTGACCAGCATGGTTCTATCGTTTGGTCGCTCATTGTTCCAAGGAATAGGAGTTCTTGATTCTTCACCGTTATGACCGTCAAGACCAAACTCATCTCCAGCCCAGATAACTGGCATGCCAGGGAAGGTGAACTGCATACCCGCTGCTACTTTTTGTGCTCCCGGCATTGCAAAGGTTTTGAATCTAGGAATGTCGTGAGTATCAAGTGGGTTCATGTTGTGTAAACGAACATGCCATGGGAAACCTGCTGCAAAATCTAAATGCTGCTTCACCATTTCATGGCCATTGATCTTGGTTTTACCGATACCTAGGAAACCTGCTTCACCTTTGACGTTTGGGTTATAGAACCAACGCCATACAGGCTTAGTGAAGTTGTAATAAGTCATAGCTCCGTGCCAACCCTCGCCTTGAATCTGGTAGGCAGCATCGCCGGTGTATTCACCTAGCAGGATTGTGTCTGGATTAATCTTCTGCATTGATTCACGAATAAGAACTTGTAGCTCCATGTACATATCTTCTTCACGAATACGACCAGTCATATTAGAAACATCGATACGCCAACCATCCATGGCAAAAGGCTTCTTGATCCACCGAGCAACAATTGACTTAGAGCCAGTGATAAATCTCTTTCTTAGCTCCTCTGAGTTCCAGTTGAACTTAGGAAGGGATGGAACACCGAACCATGAGTCATAGTCTTTGTTCTTATTGCTGAAGTAATAGAACTCTGACTCTTTAGCTCCTGGCTTTTTATAAGAAGCTTTGAACCATTCATGAGCAGCCCCTGAGTGGTTAGAGGTTAGGTCTCCAATGATCTTGAAGCCTTGCTTGTGAGCTGCTTCTGCCAATTCAATAAGAGCTTTATCGCCACCGAGAAGAGGGTCAACTACATCAAAGCTTGACGCGTCATACCTGTGGTTGCTTCTAGCAGGAAAGACTGGAGTTAGATAAATCAAAGTGACACCCAGTGCCTTTAGATGATCTAAGTGTTCTGTGATTCCGTAGATGTCGCCACCAAAGAACTGCTCACTGGTACCAGGACCAGTTCCAATTACTTTGTCTCCCCATTCTTTAGAAATAGCCCAGCTAGGAAGTTTTTGCTTTGCCAATCTGTCTGACTTCGCAAAACGATCAGGGAAAATCTGATACATCACTGCTTTCTTACCCCAGTCCGGAGCAGAAGAGAAAGTGTTCATTCTAAAATCTTCAACATCAGGCATTTCAAGTTCAGATAAACCTCTGGCATTCAACCAATAACTTGAACCATCGTTCATCTCAATAAACCATCTGTAATTCATGTATGGGTTATGCATCGTGATGACTGATTCGAACCAGGTCCAACCGTTCTTAGTTGAAACCACTTTGGCTGGAGGTGATGGAAAAGCTTCACCCGATTCACTGAAGCGGACTCTTACCTGCTTAACCTTGCCAAGGGAGGTGTGCACACGGATTCGTAGTTTGATCTTGTCGCCAACTTGTGGCTTCTGATTAGAAACGTAGAGGGCTGAGCCATCGTGGTGAGGGTATAGACCTCTAGGTAATGTTTCTAGAACAGATTTCATGCTGGCCCCATTCATGGCTAGAGGTTTAGTGGTTTATCTCTTGGATAAGTCTTGCGAGAACTGACTGCGAGACCAAATCTAGCAAGGGATTTATGTAAGCGATTACATTTTGGTAAACAAAGCGAAGTGAGCTCTTTTCTTAGCGTATTTTTGACCTTATGTCAGTAATAACAGCAGATGTACTCTCACGCTCCAAAAAAGACGCCGAATGGTGGAGAACCAGCGTCATTTACCAGATCTACCCTCGCTCCTTTGCAGATGGCAACGGCGATGGCATGGGTGACCTCCAGGGAGTCACAGAGAGACTTGAGTCCCTAGCTGAACTTGGCATTGATGCCATCTGGTTCAGCCCTTTCTTCAAGTCCCCGCAAAAAGATGCCGGCTACGACGTTGCTGACTACAAAGACATTGATCCACTATTCGGTTCTCTAGCTGACTTTGATGCATTGGTTGCAAAAGCGAACACTTTAGGTTTGAAGATCATTGTTGACCTAGTTCCTAATCACTCAAGTGACCAGCACGTTTGGTTCCAAGCTGCACTAAAGGCAGCCCCTGGTTCTAAAGAGCGTGCTCGTTACATCTTTAGAGATGGCAAGGGCGAAAATGGAGAACTACCTCCTAACAATTGGGAGTCAGTATTCGGTGGGGCTGCCTGGAGCAGAGTCACAGAACCTGATGGCACATTAGGTCAGTGGTACCTACACATCTTTGATTCTTCACAGCCTGACTTTGACTGGCAGAACGAAGAGGTAAGAGCAGAGTTTGATTCAGTATTGAGATTCTGGTTAGACCGCGGTGCTGCCGGTTTCCGTATCGACGTAGCTCACGGAATGATAAAGGTCGATGGGCTGCCGGATGTTGTTTCAAACAACTCAACAATGTCGGGTCAAGATTCACCGGATGCAATCAGGACTAAAGAAAGTGATGAAGAACTAATCGCTCGTCTTCAAGTTGAGAACCCATTCTGGGGTCAGAACGGTGTTCACGAAATCAACAAGAGATTCCGTGCAATCTTGGATGAGTATGACGATAGAGCTATGTGTGGAGAAGCCTGGGTTCACCCACTCTCCAGAATGGCTCGCTGGGTTAGACCTGGCGAATACCACCAGACCTTTAACTTTGGTTACCTAGAAACTCCTTGGGACAAAGACAAACTACACAATGTAGTAACTGAATCTCTTAGAGAGTTCGGTGCTGTTGGTGCTCCTTCAACCTGGGTTCTCTCAAACCACGACGTTATTCGTCACGCAACCAGAATGGCTTACGACAGTATCCCTAAGCAAGGTGATGGCATTGGCCCTGAGTATGAACAACCTGATGAGGCTAGAGGCCTTAGAAGGGCAAGAGCAGCTTCAGCATTCATGCTTGGTCTACCTGGCGGTGCTTACATCTACCAAGGTGAAGAACTAGGCCTACCTGAGCACACAACTCTAGATAACAAGTTCCGTGAAGACCCAACCTTCTTCAGAACCAAAGGTGCAAGAGTTGGCCGTGATGGCTGCCGTGTTCCTTTGCCTTGGGAAGCAGGAGCTAACGAAGCCAACGGTTTCTCTGCAACTGGTAAGTCATGGCTACCTCAGCCTTCTTCATACAAGAGATACGCAAGAAGCGAGCAAGAAGGCGTTACTGGATCAACTCTTGAGCTTTACAAGCAGTTACTAAAGATGCGTAAAACTCATGCCATGGGTAACGGTGAATTCCGTTGGGCTCCTGAATACATGGATGAGTCAACTCTTGCTTATGTCAACAATGGTGTTCTAGTGCTATCAAACTTCAAGGGAAGCGCTGTAGTAATCCCTGCAGGTGAGATACTTGCTACTACTCAACACGACCTAACAATTGAGGGTGAGTTAGAGTATGACAACACAGTTTGGATAAGGTTGTAAACAAGAAAGCGGTTAAGAAGAAGTGCCCGGCAAAGTTGCCGGGCACTTCTGTTTAACTTATCGAATCAACGCAGAGTCTTAATCCACGAAGCACCTGTTTTACCTAGTTTGCGTAGCTGTTCTAGGCGAACAGCAATCCAAACCATGACTGCTGCAATTATCAGGAGAACTACCCATAGGAACCAGCTCTCTCTAGCTATTGGCTGGAATGCATATGGCAATACGCCAACAATTACTCCAACTAGTCCTGGGAAGAATAAGCCTCCGAGCGATCTAAGTGCTCCAACCACTAGCAAGGTAACTGTTGCACCCATCAAGATTCCGAATCTCCACCAGTCAACTTCTGTTAGTGAAGTGTTGCCAATAGAAGTGAAGGTTAGGAACAATGAAGGGGCTAGAGCAACAACCGACGGAATTCCCAGATACAAGTAGCTACTGTCAGGTAACTTATTGATACTTCTCAATCCACCCAGCAGTAGGAATAGGAATAGTGAAACACCCAGTGCTCTAAGAGCAACGGTTGTTTCGTAGTCCGCACTCTGTTCTGCATTTGCCCATGTGATTGGCAAGATCAGAAGTGACAGCGATGCTCCACCAGCTACAGCGATACCAAGGTTTCCACTTCTCATTCCAAGAATCAGGGCCACCAAGGCAATTGCAAGGACAGCCAGGATTCTAGTGATCTGAGTTGGGTTAGTTAGCTGGATAGATGTGTCCAGAGTTGTGTAGGTGTGAATAATCGAAGGTAATACCAAAGCAAACAACGGTAATCCGTGGCTAAACAATGTCGATTTGAAGTTGAATACCTTCTTGAGGTTTTTATTTCCAACAAGAATTGCTCCCGCAGCACCTAGCCCGAATAGTTCTGGGCCTTCTAGTAGATCTGGTGCTAGCACCTCAACCATCTGAGCTAGAGATAAACCAAGACCTAGTAGGCCTATGTATTCCAGGATCGCCCACAGCTTGCTTGAGCCTCCAGAGAATCTGAAGAAGGAGTAAGCCGCAAGTATCGCAGTTGATGCAACCAAACGATAAACAGTAGCTTCTTCATTCACATTTTGAGTTAGTGAGTAGATTGCTGAAGCTGCTACTGGGAATAGCAGTGGCACGTCCATACCAACTAATCTTCTAAAGCCTTGTGAAGCGGCCTTGTTGAAGATAGTTGGAAGAGCAAATGCTAGAGCTAGCGGGACGGTGTAAATTTCTAGATTGAACTTATCCAAATCAACTGAATTACGAATCAGATCGCTAGAGATTAGAGCAATCGTTACCGGAGCTAGGTAGCTAAGAGCAAACCAACCATTGGTGGTGTTAGATTTCGCAGCACTTGATGCTTGCAATTGTCTGAAAGCTATGAAGGCGAATATCGCAGCAACTGCAATCCTTCTAGCTCCGTCTAAGTTCTCCACACCATAGGCCTCAATAGCTTCTTCGCCCATGTAGAAATTAGCTAGTGTGATGAAAGCTAGGAACATGTATGACAGACCAGCCACACGAAGAGCCATCTGGATACGCTCGGAACTTATTCTCTTTAGTTCAGCAGTAGCACCAGCTACCACAGCTACCAGACCGAGAATTCCTAGCCCAAGCCAAATCTGAACTGCCTCGCCATCTTGATTCCACTTACTCAAATTAATCAAGATGGATGCAAGTGTTAGCCCGAATACGCTAAACAATGAGAAGTAGGTTGTGTATCTGCCTGAAACGCGTTTGTCCACGATTCTCAATACGAAGTTCAGTGCAAGAGCGGCAACGATTACTAATGCAAGGTGCGCGGCGATAAGTAGTTCGTCTCTCTGAGCGATTGCTGCAAGCAATAGGCCACCGAGTGAGTATCCGTAACCAACCCAGACCGATGACTTAACTTTGCCAATCCAAGAGATCGCATAGTTGAGTACAGCAATCAGCAGTAGAGCTACTCCAGTGAAGAGCACGTCTTCGTTGTTTGTCATTGACACCAACAACTTCAGAGCTAATACTCCCTGGAATGTATAGGAGTAGCGAAGCAATAGAGTGCCCAAAGTCTTTGACCTAGATCCCAGAAGACCTGTAACTAGCGCAGAGCCAGCTAGTACTGATACTAGATAAACCTGATTTGTGCTTGAGGTGAAAGAGTCTACGTAGATAGCAAGCAATGTAGTCAGGACTGTTGTGAGAATAAAGATTGTCAGCTGAGTTCCTGGATTGATTGCCTTACCTAGTTTCTTGTTGACTAAGGCAACTAGCGGTGAATAAGAAACTGCCAGAAGTATGAGTCCCAGTGCCACAAGTGCATACTCGAGGGTGTTAGAGCTAAATACCACTCGGCTTTGCTCGTAACCGAAGATAAAGCGGCCACCACCAGTAACCGCTGCGTACAGTAGCCCTAGACCTAGGAAGTGGAATACGGTTGCAGCAACTGTTGAACTTCTTCCAGCGCCTAGGAAGCTCTGGTAGATGAAAGACAATCCGAAAGCAACTAAGAAAACACCGAAGGCTGCAAGGTATTCGAAGATTTCCTTCTCAACACCTATGTACCAAAGGATCCAAGTTGCTGCTGTTGCAATGTGTGCAACCTGAACAGCCAATGGGTACTCCCCGACTCTCTTGACGTAGAAGCCAATTGCGAGAGTTGCAAACATAATCAAGGTGGTGCCAAGCACACCTAGCCAGTAGTTGTTTGGATCAATGAAGAGGAACCAGGTGTTCAAAGCAACAGCTACAACTGGATAGGTGTAGACATGCAGCCAAGTATTGATTCTGGCAACAGCTGCTTCGTGAGATGAGAGAGCTCCAACCCAGTAGGGACGTGTGGCAATAGCCAAGACGCTAACTAGAGCAAAGACAGTGAATGGCACAGGCTCTGGTCGTTCACCGAAACTTAGAACGTTTAGGACTAGATAACCAACAGAGAGCAGACCAAAAGCTGCAACGCTGAACAATGAGAACTTCTCAAGTGCATCATCTTCGCGCTTAGCCAAGTCTTTTTCATACTCATGATCTTCAGTTCCCTTATCGATTTGGAACTTGATCTTGGCCACTTGAGTGCTCAGCACACCAATTAGAACTCCACCTAGTGTGGTTGTAGCGGAGAACCAAGCAAATGAACCTGAACCAATTCCGAATCTTTCAACAAGGTCACCGAATGTGTAAACCAGTGCAGAAGCTGCTAGAGCTGCGATAGAAATAAGCTTCCAACCGAAATTTGCTTTGAATCTTGCAAGTACGAATGAAACTAGCGACACAACCAAGAGGTTTAGAGTCCAGAACCAAGCTGGTGCGGTCTCCCAGGTAAATGACTCATTGAGAATATCTCCAGCAACCAGAATGGAAAACATCAACATCGCTGAAGAGAATGTTGCCATGAAGTTGGCAAGCATGACTGAGAACTTTCTTCCCCAGAAAGCTAAGAGTGCTGTACCAATTCCGACAGCTAGCGTTACACCGAGGAATCCTTCCTCAGGGAATGTATCTAGGTTTGTAGAAACAAATATGCTTCCCGCAACAACAATGATTGCGCTAGCTCCCATAATCAACCACTGTTGAAGAGAAAGGCTAGCTCTCGCTTTTCTTACCTTTCTAACAACAGGTGCAGCAGGAGAGCTTTGCTGTGAGGCAGCTACAGGAGCTGCTCCAGTTGAAGATGCAATCAACCTCTGTCGCACTGCCATCAAGTCTCGTTCGATACGAAGATATCTAGCGCTCAGTGTTTGGTAATCAAGAAGATCTTTTGTCTTGAACTTATAACCACAAGGACAAGTCACCGTAGCCTTGCCTTCAAGATCAGCTGCAGAGAAACTGTGTTGACACACAGTTGTATGAATGTCTCCACCCATTTGGGTTGATTGAGATATGGTTTGAGGCGCAGTTACTTGGGCCGCCACAACAGGCGGGTCCACAAGACCTCTACCTCTTAACTTATCTCTTCTGACAAGGAAGATTACTAGACCCGCTATTAGAAGCGGAAAGATCAGTTGCTGTAGACCAAAACCTAGGAACGGGAAAAATACTGCCAGCAATGGTAGAACTACGAAGAGACCAAATAGAGATCCGCAGGTAATCCCTACGATTTTCCCCGTGCTCATTCCTTTTTTAGACATTCAATTTCCCCCTTAGAAGTAGTTAGTAAAAACCTAGTCAACATTTGTCCCTTTACGGAAACTATGGAAATGTTCGTTATTTAATTGTAACGGGGTGTTTTCTTGCTTAACACACCTTTAGTCAAGCGGTCTGAGCCAATACAAGCCTTCAGATGAGAGTAATTATTACGCCTAAAATCAAGGCTATGGAGATAAACAGTTCAGTAAGCCACAAAGCCAGCGAACAGCGGGATTGGTGGCGCTCAGCTGTTATCTACCAGGTCTACCCTCGCTCCTTTGCTGATGGTAATGGTGATGGAATGGGTGATCTAGTAGGAATAACTAAAAGACTTGATTCCCTAGCATCGCTGGGCATAGATGCCATATGGCTCTCCCCTTTTATGCCTTCTCCTCAAAAAGATGCTGGCTATGACGTTTCAGATTACAGAGGGGTTGATCCTCTCTTTGGAACGCTCGATGACTTTGATGTGATGCTGGATAGAGCCCATGAACTAGGGCTAAAGATTCTGGTTGACCTTGTTCCTAACCACTCAAGCGATCAGCACGCTTGGTTCCAAGCTGCATTGAACTCACCAGAGGGTTCACCTGAACGAGATTTCTATCATTTCAAAGATGGCAACGGAGATCTACCACCTAATAACTGGGTCTCCATGTTTGGTGGTCCTGCCTGGACAAGAATTACTAACCCAGATGGAACTAAAGGTCAGTGGTATTGCCACCTCTTTGATTCATCGCAACCAGATTTGCATTGGGAAAACCCGAAAGTCCAGGAAGCCTTTGAAGAGATTCTAAAGTTCTGGCTTGATCGAGGAGTTGATGGTTTCAGAGTTGATCAACCTCATGCCATGGCAAAAGCAAAAGGGCTACCGGATCATCCTTACGTTGATAGAGCAGGTGCTGGGTTTATTGAAGGTGAAGAGAACCCTCCGATGTGGTTCCAAGATTCTGTTCACACAATCTTTAGAAGATGGCGAGAGATTCTTGATAGCTATCCAGGTCAGCGAGCTATGTGTGGTGAAGCATATGTGCTTCCACTTTCATTCATGGCCTTATGGGTTAGACCAGATGAATTCCATCAGACCTTTAACTTCAGATACCTCGATGCTCTATGGAATTCTGAATCTATATTCAAAACAGTCAATGAATCCTTCGAAGCCTTTGACTCTGTAGGAGCACCTAGCACCTGGGTGCTTTCTAATCACGATGTGATTAGACATGCTTCGAGACTTGGCGGGGACTATGGAAGAGCAACTGCATCAGATGGAATTGGCCCTAATGCACCTCAACCAGATCTGGAACTAGGTCTTAGAAAAGCAAAGGCAGCAACATTCTTTACCCTAGGACTACCTGGTTCTATGTATCTCTACCAAGGAGAAGAACTAGGCCTTCCTGAGCACACAACCCTTGAAGATAAATACAGACAAGACCCAACCTTCTTTAGAACCAATGGCAAAAGAGTTGGTAGAGATGGTTGCCGAGTGCCACTTCCATGGGAAGCAGGAGTGAACCAATCCAATGGTTTCTCAACAACAGGTGCAGCTTGGTTACCACAACCTGATATCTATAAGAACTACTCGAGAGATCTCCAAGAAGGAGTATCTGGGTCAACTCTAGAAATGTATAAACAAGCGTTGAAGCTAAGAAGTGAACTAGACCTAGGTCAAGGATCCTTCGAATGGGTTGAAGAACTCTGTTACCAGGATGTTCTAGCTTTTAGAAATAACGGAATTCTTGTAATTCATAACTTTGGTGAAATAGACATTGAATTGCCTGAAGGCACAGAATTGATTTCGAGCACAACCGATTCACAGCAGAATCTAGTGCTGCCTCACGAAACTAAGTGGTTGAAGCTCTAGTACTTCTCAATCAAATCAAAATACACGCAGACAACTTGGGTATCGTCGTTTACTTGGACCCCACAACCTTCCCAGAATTTTCTGTGGCTTCTTCTAAAGTCATCCCCCGTAAGGTCCCCTTCGGCTTCGGCTAAAGCAAACTCATCGGAAACTTCATCAAATCTGACTATCTCGACTCTTGTTACCGCAATCTTGCCTAAGGGCTCATTGTGGTTTCCCACAATAATGTGGATCTCCCCGACGTGCTCAATTTCTTCACCTTCGTCTAGGTAATCATCCAAGAGTCCCGCTGTAGCTCTTTTATTTCCATTGAAAATAAAATCCAGAAGTGAGTCTCTCGACTCACCAGGATTTCCGATTTCCATGATTCGGTATCCATCAATTCGTTCTGCTGACATACTCCAATTCTATAAATATGTAGTAGAAGTACCTGAGGGCTGGACTCTGGAAACACAATCAGCTTGCCTGAGATTGCCTTTTGTGTGTATAGTGATAATCAATACATTGATAAACGATACAATGACCTTATACATCTAACCCAAGGAGAGAGCAATGTCTAAATACTCACCGGTCTTCGCGCAAATTGCCACCTGGCTCATCTGGTTCATAATCCTTATGGGCTTCGCAGTCTTAGTATTTGTTATTCCACTGAATAGCGATCTATTCCAAAGCCGGTACGTCGAGTTCAGAGGTGATGCTTTGACCATCCAGTTTCTGACCAGCTTGCCTGTAGTGTGCTCGATGCTATCTCTTCTAGCAATCACAAGATTGCTGAACCGCATTGCCTACGGAGGGCTCCATTCTTCTTCGTCACAGAAATGGGTGAACATACTTGTTGGTAGCTCATTCGGTGTTGGTGGAAGCTTCATCCTTCTCTTTGCTTGGCTGACAACCCAGAATGCCATGGCTCCTATAGCTTTGATTGCTTTAGTTATTGGCATAGCGATAGCAGCAACAATTGGTTTTATAACTTTGGCTCTCAAGAGCGTTCTACTTGAAGCAACATCTGACCACGAAGAATTAGAAGGGCTTATCTAATGCCGATAGTTGTGGACTTTGACAAGCAAAGAGCAAAGAAGAAACTTACTATGGCCCAGTTAGCCGATCAGATGGGTATTACTCAATCCAATCTGTTTGTGCTCAACAGTGAGAGAGCAAAGGCAGTTAGGTTCTCTACTTTAGAAGCACTATGCAAAGCCCTGGACTGTCAGCCTGGAGACATTCTGAAATACGTTTCAGATGAACCTGGAAGCAAGAGCCCTTCTGGGAAGCCAAAGCGCTAGAAGACTATTTCCTCTCCAACGGAATAGTGTTAAAAGGTACAAGAACGAACTAAGGAATACCCATGACCCCTAAGAGACTATTCAATACTTTTGCTAAAGCGGAAGCTGTCACCTGGACGCTACTTATCTCTGGTCTTATCGGTAGAGCACTAGGTTTGGATTCTGCAATTGTCACTGTTGTCGGTGGTATTCACGGAGCTGTTTTTCTAGGCTATGCAGTTACAGCAGCCCTTACAGGTGTGAACCAGCGTTGGAGTTTTGGTAAATCGGCTTTAGCTGTAGTTCTAGCCATAGTTCCATTTGCTACTGTGCCTTTTGAAATGAGACTAAATAAGAATGGTTCTCTCGATGGATCATGGCGAACAACTGTTACAGAAGATCCAAGAGATAAAGGAATCATCGATAGATTATTCCGCTGGTTCATTGCTCGTCCGGTGTTCTTGATTGTTGTTATTCTCGCTGGACTCACAGCACTATTTAGCTTGTTGGTATTCCTTGGTCCACCAACAGAGTGGTTCAACTAAGAATTTAGAATCTTCTTGATTCGCTCTATTGAAACAGGTTCTATAGTTCCAAGACTTTGAGCAAATAGGCTCACTCTAAATTCTTCTATTGCCCATCGTGCTTTCACTATGCTCTCTGGCATGCCATCCTTCAAAGGCAAGGAACCACCTGCGTTTTCAAATAGCAGTATCGCTTGGTTAAGTTCAATCTCTAATCTTCTATCGCGCTCGGGATCTTCTAGCAACTTAGAAGTTCTAATCTTGTTGGCCTGCAAGTAAATAGGGAGACGATCAAGTCTTGATAAACCTGAAGTGCTAATTAGTTTGTTTGTCATTAGCTGTGCTAGGTGCTTCTTTTGATTAGCTAAGACAAAGAGCAGGTTGATTTCTTGAATCTGAGAGATGGTTTTACTTGCTTCTCTTGCTAGTGCCGATACCTGAGAGATGACTCTCATGCAACGGTGTGCTTCTTGAAGAACTGCCTTGGCGACTTTGCCACTAACTTCTTGAGGGTTTAGGTTAGCCAATGAATCTGTTTCAAGTTCCTCTTGGACAAGAGCAAGAATTACATCATCAACAAATGCCGCTATGTTTCTATAGCCAACTGAGACTATAGCTAGCTTCTCTTCTTTGGTTAGGTCTTCAGTGATCTTCGCAACAGGTGAATTCACTTGAGCAATGACCTCAGCTATGAACTTCTGTCTTAGCTTTATGGCATCCGTGTTAGGGATTAGAACTTTAGCCATACCTGGCTTGTGTTTTATGAATGCAGGGTCAAACTTCTGCTTGAGTTCATCAAGATCTAAGCTCACACCTTTTATCTCTTTGTTTTCAGCTACGAGCTTGTATGTGATTCGAAGTGAAGTTGGTAATTCATCTAACTTGAAATCATTTGCAGTCATGTGTGTGCCACTAAGTGTTCTTAATGTCTTAGCGATGGTTTCAAGTAAAGGTTCGGTTGGGTTCTCTGGAAGTGTTGCTAATGCCTTTTTAGACCAGTCAGCTGCTGGGACAACATACTTTCTAATGCTCTTAGGTAATGTCCTGATTAGTTCTGCAATTAGGACCTCTCTAAGCTCTGGAACTAGCCAGTCAAATGGATCTCTAGTAACTGTAGGAAGATCTGCGATCGGGATGAGAACAGATAAGCCATCCTCAACCTCACCTGGCTGATACTTGTATTCCAGTTTGTAAGAGTTCTCTCCAAATAGCCATTTACTAGGTATCTCTATACGCTCAGTGGTTTCAATAGGCAGCAGGTCTTCACGGGTCATGGTTAGAAGATCTGGGTTAGTTCTCTGCTCTTTCTTCCACCAACCTTCAAAGCTTCTGGTTGACACTACGTCTTGAGGAACTCTTGCAGCATAGAACCTGAAAACATCCTCATCGTCTGGCATGTATTGAGGTTTTCTAGAGGTCTCAGCTATCTCTTCTAAGCGCTGGAGTAGTTCTCTGTTGGTTCTATCAAAGGCCTGCTTTGAATCCCACTCCCCTTGAACGAGAGCATGCCTAATGAATAACTCTCTAGAGAGTTTCATATCAAGTCTTGAATACTGCATTCTTCTTGAGACAACAATCGGAACACCAAAGAGCATGACTCTCTCGTAGGCAACAACTGATCCTTGAGATTTCTCCCAGTGAGGTTCGCTGAAAGATCTCTTGACTAGATCACCTGCAAGGGCTTCAGCCCACTCTGGGTTGATAGCGGCATTCATGCGAGCAAAGAGCCTGCTAGTTTCAACTAACTCAGCGCTCATCACAGCAGCAGGTGGTTTCTTGGCTAATGCAGAGCCTGGGAAGATAACGAACTTCTTGCCATTAGAACCTAGATACTCGTTACTAGCTTTGGCTGGCTTATCTACTTTCTTTAGGAGATCACCTGCTTTTTTATCGGTTAGCTGCTTTAGTCCGATTTGAGAAAGCAATCCAGAGAGGAGGCTCTTATGTATTCCATCTGGATCAGATTTAGGTTTACCTGGAACTAGACCTAGTGGCTTAGCAATAGATGTAATTTGTCTGACTAAGTCTTGCCATTCCCTTACTCGCAAATAGTTGAGGAACTCGTTCTTACAGAGTCTCCTAAAGGCCGATGAGGAAAGTTTCTTCTGATTAGTTTCTATGTAATTCCATAGATTCAAAAGAGTTAGGTAGTCACTGGTCACGTCAACAAAGCGTGCATGAGCTTGGTCAGCTTGCGCTCTCTTGATCACAGGTCGCTCTCGTGGGTCTTGAATAGTTAGTCCTGCCACAATAATCATTACTTCACGAACAAGGTCATGCTTCTTTGATTCCAAAAGCATTCTTGCAAAACGTGGCTCTATGGGTAAGCGTGCAAGGCTCTTACCAACTTCAGTTAGTTCAACTTCTTTACTCTTTGGATCTTTCAAACAACCAAGTTCAGTAAGTAGAGATAAGCCATCCTTCACTCCCCTAGATTCAGGTGCTTGTAAGAATGGGAACTTAGTGATATCTCCTAGCCCCAATTGAGCTGCTTGCAGAATTACAGATGCAAGGTTGGTTCTAAGAATCTCTGGGTCTGTGAATTCTGACTTAGCTTCATATTCAAGTTCTGAATAGAGTCTGATCACTACACCTGGGCTAGTTCTTCCAGCACGACCAGCTCTTTGATTAGCACTTGCCTTAGAGATAGCTTCAATAGGCAGGCGTTGAACTTTAGCTGCTGGCGAGTATCTAGAGATACGAGCAGTGCCAGCATCAATAACGTATTTGATGTTAGGAATGGTTAGAGATGTTTCAGCAACGTTAGTTGCCAGGATGATTCTTCTCTTGAGGCCAGCGACCTTACTAGTTTCAAATACTCTGTGTTGTTCAGCAGATGAGAGTCTTCCATAAAGAGGAAGCACTTCTATTCCTTTACCTAAAGCGCCTGAAGTGATTCTTCCTTGAATAGCTTCTTGAGCATCTTTGATTTCAGATTCACCTGAGAGAAACACAAGAACATCGCCGTTATCTTCCAAAGAGAGCTCATCAATAGCACTCAAGATTCCATCGATGTAATCACGAGCAGTGGTGCTGGCATCAGGATCTGGATTATCTTCCTCATCTTGATTGATAGGACGATAACGAATCTCGATTGGATATGTTCTTCCTGAGACTTCAATGATGGGAGCATCATTGAAGTGCTTACTAAAAGATTCAGGGTCAATAGTTGCTGAAGTGATGATTACTTTTAGATCTGGTCTTTTTGAGAGTATCTGTTTGATGTATCCAAGAAGGAAGTCAATGTTGAGGCTACGCTCATGAGCTTCATCAATAATGATGGTGTCGTACTGCTCTAGTTTCTTATTTCTCTGCATGGCGTTTAGCAGGATGCCATCAGTCATAACTTTCACTTTGGTTTTAGCACTTGACTGATCTGTGAACCTAACCTGGTAACCCACTAAGTCCCCAAGGTCAACCTTTAGTTCTTCAGCGATACGTTCAGCAACTGCTCTGGCGGCAATTCTTCTTGGTTGGGTGTGAGCAATGCTGTTTCTACCAAGCTCAAGACACATCTTAGGAATCTGAGTAGTTTTACCTGAACCCGTTGCTCCAGCTATAACAACTACCTGGTTGTTCTTAATAGCCTCCAGAATCTCGCTACGGCGAGCACTAACCGGTAAGTCTTCCGGGTAGCTAATCTTCTGAATGTTCACTAGACCAATGGTATTTGGCTGGAACCTAGCCAAAAGTGAAAACCCCAGCCGTGGAGGGCTGGGGCATTCGTGGCTAGTGAGGGATTCGAACCCCCGAAGGCTGAGCCGGCTGATTTACAGTCAGATCCCTTTGGCCGCTTGGGTAACTAGCCAGTGCTCCCGGCCGCC